>ENA-UERX01002242-UERX01002242.1-human-gut-metagenome-genome-assembly--contig:-NODE-2242-length-9841-cov-2.743650_pt1 | contig 9841 bp, 9 predicted proteins | sample MGYA00242992_ERZ507993 | MGnify/ENA primary metagenome ERZ507993 (study PRJEB26167, sample SAMN06115487) | human gut metagenome | host: Homo sapiens | place: China:Chongqing | collected 2015-04-10... | reverse complement strand
ATGATTGTCGGCTATGATCACAAGCGTAAACGGATGACCGGAATCGGTGCGGATGACAAGAACGGCATCTGTGGAGAATATTCGGAAAATGTTTCATAATCGTTTCTTCGCCCATCGGACGCATATCTTCCCAGACAAATTCTGTGTCATCTTTTTCCATCTGACTGAAGATCTTTTCACTCAGAAGATCTCGCGGCTGCAGTTCGTTGGTAAAACGCTGTCCGTTCCTGTCATAAAGAAGAGCTCCTTCTCCACGGACAGATTCAGAAATCAGAAATCTTCTGCCCGGTTTGTGAGAATAAAGTGTTGTTGGATGAATCTGTACGTAATCAAGATGTTCGAGAACAATCTGATGTTTCATCGCAATTCCGAGACCGTCTCCGGCAATATGCGGGAAGTTCGTAGAATTCTTGTAAAGACCGCCAAGTCCACCGCATGCCAGCACAACGTTGGACGCATGTACCAGGTAAACCTCATTCTGCTCATCCATGATGACCACACCGCCGCAGATGTTGTCGTCAGCGATCAGATCAACCATCGTCATGTATTCGCAGATTTCGATATTATCTCGGGTGCGCGCCTGTTCAAGCAGTGTCTGTGTGATCTGTTTGCCTGTAATATCTTCATAAAAAAGGATTCTCGGCTGGGAATGTGCACCTTCTCTTGTAAAATCAAGTTCTCCATCCGGAGTTCTCGCAAATGTAACATTGCGCTGAAGGAGATCACGGATGATGCTGTTGGAGCTGCGGATCATAAGATCAACTGCTTTTTTGTCATTTTCGTAATGTCCTGCACGCATGGTATCTTCAAAGTAATCATTATAATCGTCTTCTCCTCGCAGCATGCAGATACCGCCCTGTGCAAGGAAGGAATCAGACTGATCCGCCTCCTGTTTGGTGATCATCAGGATGTTTGTGCGCTCCGGGAGGTTCAAAGCACAGTAAAGGCCCGCTGCTCCTGTTCCTACGATAATGACGTCGTAATTTTCTTTCATTTTTGTGTCCTCGTACCGGTGATGCCGGATTTTCTTTTGGGTTTGGATTGTGTTTTCTGTTTTGTGATTATACTACCCGACATGTTAGGTGTCAAGACACCTGTGTATATTATTGTAAAGGTGTAATGAAATATGCCGGAAAAGGTATTCAGACAGGAAATGTTGTGGGGCAGAGCTATAGGAATACGGGACCGAGAACGGCTTCGGGACTGAAATTTTCTAAGGTGCCGCTCAACTATTAAAACCATCCATAAAAATCACAAACTCGCCTTCGGCCCAGACAGTGTGATTTTTATGAATAACATAGTTGTACAGCCCCAAAGAAAATCTACAGTCCCTGCAGAGGTTCCCGGTCCCGTATTCCCCAGCTCTGTTCACAGACTTTTCCTGCTCTGATTCACATCTTTGTTCAAATTTTCCGCTCCGCCTTTCCAATATATAGCACGATCCTCTTTCTCTAGGGCGGCGCTGACGCGCCTCCTGCTGTTCGCGGCTTTCCCGCCGCCCGGTCCGGTTCCTGGCAAGCTCCGACCACCGCCCCGCGAGATAAATAAAGTGAAACAGGTGAGACTATTTCTGTCCTGAAAGCACAAAAACCTCGACAGCTATCCCATTCTGCGAGCCTTTGCAGATATCTGTAGTTGTACTTGGTTCTGAAATGTCTGCGTTATTCAGAAATGCCAGCTCTGTCTGAGCGTCAGCGAGTTTGCTGGCATTCCTGAATGGGTTTAGCAGACAGATCATGACCTAGTACAACCAGATATCGAAACTGCTCGCAGATGGGATAGCTGTCAGAGGTTTTGTTCCTTCCACCAGACTTTTCTCACCTGTTTATTTATTTCATACTATATTTTACTATCAACAATTCCACACTCAATACATCCTGCAGTCTTCCTGTCTTCACGGCCTCCTCTGCATCTATAAAATCCTCCTCCGCTTTTTCAAGCTCCTCAATCTTATATGCCCTCGCGCACGTCAGCAGATTCCTTACCGCGAACGACGGCACACCCAGCCTTGTGGCGATCTCGTTCTGAGAAGCTCCCTCCACAGACATTTTCTTCGCAAGGCACATCTGCCTGAACTGCTTCGAAAGCAGAAACAGAATCCTCATCGGCGGTTCACGGAGTGTCAGAAGATCATTGTACAGATCCAGCGCTTTACGCTGATTTTTCTCCGTAACAGCACGTACCATATCAAAAATTTTGTTTTCAGTCCGTGTGGTACAGATTTCCTCGATATCCTCTGCTGTGACGACATCTTTTCCCATCGTGTACGTAATCAGCTTTTCCAGCTCCATACGGATATTTCCCATGTCCGTGCCGGTCTTTGTCAGGAACAGTTCCATATCCCCCGGACGGATTTTCCTGCCTTCCTTCGCAAGAATCCCCGCTGCCCAGCGCATCAGCGTTTTCTCATCCTGCTTCGCAAACTCCACGATCCTGCCACAGCTTTTGACTGCTTTGTACATCCGGTTTCGCCTGTCGACTTCTTCCTCTACAAAAATGATACGCAGATAATCAGGAAGCTCCTTCATATAATCCGCCAGCTCATCACATTTATTTTTAAAAAATCCTGAGTTTTCTACCAGAACTATTCGGTGTTCCGCAAAAAAAGGCATCGTCTCACAGAGGTCGATCATCTCTCTTACCTCGATTCCTTTTCCTTCATATTTACTGAAATTCATGGTATCATCGTCAGGATTTAACGCATGTATCAGTTTTTCTTTATATTGTATCTTAAGATACGCTTCTTCACCAAACAAAAGGTATACATTTTTAAAATTGCCTGTCTTGATATCTTCCTGTAAATTCTTCAATGCTGACAAGTCCTCCTGAAAATCACCCTATCTGTCTCTTTAGTATAGACGATTTTTTCTTTTTTCTCAATCTGTAAATCTCTCCAGCCAGATTCTTTCCCCGTCTGTGCGTACAGTAATCGCTCCGCTCTTCATCGTATATTCCACCTGTGCACCGCCATCTTCCAGCCTTTTTATTGTGTCTGCCGACGGATGACCATATGTATTCTTTGCCGAACAGGAAATCACCGCGATTTCAGGTCTTACAACATCCAGGAATTTCTGACAGGTCGAATATTTTGATCCATGGTGTGCCACCTTCAGAAAATCCACATCTTCCATCGAATTCAGCAGTTTTTCCTCAGTCTCTGCCCCGATATCTCCGGTAAAAAGCCCTCGAAATTTTCCGAAATGTACTTCCATGACCATGCCGTCCTCGTTGGTATCACTGCCATCCGCCCCGTTCTCTGGTGCCAGAATTTCTATTTGAACCTCCTTTGTTTTAAGCAGTTTTCCCTCCCGTCCGGTTTGTATCTGAATTCCGCTCTGCCTGGCCAGCATTTTCAGCCTCTCATATTTTTCTCCCGTCGTATTCCAGTCCGGCAGGATCAGATTTTTCACATGTACTGTCGTAAGATTCTGTGCGCATAGTTCCAGAATTTCCTCGATTCCACTGATATGGTCTTTATCTGTATGCGAAACAAAAATCCCGTCCAGAGTGGCAATCCCCTGATTTTTCAGATACGGAAGTATCTGATAGACCGCTGTATTTTTCTTATTGCTGCTGCCGCCATCAATCAGAAAGTTCTCCCCTCCGGGCATTTTAAGGACACAACAGTCCCCCTGCCCAATGTCCAGGCAGGCAATCATAAGTCCCTCACGGGGATGATATCCAAGAAAAACGACCGCAAGTATCACTAAAATAACGGACGCCGCGCTCCGCATAGCCTTTTCCCTTGCTGTCTTCTTCCTCCACTTTAGTCCTGCAAAAATCACAGCCAACATCACATAATACGCCACACACTGCCACAACTTCGGGCTTCCTGCAATCCAGGTGCTGTGCGGAATCCATCCCACCACTTCACATAATTTTTCGTAAAAAAACAGCACACATTTTCCCGGAAATACTACCTTTTTCGCAATTTCAATAACAAATATCCCCACCGGCAATGCAAAAATACCACTTGCCAGCACGAGTCCCGATGTCGGCAGAACAAGCAGATTCAGAACCACACCAGCAAGCGACACTTCTCCGTACGCGCGCAATACAATCGGAAGTGTTATCAACCACACGATTACCGAACCAGCAAGACTTTTTTCTGTTCTTTTTTCCAGATTAAGCATGGAACAGATTTCCGGTGTCACAGCTCCTATTCCGATCACTGCTCCAAACGACATCAAAAAGCTCACACTGTACAGATATGCCGGAGCATCCAGTAAAAGTACAATTGCCGAAAGCGCCATTGCGCTTAGAAGATCATAGCTTCTCCCGGCAATTCCGGCGCCCACCAGTACCAGAAACATTCCGACTGCACGCATCGCAGACACGCTTCCTCCGGTCATCATCCCGTAAGCATAGATCAGAAATGCTGAGGCTGCACCTGCCACACCGTTTCCGGCTCCTGCCTTTTTCAGTAATCGAAAAAATCCCATTCCGACAAAACTGATATGCAGTCCTGAAATCGCAAGTATATGCATGATTCCTGCCATCTGGTACTGCATTTTTGTTTCTGCATCGAGATTTCCTCTCTCGCCGAGTATCATTGCCTGAAAGATTCCCGCATATGCCCCGCCAGCTTCGTCCAGTATGCTTTCCGCTTTCTGGCGAATTTCCTGCAAAAGCTGTCCAAAGTATGAATATGCAGCACTTTTTCCACAGATTTCCCCGTTTTTCATCTGGTAATAAATTTTCTGACAGGCGTAATACTGTTTTGAATCGAACTCTCCTGGATTTCCAGGGCCCGGATATTCTTCTAATTTTCCGCAGACCCGCAAAACCATCCCTATTCGGAGCTGTTCTTCTTTATTTAAATAAACTTTTATATTTTCAATGGGAATTTGTTCTGACCCGACAGTCAGAAAGACTTGTTTCAGATAGACAGAAAGAGAATTCTCTGTTGCCTGACAGCTCTGTACCTCGCCGTTTACAGTAAGTTTCAAGTGTTCCGAAATATACTTCTGTACAGACGCCGGCAGCGGATTCCCACTTATCATGGAAATCCCCGCCAGATCCGTCACATAGAGACAAAGCATCAGAAGCAGACACACCAGACACACCGGGCGTCTTTTCATTGTCTTTCCTTTCTGTATGACTCTGCTTGTTTATAGATTTTTCTCAGGACTCCTTTTTGTCATCCTGGGCAATCAGATCTTCATTTTTTTCATAAAATTTGTATAACGGCAGACTTTCCTGGAAATCACCGTCCATACTGCCCTCAACGGAAATCTGGACTTTTTCTGCATCACAGGAATCCAGAATAGAATTTACAACCGAATAAACTGAAATATCCTCAGACACATCCTCTGTTCCTTCGCGGAACGCATTATTCATGTTTATATAACAGATCTTGTCCGCCGTAATCACACTCAATACAGAAGAATGTTCCGATATCGTCGGATAATGTCCCTCTTCCATCGGTCCTTTCGCAAGCTGTTCAAGTACAATGCGCTCTTTCGGAAGAGAACGTCTGTAATAGACATTTCGTACTTCCTTCACAAGCTTTTTGCCGCTTTTATCCACAAAATACAGTGTAAAAGTATCATACCGATAGCTTTCGGTGTCTTTTCCTGAATACTCAGCAAATGTTTTGCTGGTCATTTCACCTATGTCTTCGTTTCGCGAGTCTTTGAGCGCCTGTCCGGCTACGGTAAATCGAATCTTTGCGATGTCTGGCGCCTGCAAGAGCGTCTGCACGATTCCCGCACGTGTCATGATCTCACGCACTTTACTCATATTGTTGTATTCTTTGCTGAAATCAATGACCAGAAGATCATCCTGTACATCATAAGAGTTGATAGACACATCTTCCGGAAGCAGACTGACTCCACCATCCGGAACTTCTTTCTTGCCAAGTTTCTGCAGCAGATCCTTAACCATAAATTCGGTTGTTTCTTCTTTTGGCTCATACGGTTCTTCTTTCAGTACCGTCTCCGCCGCATTCAGATAATAAAAATTGTATTTGCTTTCTTCCGTGCCTGACTGAGTTTTCGTCTCAATGCTGCAGCCTGCAAAAAGGCTGCATATCAGGACTGCCAGAAGAAGTATGCTAACTGATTTCTTCATCCGGCACCTCCTACGGAATATATGACAGGGGCACACGAACGGAAAATGTCGTTCCTTCCCCTTCTTTGCTGAATACTTTGACCACACCATGATGCATTGTGATCGTGCTTCTGGTGATTGCAAGTCCTAAACCTGTTCCACCGATCTCCCTTGAGTGCGATTTATCTACACGGTAAAAACGCTCAAAAATACGATCCAGAGAATCCTCCGGAATCCCCATTCCCGAATCCGCTACTGTAACGTAGAAATCTTTATGATCCGCATCAATTGAGACACGTACCCATCCGTCATCCACATTATATTTGATTGCATTTTCAACCAGATTGCTGATCGCAGAAGTAAATTTCAGCTCATCTACGTCCGCTTCCACAGGCCGGAAACTGTCAAGGATCAGGTCTATATTACGCTTATCCGCGATGGGACGAAGACGCTTGAGAATGTCCTCAAGAAGCTGATTGATGTTCATATGACTGATCTGAAGATCAGCAGATTTCTTATCCATCTTCACCAATGTCAGAAGATCCGTGATAATGCGGTTTTCTCTGTCGATCTCAGCAGTAATATCACGCATAAATTCCTGATAAAGTTCTTCCGGTACCCCTTCCTGACCGACCAGTGAATCGGCCAGCACCTTCATCGAAGTCATCGGTGTCTTTAATTCATGCGACACATTAGATACAAATTCCGAACGTGATTCGTCCAGTACTTTCATTCTCGTCAGCATCTTATTAAATGCATCTGTGATCAGTTCTGTCTCCGTATAATCCGGTACGGAAATTTCATCCTTCTGATAACCATCCGTAAGGTCTTCGATGGACTTTGTAACCCTCGCCAGCGGTTTGACAAGTACAGCCGCCAGAATATATGCCAGAAATACAGACAGCACAATAATGATTCCAACGATCAGCATACCTCTCTGCTCCAGCTCACTTACTGTTGCGATCACCGCACTTGTAGAAATATTTATCAGCATTGCCCCCTGCATCTGCGGCACATCTGCACTTCTGACCGGAACAGCAAGTTCCAGCGTCTGTCCATATTGACTATAGTCAGTAGCCTCTCCGCTTTTAAAGCATTTGACCACTTTTGGTGAAATCAGTATCTTGCCTTCATCTACATTATAGGTATCTTTAACCACTTTGAAGTCACGGTCCACCAACATGATCCTGCCACCATAAGTGTTGGACAGAACCTCGAGTTTGCTGTTGATCGATTCTGAACTCGGATCATTGAGATAGTTTTCCCTGATAATCTGGTTACAGAGAATTGCACACTGCGTCCGAATCTCACCTGTACGCACTTCCAACGCCTGCTGTTTGTAATTGCCGACCATAAGCTGTGTCACAATGATTCCCGGCACGATTCCGAGAATGACCAGAATAACCATGATGCGAAAACGCAGGCTCTTAAAAAATCTGTTTTTCTTTTTTGTTACCATATCTTACGCCTGGAAATAGTATCCTACACCCCATTTGGTGTGTACATATTTTGGCTCGCTCGGGTTCGTCTCGATTTTTTCACGAAGACGACGGATATGTACATCCACAGTTCTGACATCTCCCGGATATTCATATCCCCAGACAATATTCAGAAGGTTCTCACGACTATAAACCTTATTCGGGTTAAATACCAGAAGTTCCAGCACATCAAACTCTTTTGCCGTGAGGTTGATCTCCTTGCCTGCAATAAATACACGCCGGCTCTCGCAGTCCATTTTCAGATCTCCGGACTCAATCGTCTTTGCCTTCTCTTTTTCTTCATGTTCGGAACGTGCACGACGCATGATTGCCTTAATACGCGCCTTGACTTCCAGAATATTGAATGGCTTTGTGATATAGTCATCTGCACCGTAATCCAGTCCCAGAATCTTGTCCATATCTTCACCTTTGGCAGTCAGCATAACGATCGGAACATTGGAAAATTCCCTGATCTGCTGGCATACCTCCAGTCCGTCCATCTTCGGAAGCATCAGATCCAGAAGGATAATGTCATATTTATTGGCCTTTGCTTTTTCAACTGCTTCTTCGCCGTCGTAAGCACAGTCAACCTCCATGCCATCCTGCTCCAGATTGAAACGGATTCCTTTTACGATCAGTTTCTCGTCATCCACCACTAAAACTTTCCTGCTCATTCTTTTCTCCTTATTTTACTGCTATTTTATCCTTGATCGCTGAAAATGTACTTTCTTTGATCCCGGGTACCTGCATGATTTCCTCCACTGTAGAAAAAGCTCCGTGTTCCTCTCGATAGGAAAGGATTGCCCGTGCCTTGGCCTCTCCGATTCCTGTCAGTGTTTTCAGAGCGGCCGCATCCGCGGTATTAATATTGACCGTATCGGAAGCATTCTCATCTGTATCGTCTCCAGGGCTTCCGAGAGTAGATGTACTTTCCTCCGGCATCGGATAATTTCCCGCTTCCGCTTCTTCCTGTGTAGGTACATAAATCTGCTGACCATCGCTGACCGGCTGCGCCTGATTGACAAGTCTCGTTGCTGCTTCCGGCAAAAAACCTCCCGCCGCCTCGATTACCTGAAAGATCCGGCTGTCGTCTTCCATCTCATATACGCCGGGATTTGCGACCGCTCCACAGACATCCACAAATATCTTCGCCGGCGTCTCAACAGTCTCTGGCTGAGATTCAACCGGCTCTGTCTGTTTTTCCACTTCGGCTGTCTTTGTTATTTCTACATCTACAGCCTCTGTCACTTCCGGTGTCCTTGTATTTTCTGTCTCAGTCTGACCTGCCAGCAGCATTTCACTCTGACGGTCTCTGCAACCATTCAAAGCAACACTGCAAAACAACCACAAAATACAGATGATCAGTTTATATTTTTTTCTTATGATCATTCGGTTCACTTCCCTCCGTAGCATTACGGCAGACTTCCCCGATTTTCATACTTAACCATATTTCATTTTAACGAATTTTACAGGGTTTTACAACCCCTATTCCCATTTAAAAATTACGATCCCAGCAATCGCAATCAGCATTCCAAGGACTTTTCTCCATACAAAAGGTTCTTGCTCAACACCAAACATTCCGAAAAGTTCAATCACGTATGCTACGATAAGCTGCGAGATTACGATCAGCATTGCCGCTTTTGCCGGACCCAGTGCACCCATGCTCTGAATCACCGTAATCGTAATAAAGGCTCCGATCACACCACCCAGTAGTGTATATTTATTTTCAATCTGACAGAGTGCTCCTATACTCTGCCGTCCGGTAAAAAGCCACGCTGCCACGCATACCACAAACGCAGAAAGCTGTACCCACCCGGTCGATACCCAGAGACTTGTCTGTTTCGTCACTTCCGTATTAAAAACACCCTGAATACTCATCAATGCGCCGGATGCAGCGGAAATTGTGGCAGCTGTGGCGGATGCAGCGGGGCTGCTTTTAAGAGAACTGCACAGTCTTCTTACAAAGAGAATCATCTGAAATAGGAGAAAATAATATGGGAAATTCAACAGGATCCACGATGTACATGTTTGGTGCGGTAATCATCATTTACATTGTCGGAATGCTGATCTATCAGGGATTCCAGTGGCTCAGGAAAAAAAGAGAACAAAAAAGAGATGAAGAGTTCAGAAGAGGTGACGAATAATGGTTGACATAATAGTTGTACTGATCGTGGTTGTTTTACTTGGATTTGCTCTGAAAGGCTCCATCAAACACTTTAAAGGTGACAGTCCGTGCTGTGGCGGTGGCGGACACGAAGACACTCCACACAACGAACAATAAAGAATGGGGCAGCTCAACGACATATCGTTGG
>ENA-UERX01002236-UERX01002236.1-human-gut-metagenome-genome-assembly--contig:-NODE-2236-length-9875-cov-4.565728_pt1 | contig 9875 bp, 8 predicted proteins | sample MGYA00242992_ERZ507993 | MGnify/ENA primary metagenome ERZ507993 (study PRJEB26167, sample SAMN06115487) | human gut metagenome | host: Homo sapiens | place: China:Chongqing | collected 2015-04-10... | reverse complement strand
TAGCAAACCAGGCTGGTATCTCGTAATCGTAACAACATCTGTTGTACTTGGCCAGATAGGGCAGAAAGCGCCGGATGAGAGCCCCGCTGCTGGTATGGTGTGCACCGGGGTCATGGATGGTCGTTTTAGGCATAATTCCTCTTTCTTTTTATGCTTTTTTACTATAATCTCGTTCGCCGTAGATGGCGGTGCCGATGCGGACGAGGGTAGCGCCCTCCCGGATGGCATTCTCAAAATCGCCGCTCATCCCCATGGAAAGGGTCTCCATGGCCACATTCTGGTAGCCCCGCTCCCCGGCCTGCACAAACAGCTTGTACACCTGGGCCAGGTAGCGGCGGTTCTGGGCGTCGTCGTTGTTCACCGGGGGAATGGCCATCAGGCCCTTGACCCGGATGTGCTTCTGGGCGGCGGCGGCATCCAGCAGCGGCCAGAGCCGCTCCGGGGAAACGCCGGTCTTGGACTCCTCACCGCCGATGTTCACTTCCAGCAGCACGTTTTGCACGATGCCAGCCTTGGCAGCCTCTTTTTCAATGGCGACCAGCAGGTGCTCGCTGTCCACGCTCTGGATGAGACTGGCACGGCCCAGCACCTTTTTGATCTTGTTCGTCTGCAAATGGCCGATGAAATGGCTGGGCTTGCCGCAGTAGGCCCCGGCGTCAAAATTGGCGCAGAGCTCCTGCACATGGTTCTCGCCAAACACATCAATGGGCAGGGCTGCACTGGCGGCAACAATGTCCGCTGTGCGGGTCTTGCAGGCGGCACAGAGCTGCACCGCTGCCGGGTCGCGGCCCGCTTCCCGGGCGGCTGCCGCCATCTTGGCGCGGATCTCTTCCACCGCTTCCCGCATTTCTTCCAGTGTCTTTTCCGCCATAGGTCAATCCTCCTCGGTATATTTTGCGCGCTCACCACCGATGAGCTTGGGGCGGGTGCGGGCACAGAGAATGTTTGCTTCGCCGATCTGATTCAGGCTCAGGCGCACCGGCACGGCCACCCGCTTGAGGTGCATTCCGATGAGAGTGCCGCCGATGTCGATGCCTGCATGGGCCTTGATCTCTTCCACGGCGATCGGGTCATGGAACTGCTTCCAGCAGGTGGTGGCCCAGCTGCCGCCCGCGTGGGGCCGGGGCACCACGCAGACTTCCTCCCAGCCGTATCGTTCGGCGGCTTCCCGCTCGATGATGATAGCACGGTTGAGGTGCTCACAGCACTGGGCCGCCAGCCAGATGCCCTGCGCCGCCAGCACCGGGGCAATGCCCGCGTACACGGCCTGCGCCGCTTCCAGGCTGGAATCCTTGCCGATGTGCCCGCCCACGATCTCACTGGACGAGCAGCCCACCACAAAGACATCGCCCTTTTTCAGCTTTGCCTGCTCCAGCAGCTCCGTGACCGCCTGCCGGGCTTCCTGTTCGATTTGTTGTTTGAACGCTTCCGTCATTCTAAAACACCTCGGTTTTAAATTCTTACCCACTGGATCTTAGTTTCACCGGCCACGCCCAGATACACCCGGTTCTCCGCCGGGCAGAGGGCAAGGACACCGCCCAGCGCCTTGCCGCCGTAGGAGGCAAGCAGCGCCCCGTCCGGCCCAAAGCGCTCGGCGCAGATGCCATCGTCCGGCATCTGGAACAGCCGTTCCCGCATGGATTCACTCAGCCGGAGGGCGGCACCCCGCAGCAGGGTGCCGTCGGCGTGGTCTTCCAGCCAGGCGGAACGCGCCCAGCGGTAGCCCACCGAGACCGTGCCGTCCTCCTCCACTGCCAGCGCCCCGGGGTATCCGGGCAGGCCCGCGGCCAGCTGTGCACAGCCCTTGCCCCCAGCCATCAGCTCCCGTCCACCGGACGGGACTGCCCAGATGCAGCGGCTGCCAAGGTCGGAGACGTACAGCGTCCCGCCGTCCGCCGAGAGAGCCAGTCCGGAGGCCCCGGCCACCCCGCCCAGCACCCGCTCCACGGCCCGGGTCACCGGGTCATAGACATAGACCCAGCCCGTGGCCGTATGGGCCAGCAGCTCGGTGCGGAGGGCGCTTTCCAGCCCATACTTCACGGAGACATCCGCCGCATTGGTGAAGTAGACTTTCCCGTCTGCCCCCACGGCCACCGCCGCCGGGCAGGAGAGGGCCTTGCCGTCGATCTGCGTCACCACAGGCTCCACGGTCACGCCCCACTGGTCGTTGCTCACCCGGCAGAGCTTGCCGCCGTCGGCCTCGATCGTCGTCATCCAAAGGGTGCCGTCCGGCGCAAAGGCAAGATCTGTGATCTCGCCGCCTGCCACGTCCAGTACCTCGTTCATCCCACTGCCGTCCGGCTGCATCCGCATCAGAACGCCTGCCTTGGGCAGCTTTGCCGCCGCATAGAGCCAGCCATCCTGCATCCGGATGGCCGTGCCGATCTCATAGGCGCTCAAATTCAGCGCGTCGGCGGGGTCCACGCTCCGCACATGCTCGGCGCGCTCCGCTCTCTCCGGGGCGGCATAGGTCTTTGGCGGCGTGTCGATGGGCCGGAACACCAGCGCGTACACCAGCGCCACGGCCGCCAGCGCCGCAAACACGTTGCTGGCCGCCCGGAACCGGTGGAGCAGGGCTTCCCGCTCAATGGCCATCTGGGCCTGCGCCTCGGCCTTGCGGCGGGCGGCCAGCGCGCTGGCACGGTTGGCGCGGCGAAGCCAGCCATCCACAAACAGGGCCACCTGGGGCCCCACCGTGACCGACGCAATGAACAATATCAAAATAAACTCAACCAGTCCGATGCGCATAAGCTTTTTTCCTTTGCAAAGGGAATTGATTTATCAGATTAGTATAACACAAACCTTTTGCAGCCGCAATTGTTTTGCCTTTTCCTCCGTGGTATACTATAGCAAACACGAGTTTTCCAAAGGCTTCACGCAAACTTCACAAAAATTTCCAATTGTCGTATTAAGATAAAATCGGGCCTATTGGGACCATTCTATAAAACAAACAAAGCACCTTTTGCATTTGAGGAGGGCGACTTTTTATGGCTAAAATTCTGATCGTTGATGATGAGCCCCGCATCCGGGAGCTCATCCGGGAGCATTTGCAGTATGCGGGCTATGTCTGCGAGGAAGCCGGTGACGGCTCCGCGGCCCTGAGCCTTTTGAGCGGCGGCGGGTATGACCTGGTCATTCTTGACCTGATGATGCCTTTTATGGACGGCATGACCTGCCTGCGGGAGATGCGCACCCGCCGCATCAACACCCCCGTCATCATCCTGACGGCCCGGGGCGAGGAATACGATAAGCTGGCCGGGCTTGAGGGCGGCGCGGACGACTATGTGGTCAAGCCGTTCTCCCCCCGGGAGCTGGTAGCCCGGGTGCGGGCCGTGCTCAACCGCACCATGCCCCACACCGAAAGCTCGGACGGCACCATGACCTTTGGGGAGCTGACCATTGATACCGCCAGCCACACCGTCCGCGTCTCGGGTGAGGAAGTGAGCCTGACCCCCAAGGAGTTTGACCTGCTGGTCTTCCTGGCCTCCAACAAGGGCATCGCCCTCAGCCGGGAGAAGATTTTGCAGAAAGTGTGGAACTACGATTACTTTGGCGAGGACCGCACCGTGGACACCCATGTCAAAATGCTGCGGGGCCATCTGGGCAAGTGCCGCGGCTATATTGCAACTGTGTGGGGCATCGGCTATAAGTTCGACCCCGACGCAGCCCGGTAAGCGGAGGCGTTGCTCCTGATGCGGCATACGAGCAAACGCAAAACACGGCGCACCATTGGCATCCGCGGGCAGCTGTTGTGGTTTTTGTGCTTCATCTGCCTGCTGCTGCTGTTGCTGTTCTGGTTCCTGAGCACCCGGCTGCTGGAGCCGCTTTATACCACCCATATCCAGAAACAGCTCACAGCCCAGGCAGACGCCATTGTGGAGCGGCTGGACAAGGCCATCGCCGAGGGGGAGACCCTCTCCTACTGGGGCTTTGGCAGCCAGCTCCATGTCAACACCACGTTTTTCAACGAGCTGGGGTCTGAGATCTTCGAGAACAGCGGCATGAGCAGCTTTTGCGTGGACATCTCGGATACCACGCTGCGCCAGATCTTCAAGATCGAAAGCCTTTCCTACTGCAATCTCCACCGCACCAAGCCCACGGACACCGGCGGCGAAATGCTCTCCTACAGCACGGCCCGCGCCATGCGGCAGCTCTGCCGGGAGACGGGCAGCTGTGTGCGGAAGATCAACCCGCCCACTCCCTCCGGCTCTGTCCAGCTGATGGTGGGCAAAACGACCTCCGATGGCAGCTATACGGTGCTGGTGACCACCAGCCTGATGCATGTCGCGGAGGCCGGCCAGGTGATGAGCACCGTGCTGCCGCTGGCGGCGGCACTGATCTTTGCGTTCTCCATGTCGGCGGCCTGGCTGTTCAGCGAGTGGTTCACCAAGCCCCTGCGGGAGCTTTCCGGCGCGGCCCGGCAGGTGGCCCAGGGCAATTACAATGTGCAGGTGGACTCCAAGCGGAACGACGAACTGGGCGATCTGGCGCAGGACTTCAACCACATGGCGCAGGAAGTCCAACATGCCTCCCAGATGCAGCGGGACCTGCTGGCCAATGTCTCCCACGACCTGCGCACCCCGCTGACCCTCATCAAGGGCTACGCCGAGACGGTGCGGGACATCACGGGCGACGACAAGGCCCACCGCAACGAGCAGATGAATATTATCGTGGACGAAGCCGACCGGCTGACAGCCCTCGTCTCCAGCGTGATGGAACTGAGCAAAGTGACCAGCGGTGCCATCCAGTGCGAGCGGGTGCATTTTGATATGGGCCAGCTCTGCGACGAGGTCAGCGAGCGTTACGACGCCGTCTGCGCCCAGAATGGCTGGGAGCTCAAGCTGGAGCTGCCCGAAGAAGAGCTTCCCGTTTACGCCGACCCCGACATGATGCAGCGGGCCCTGCACAACCTGCTGGGCAACGCCATGCACCACATCGGGGAGGACGGGCTTTTCTTCCTGCGGGCATTCCAATGCCCCGAGGGCGTCCGGGTGGAAGTGGAAGACCATGGACCCGGCATCTCGGCGGAGGACCTGCCTTATATCTTCGACCGCTACTACCGCTCCCGCTCCGACGCGGGCAAGCAGGGCACCGGCCTGGGCCTTTCCATCACCAAGGCCATCTTCCAGCAGCACGGTTTCCGCTTTGGTGTCCAGAGCACCGTGGGCAAAGGCACCACGTTCTGGTTCATCATGACGGACACGGACTCTTCCGACAATTAAAAACCCCTCCCGGTTTCTGTGCGAGCAGCAACCGGGAGGGGTTTTCTCGTTAGTTGGTGACGTGGTAGATGCCGAACGTGTTGTCCGGGGCGGGCATATCCACCCGGGAGGCCCGGTCGTTGACGGCAAAGGTCATGGCAGCCATGGCGGCCAGCACCGCCACAATGATGAGCCATTTGACGGCATTGGGGAGCTTCTTCATAATTTACTTCCTCATTCTTTTGGGCTTTTGGGGTTCAGGGGCGGCAGCGGCAGCGGGCACGGGCCAGCAGCTCCGCTGCCTGCGAAGCCGTCAGGGCATGGACCCAGCCGGGACGGGGAACTGCCCCGGGGCCGTTGCTGCCCGCCTCGGCAAAGGCTGCCAGGTTCGTATCCGCGCGGTCGTTCCAGGGGGAAAAGCCCTCCGGCGCAATGTGGGCTCCCAAACGGCAGTCCAGCACCGCCGTTTTGCCCTCGGGGCGCCACGGCCGCCCCAGATAGACGCTTCCCGCCGGGCAGTCGGAGACGAAATCGCAGTCCCAGAAGACAAATCCCAGCCCGTCGGCTTTCCCCGAGGGGGCCGTGACATAGCTGTGGGGGATGTGGTTGTCCACCGTGCGGAGGGTGCACTGCTCAAACAGGGCATCCGCCCCGCCAAAGATGAAATCAATGTCCCCCGCGATCTCGCATTTGTGGTAATACTGGGCACTGGCCCGGCGGGGTGCCAGCCCCCGGGGGCCGAGGAAGCCGTCTTTCTCCCGCTCTTTTTCCGGCAGCGGGGCGCAGAAGAGGGTATCCTGGTTGCCCAGCAGCTTCACCCGGCGGAACACCGCCCGGGCGCTGTCCACATAGGCCGCCACAGCCTGCCCCACCTGTGCCCCGGGGCCCGCATCGTTTTCAATGGTCAGGTCTTCCACAGTGAGATTTTCGCCGCTGAAAAACGCGGTGTAGCTGCGGAACGTATGGGTCGGCCTGCCGTCCGGGTGGGGCAGCTTGCCGCCGTCTCCCCACACGACGCGGGTCTGGTCGGCCCCGGCCCCCCGGAGGGTGATGTTCTGTTTTTCGCAGACCAGCTTTTCCCGGTAAATGCCCGGGCCGATCTCAATTTCGGCCTCGCATTCATAGGGCACCGCCAGCACTGCCTCCGAGATGGTGGTAAAGTCCCCGGTGCCATCCCGCTGTACTGTGATCTTCAACACGCTTTCCGCCCTCCTGATGGATGATGCACTCATTATACCCTCACTCTATGAATATTTCAACATGGTTCCAGCCGCAGCACCGCCGCCGTGATGTCATCGGGGCGGCCTGCTTTCTCAGCCCGGGCCCGGGCGGTCTCCACCAACGTTCTGGCAATTTTCTCCGGCGCGTCTCCCGCCGCCGCTGAGAGTTCCAGCTGTTGGGCCACCCAGCCGGGGCCGTCCACCAGCAGCCCGTCTGAGACCAGCACCGCGTAATCACCCGCGGCCAGATGCACCATCCGGCTCTGCCCGTTCACACCGCCCAGAATGCCCATGGGCAGACTCACATCTCCCACGGCCCGGGCCCGGCCCCCGTGGACGAGGAACCCCGGGGCCGCCCCGGCCTTGAAGATCCGGGCTGTGCCGGTATAGAGGTCTACGCTGATGAGGTCCAGCGTCGCCCCGCTCTCCTCATCGCTTTTCAGGGCCAGCGCCACATTGACCAGCCGCGCCGCCAGCTCGGCGGTAAAGCCCGCTTTGAGCAGGCGGGCTGTCAGCTCGGCGGCCAGGTTGCCGTCCACGGCAGCGGGGCGTCCGGTGCCCATGCCGTCACAGAGGATCATCTGGGCCGCCGCCGGGCTGCAGAACTGCTGGACCGCATCGCCCGAGATGGTCCCCCGGGCCGCTACCCCAGCTGCCCCGAACACAGCCCGGAGGGCAGGCTTTTCCGAGAAGAGCAGGGTGGTCATCCCCTTGCAGGAAAGCACCTGCGGCGGCTCAAAGGCCCGGCGGCAGAGCCCGCTCACCTCCCGCGCCAGTGCCGCCAGCTCGGCAGGCGAAAACCGGGTGCGGGGCAGCGTCACTGCCGCCCGGGTCCGGCCCAAATCGTCCAACGTGACGGAGCATTCCAGCGGCGGGGCCCCCAGGGAAGTAAAAAACGACGCCACCCGCCCGGATTTATAGGGTTCCGGGGTTCCCGGCCTGCCCAGCTGCTCACTGAGGACGCCCAGCGCGTCGGCCACGGCGCTGTATTGCTCGGTCAGGGCCGTGCGGAGGGCCTCGGCGTGGACACGGGCCTCTTTCCGGCTGCGGTAGAGCGCAAAGGAGCGGGTAGCCGTGGCGCAGAGCGCCGCCGGGTGGATGCACCGGGACAGCTGCCCGGGCAGGTCGTTTGGTTCCAGATGGCCCTGCTGTTCCAGAACGGGGCGGAGGGCCTCCATCCCCTCCAACGTGGCGGCATACTCCTGTTTCCAGCAGGATTCGCGCCGCCCGCAGTTGGCGCATAGGGTGTCGTGGGTGTTGTCGATGACCCAGCGGAAGTTCTCGCAGCGGCGGGGGAACGCGTCGTATACCTCGTTGACCGTCTCAGCCAGCGAGGAAAGGCTCTCGGCCACGGCTTCCAGCCGGGTGGCCGCCACCGAGAGCCGGGGCCGCTCCTCCTGCGGGGTCTCGCCGGGCGGCTCCTCCGGGCCAGCCGGAGTCAGCCATTGCCGGGGCAGGAAACAGACCACCCCCAGCCCGGCCCCCGCACTGAGCAGGGCGGAAAAGGCGTTGCCGGGCGGCTGAACGCAGAGCGCCCCGGTCACGCAGCCGCCCGCGTAGGCGGCCAGCGCTTCCACCCGCCGGCCCGGGGCCAGCAGGGCTGCCGCCCCCGTGGCGCAGGAGAGCCCGGCAGCCGCCGGGGCAAGTTCCGGGTCCACAGCGCAGAGCGCCGCCCCCGTGGCCGCACAGAGGGCCAGCGCGGCCCGGCCCTTTCCCTGGCAGCAGAGGAGATATTCAGCCGCCGCGCAGGCGGCCACCCCCAGCACCAGCGGGCCGAGCGCCAGACTGCCCAAAGCCGCGGTGCAGGCCATGGCGGGCAGCAGGGTGCCCGCGCCGGGCTTTTCGGGCGGGAAGCGCCGCAGTCCAAAGCCGATGGCCCCGGCCAGCAGGGCATCCGCCCCGCAGAAGAGCAGCAGTTCCACGCCGCCGCCCTCCGCCCCAAGGGAGAGGCAGAACGCACTGCACGCCAGCGCGGCCCCGCCTGCCGCTGCCGCCGGGAGAAAGCGCCCCGGCCAGAGCCAGCGGCCCGCCACGATCGCTCCCAGCCCGCAGAGCAGGCAGATGCTCTGCAAACTCAGCGCCCCAAAGCCGTGGAGCAGCAGCCCCAATGCCGCCCCAGCCGCGCTGGCCGCAAAGCAGTCCTCCCCCAGACCCAAAGCCAACCCGGGCCCAAAGGGGAGCAGTGCCCCGTATAACACGGCCCAGCCGCCTGCCAGCCCCACGGCCAGGGCAGCCCCCTGCCGCAGGGCCGGGCGCACCGCCGCCCGCGTCCGCAGCGGCGTATGCCACAACCGCGCCGCATTGCCTGTATTCCCGCCTGAGATGACCCGCATGGATTCCTGCATAGAAAAAGTCCCCGCTTTCCGGCGGGGACCTTTTGGTTCTTTGTATTTTGGTTCTGGCTCCCGCGCCTGCTGCATATACTGTAGCAGGCCCGCGGGGCGTTTTTTCGGGCAGAACAGGGAAATGCCACCGTTTTGCCAAATGAGCCAGAATATCAGCCGTTCAGCTTCTCGATGGCGGCCTTGACCCGCTCCAGGGTCTTCTCGCGGCCCATCATGCAGGCAAGGTCGGTGCCGCCGCCGGGGGTGCGCTGCTTGCCGGAAAGGGCAATGCCCAGCGGGTAGAGCAGCCAGCCGTTCTTCTTGCCCAGCTCCTCGGCCTTGGCCTTGCAGGCGTCAAATACGGCATCCCGGTTGGTAAAGTCCAGTGCCTCGTCGCTCAGGACAGGCAGCAGGGCTTCCAGCGCCTCCTTGGCGGACTCCGGCGTGGTCTTCTGCTTCTTGTTGGCGTACAGGCTCACATCGTACTCCGGCATGGCGTCGAAGAAATCCAGCTGCTCGGGGATCTCGCCCAGCACCTCGCAGCGGGGCTGGAGGTTGGCGCAGAGCAGTTTCTTATCAATGGGGGTGTGCACGGCCTGGTCGATCCAGGGCTCTGCCTTGGCGAGGAACTCCTCGGGAGACAGGCGGCGGATATACTCGGCGTTGATGGCGCGCAGCTTGAGGGGGTCAAAGATGGCGGGGGACTTGGAGATGCCCTCCGGAGACCAGACCTTGACCAGCTCGGGCAGGGAGAAGATCTCCCGCTCGGCATACTCGCCCTTGGGGCTCCAGCCCAGCAGGCAGATATAGTTGAGGATGGCCTCGGTCAGGTAGCCCTTTGCCACCAGATCCTGATAGCTGGCGTCGCCGTTGCGCTTGGACAGCTTGTTCTGGGCGTCCTTCATCACCGGCGGGCAGTGGATGTAGGTGGGGATCTCCCAGCCAAAGGCCTGATACAGCAGATTGTACTTGGGGGTGGAGGACAGATACTCGCTGCCGCGGATGACATGGGTGATGCCCATGAGGTGGTCGTCCACCACGTTGGCAAAGTTATAGGTGGGCATGCCGTCGGTCTTGATGAGGATCTGGTCGTCCATCTCGCTGTTGTTCACCTCGATGTGGCCGTACAC
>ENA-UERX01002229-UERX01002229.1-human-gut-metagenome-genome-assembly--contig:-NODE-2229-length-9900-cov-9.042248_pt1 | contig 9900 bp, 10 predicted proteins | sample MGYA00242992_ERZ507993 | MGnify/ENA primary metagenome ERZ507993 (study PRJEB26167, sample SAMN06115487) | human gut metagenome | host: Homo sapiens | place: China:Chongqing | collected 2015-04-10... | reverse complement strand
TGTACGGCATCTTCACCATCATCACCTACTACTCCGGTTTCCGTGCTGGCTTCTGCTTCTCCGCAGGCGCTACCGACTTGGTGTTCTCCGCTTCTCTGCCCGCAGCTGCTAAGACTTGGATGATCATTCCTCTGGGCATCGCAGCATTCCTGGTGTTCTACTTCGTGTTCTACTTCGCTATCACCAAGTTCGACCTGAAGACCCCCGGCCGTGAGGATGACGACGAGGAAGCTGAGAAGAAGGTCGTTCTGGCTAACAACAACTACACCGAAGTCGCTTCTGCTGTTCTGGCTGCTGTCGGCGGCAAGGAGAACGTGAAGGACGTTGGTTACTGCGCAACCCGTCTGCGTTTTGAGGTGAAGGATAACGCTAAGGTCGATGAGAAGGCTGTCAAGGCTGCCGGTGCTGCCGGTGTCATCCGTCCCAGCAAGAACGCTTGCCAGGTCATCATCGGCACCAAGGTTCAGTTCGTGTACGACGAGCTGAAGAAGATGCTGTAACTGGCACTTCGGTAAAACAAAACAGGCGCGGAGGGCTGGTTGCCTCCGCATGACACCGCCGGGGGCGGGCGCAGAAAGCGCCCGTTCCCGGCGGCTTTTTGTTCACACAAACTGCTTTTCTTCCAAAATGGAACGTGTTATACTCAGATCAAATGGATGCGGCTTCCCCGCAGGGAGGCGGCCGCTGAGAAGAACGAGGTGTTTTGCATGATCATTCAGAATGCACTGGTTTATACGCCGCGCCACACCTTTGCGCGCGGTACGCTGTTCATCCGCAACGGGCGCATCGTGCCCTTTGCCGCCCCGGAAGCGGGCGAAGAGGTGATCGACGCCGAGGGCCTGTATGCCCTGCCGGGTCTGGTGGACATCCACTTCCACGGGGCCATGGGCAAGGACTTCTGCGACGGCACCGAGGAGGCCATCCAGACGCTGGCCGACTTTGAGGCCAGCAAGGGCGTGCTGGCCATCTGTCCTGCCACCATGACCTACCCGGAAGAGTTTTTGAACCATGTGATGGACGCCGCCGCCGCCCACAAAAACGGCAAGGGCGCAGATCTGGTGGGCATCAACATGGAAGGCCCCTTCATCAGCCCCAAGAAGGTGGGTGCCCAGAACCCGGAGTATGTGCAGGGTGCTGACGCGGGGATGTTCCGCCGCCTGCAGAAGCGTGCGGGCGGCCTGATCAAGCTGGTGGACGTGGCCCCCGAAGAGCCGGGCAACCTGGATTTCATCAAGGAATGCCACAATGAGGTGCGCATCTCCATTGCCCACACCTGCACCGACTACGACACTGCCGTGCAGGCCTTTGAGGCCGGTGCCACCCACATGACCCACCTGTACAACGCCATGCCCGGCATCACCCACCGTGCCCCCGGCCCCATCATTGCGGCACTGGAGCACGGCGCAGAGGTGGAGCTCATCACCGACAACGTGCACATCCACCCGGCCATGGTGCGGTTCACCTTCAACACCTTCGGGGCCGACCATGTGTGCCTGATCGCCGACAGCATGATGGCCTGCGGCCTGCCGGACGGCCAGTACAGCCTGGGCGGACAGGCTGTCACGGTCAAGGGCCCGCTGGCCACCCTGACCGAGCAGCCCGGTACCATTGCCGGCAGCAATACCTGCCTGTACGACTGCATGAAGCGTGCCGTGCTGGAGATGAACGTGCCGCTGGAGAGCGCCGTGCGCGCCGCCAGCGAGAACCCGGCCCGGAGCATCGGTGTGGACAACGACTACGGCAGCCTGGCCGCCGGCCGTTACGGCAACGTGATCCTGGCCGACAAGGAACTGAACATCAAGGCCGTGATCCAGAAAGGGACCCGCATCGTATGAACAAGACCTTTACCTGGCGGCTGCTGACCCCCGGCGAGCTGACCGACGTGTATCTGCAGGAAATGCGCCGCGACTTTCCCGCCGGGGAGCTCAAGCCGCTGAGTATGATCCTGACCAGCGAGGCCGAGGGCCTTGCCCACACCTGGGGCGTGTTTGACGGGGAGACGCTGGCCGCCTACCTGCTCATGGTGCGCCCGGAGGGCAGTGCCATCAGCCAGCTGGACTATTTTGCCGTGGTGCCCGCCTACCGCGCGGGCGGCCTTGGCGCAAAGCTGCTGGCAGCCCTGCCGGAGTACGAAGCCGGGGCACAGGCCATCATCATTGAGGCCGAAATGCCCGAAAAGGCTGAGGACGAGGCCATGGCCGTGCGCCGCCTGGGCTTTTACGCCCGGTGCGGTGCCCGCGACACCGGCTACTATGAGCACCTGTTTGACGCGTGGTTCCGCATCCTGGTGCTGCCCTGCCCCGGTGCGCCGGAGCTGAGCGACAAGGACGCGCTGGACGCCCTGGTGAGCTGCTACAAACGCACCATCAGCGAGAGCCAGTGGCGCAAGTATGTGCAGTTCTATACCCCGGATGGGGGCCTGCACCTGTAAGAGAGACCCTGGCGCAGGGATGTAAAGGTGAAACAGCAATTGCTGAAAAGGAGGTTTTTCTTATGACAACAAAAATGACTCGGCGCACGTTCCTGAAGGGGGCTGCGGCTGCTGCGGCAGCAGTGTCCCTGTCTGGCCTGCTGACCGGCTGCGGCGGCGGCCAGCTGGCAGGGCGGCAGCTACAACAACATGTTTAAGGCTGTGGTCGTTGACGCGAACCTGACCCAGGTGGCCCCCACCGGACCGTTCTTTGTTTCGGATGCGCTGGTGGGCAAGCCCTTTGCCACAGAGGAAAAGGACCTGAAGCTGAGCTTCCCCACCGATGAAGCCCGGCAGAATTTCCTGGACGGCAAGCCTGCCGTAATGACCATTACCATCAACAACATAACGGGTGTGCTGTTCCTGATGAAACGAGACGACAACAGTTTTGTTGCCACCCGGGTCGGCTGATCGGATCAAGAACCCTTTGCCCCGGGCACTCTGGAAAGAGTGCCCGGGGCTTTTTGCCGTTCTGCCCAGGGGCAGAAGGATGGTTTTGGGCAGTTTTTCCGGCAATGTAAAGAAATGTGCCACGGTTTTCACCGTCAGTTTACAAGCTCCTTGCAAAAGCCAGGCCCGGCCCCCAAAGTTTTACCTGCATTTTGCCCGTGTATGGTCGCAGCCTCCGGCGGGAATGCGCTACAATAAGGCCGTTCCCAAAGAAGTACAATAAGAGACGCCGGGCGGGTGCCCGGCCCGATCTGGAGGAAAATACCATGAAAAAGATCACGCGTCGTTCGTTCCTGGCCGTCTGCGGCACCGTGGCAGCCGCTGCTGCCCTCACCGCCTGCGGCGGTTCCGCTTCTTCTGCTACGGCATCCACCGCTTCTTCCGCTGCCGGGAGCACTGCTGCCGGTACCCTGAGCGGCAATGTGGCCACCGGCGGTTCCACTTCCATGAAGAACGTCATCGCTGCCCTGACCGAAGGCTTTGCCGAGGTGGAGCCGGGCGTTACCGTCAGCTATGACCCCACCGGTTCCGGCGCAGGCATCACCGGTGCCACCGACAAGACCCTGGACATCGGCCTGTCCTCCCGTGCCCTGAAGGACGACGAGAAGAACGATGTGGACGGCACCACCGTGGCGCTGGACGGCATCGCCATCATCGTGAATAAGGACAGCAAGGTGGCGGACCTGACCGTGGACCAGCTCAAGCAGATGTTCACCGGCGAGATCACCAACTGGTCTGAGGTCGGCGGCGACGACGGCGAGATCGTGCTGGTGGGCCGCGAGGCTGGCTCCGGCACCCGCGATGGCTTTGAGAGCATCGTGGACGTCAAGGACGCCTGCAAGTATGCCCAGGAGCTGACGGCCACCGGCGCTGTCATCAGCGCTGTGGAGGCCAACCCCCTGGCCATCGGCTACGCTTCCCTGTCTGCCGTCGGCGATACCGTCAAGGCTGTCACCGTGGAGGGCGTGGAGTGCAGTGAGGATACCGTCAAGGACGGCACCTACAAGATCCAGCGCCCGTTCGTCTTCGTCACCAACGATTCCGCTCCCCTGTCCGAGCAGGCGCAGGCATTCTTCGACTTTGCCACCAGCACGGACGCTGCGGACCTGATCCGTACTGCCGGTGCCGTGCCCGTCAACGAGTAAGTTCCACTTTTGCAAAAGAAAGTGATCTATATGAAACAAACCGTTTCTTCCCCGCGGCGGCTGGAGCTGCCCCGCAACGCGGCAGAGTGGCTGGAAGCCATCATGAACTTCCTGTTCTTCCTCTGCGGCATCCTGGCGGTGGGCTGCGTCGTCCTCATCTCGGCCTACATGATCCTCTCGGGCGTGCCGGCCATCCGGCAGATCGGCCTGTTCCGGTTCCTGTTCGGCACCGAGTGGGCTTCCACCGCGGCAGACCCCAAATTCGGCATCCTGCCGTTCCTGCTCTCCAGCATCTACGGCACGCTGGGGGCGACCCTCATCGGTGTGCCTGTCGGCCTGCTGACGGCGGTGTTCCTTTCCAAAGCCGCCGGGCCCCGGGTGCGTGCCGTGGTGGTCACGGCCATTGAGCTGCTCTCCGGCATCCCCAGCGTGGTGTTTGGCCTGCTGGGTATGCAGGTGCTGGTGCCCGCCGTGGCCAAAACCTTTGGCAAGGCCTCCGGTGCCTGCCTGCTGTCGGCCATCGTGGTGCTGTCCATCATGATCCTGCCCAGCATCGTCTCGGTGTCGGTCACGGCGCTCAACGCCGTGCCGCCGGAGTACGAGCAGGGCAGCCTGGCGCTGGGCGCGACGGACACCGAGACCTGGTTCAAGATCAGCGTCCCGGCCGCCAAGAGCGGCATTGCCGCCGGCATCGTGCTGGGCATCGGCCGCGCCATCGGCGAGGCCATGGCCGTGATGATGGTGGCCGGCAACAGCCCCAACATGCCCACCAGCCTCTTCAAGAGCGTCACGTTCCTGACCACGGCCATCGCCAAGGAGATGAGCTACGCCAGCGGCCTGCAGAAACAGGCGCTGTTCAGCATCGCGCTGGTGCTGTTCCTCTTTATCATGCTCATCAATGTGGTGCTCAACATCGTCCTGAAAGGGGGCAGCCGCAATGAATAATGCGGAATTCTCTCCCTCCCGCAGGGCCTGGAACTGCTTCTTCACCGCCGCCGTCTGGGTGGCGGCTGCACTGGTCATCGTACTGGTGGCCGGCATCATCGCCATGGTGCTGGCGCGGGGCATCCCCCACATCCGTGTGGAGTTCCTTACCACCACGGCCAGCGTGCTGAAAGGCACCGACGGCATCCTGCCCGCCATCCTCAACACATTGTATGTCATTCTACTGACATTACTCATCGTATTGCCGCTGGGCGTGGGCGCGGCGGTCTATCTGACCGAGTACGCCACCAACCGCCGCCTCATTGAGGGGATCGAGTTCACCAACGAGACGCTGGCAGGCATCCCAAGCATCCTCTACGGTCTGGTGGGGATGCTGGTCTTTTCCCAGGCACTGGGCTTCAAGACCTGCCTGCTCTCGGGCAGCTTGACCCTCGTCATCATGAACCTGCCCACCATCATCCGCACCACCCAGGAATCCCTCAAAACGGTGCCCCAGGGCTACCGGGAGGGCGCGCTGGGTCTGGGCGCGGGCAAGTGGCACATCATCCGCACCATCGTGCTCCCCTGCAGCGTGGACGGCATCGTCACAGGCTGTATCCTGGCGGTGGGCCGCATCGTGGGCGAGAGTGCTGCCCTGCTCTTCACGGCAGGCGCGGCAGAGGTCATTGCCCAGAACGTCGTCAAGGCCTACACCTCCAACGGTGCGACCCTCTCGGTCCTGCTCTACCTGCGGGCCTTTGAGGACGGCGATTTTGATTCGGCCTGGGGCATCGGCGCGGTGCTGCTGGTGCTGGTGCTGGTCATCAACATGGCAGCCCGGCTGGCCAAGACCAAGCTGAAGCAGAAACAGTAAAAAGAGGAATCGTTATGGAACAAGCTACCCCTGTGATCTCGGCCAAGAACCTGAACCTCTGGTACGGCGATTTCAAGGCCCTGAAAAATATTTCGCTGGACGTGGGCGAGCGGGAGATCACGGCCCTCATCGGCCCCTCCGGCTGCGGCAAGTCCACATTCCTGAAGACCCTTAACCGGATGAACGATCTGGTGCCCGGGGTCCGCATCGAGGGGGGTGTCCGGCTCAAAGGCCAGGACATCTTTGCCCGGGAGATGGAGCTCACCACCCTGCGCCGCCGGGTGGGTATGGTGTTCCAGAAAGCCAACCCGTTCCCCATGAGCATCTACGATAACATCACCTACGGCCCCAAGCTCCACGGCGTGAAGAACAAGGCCGAGCTGGATGAGCTGGTGGAAAGCTCCCTGCGGGGCGCCGCCCTCTGGGACGAGGTGAAAGACCGCCTGAAAAAGAGCGCCCTGGGCCTTTCCGGCGGCCAGCAGCAGCGCCTGTGCATCGCCCGGGCACTGGCCGTCAAGCCGGAAGTGCTGCTGATGGACGAGCCCACCAGCGCCCTGGACCCCGGCTCCACCATGAAAGTGGAGGAGCTGATGAGCGAGCTGAAAAAGAACTACACCGTGGTCATCGTCACCCACAACATGCAGCAGGCGGCCCGTATCAGCGACCGCACCGCCTTCTTCCTGCTGGGCGAGCTGGTGGAAGTGGATGCAACATCCAAGATCTTCAGCACACCGCAGGACAAACGGACCGAGGATTATATCTCGGGCCGCTTTGGTTAAGGTTGGAAAGAGGTGGAACCCATGAGCATCCGTACACAATATGATTCCGACCTCGAGGCCCTGAAAGCCGCGCTGGCCGAAATGGGCCGCAGCTCCGCCGACGCCGTGGAGGACGCGCTGGAAGCCCTCTGCACCGCCGACGCGGACGCCGCGGCAGGCATCGTCAAGGGCGATGGCCGGATCAACAACATGGAGCGGGACATTGAGCACCGCTGCATGACCCTGCTGCTCCGCCAGCAGCCCGTGGCGGGCGATCTGCGCCGCATTTCCACGGCCATGAAAGTCGTCACGGACATGGAGCGGATCGGCGACCACGCCGCCGATATCGCCGAGATCATCCCCCATCTGGTCACCGTCCGCAAGGAGGGCGACCCGGCGGTCAGCCAGGCCATCCGGATGGGCCAGAAAGCCCACCAGATGATCCTGGACGCCCTTGCCGCCCTCACGGCAGAGGACGAGACGGCTGCCCGTAAAGTCATCGCCGCTGACGATGAGGTGGATTACGATTTCAACGCCATCAAGCACACGCTGGCCCGGGAGATCGCTGCCGACCCCGGCAAGGTGGATGCCGCGCTGGATCTGCTCATGGTCATCAAGTATCTGGAGCGGATCGGCGATCACGCTGTCAACCTGGCCGAGTGGGTGGAGTTTGTCCGCACCGGCTGCTACCACAACGAGACTCTGTTTTAAAGTTCAAGATGTGTTTCTCCCGGATGCGTTTTTCGTGTTTTCCTCACTTTCCGGAAAGAGCTGCCGCGGCGGGACGCTTCGGCGGCTTTTTTGTATTCCGCAATGGAGCTCCCCTGTCAGGGGAGCTGTCTGCACTCCAGTGCAGACTGAGAGGTTTCATTGCAAAGAACTTGTGAAAATTACAAAAAATGCAATTTTCGTCCCGCACCATTCGTATCCCATACAGAACAGCTTCCGGGCGGAAGCTGGCGTAACTGGTGGCGGCGGGCGTCCGGCGTCCCCCCTGTCCCCCGCCCGCCGCACCACAATGGAGGACACACTCTATGGCAAACATCGAAAAATTCCCGCTGGAAGCGCGCGGCGAAACGGTCAGCCGGGAAGCGCTGGTCCAGGCGGCATTGCACGAGATCACCCAGAATTACCGCGAAGCAAGCCTTTCCAACGTGGCCCGCAGTTACGGCGTCTCGCTGGCCTATGTCAGCGAGTGCGTCCGTGCCCAGACGGGCAAGACCTACAAAGAACTGCTGCAGAAGCACCGGATGGAGACCGCCGCCCGGCTGCTCCGCCGCAGCGACTGGAACATCCAGCAGATCATTACTTACGTCGGCTACGAGAACACCAGCTACTTCTACCGCCTTTTCCATGAGCGGTATGGTGTCAGCCCCCGGGAGTACCGCCGCAGCCGCACCCCGCGCGTCCGGGCCAGCGCGTGAATACGCCCGGCTCCTCTTGAAAGATGTACTGCCGCTTTGTGCAGTGCATCTTTTTTTGTGCAGAGAGGTCCCTGTGCCGCAAAATCTGGAAATTATGGGCCGATTGTGCTATTATGATAGAAATGATGCTGTGTGCGGGGGAGCGCCCCGGCACGGAAAGAGAAGGTGGAACTGTATGTTTCGTGGAGCGACCCGCTCGGATCTGCCCGAGATCCTGAAAATCTATGCCCGCGCCCGGGAGACCATGGCCGCCGCCGGCAACCCCGCCCAGTGGGGCACCAGCTTCCCGCCGCAGGAACTGCTGGAAGAAGATATTGACTCCAACCGTCTGTTTTTGTATCTCGTCAACGGCGAGCTGGAAGCGGTGTTTGCATTCATCCTCGGCCCGGACCCCACGTATGCCGTGATCGAGGACGGCCAGTGGCTCAACGACACCTTGCCCTACGGCACCATCCATCGGCTGGCCTCGGCGGGCAAGCGCAAGGGCGTGGCAACGGATGTCATCACCTGGTGTCTGGAGCACTGCGAGAGCCTGCGCGCCGACACCCACGCCGATAACAAAGCCATGCAGCACATTCTGGAAGAAACCGGTTTTACCCGCTGCGGCGTCATCCATGTGGCAGACGGCTCCCCTCGCTTTGCCTACCAGCGGATGTCCCTTACCATGCCGCTGGAACATTAAGGAGGTTTTGACATGAAGATCACACAGGTCAAGCTGGGCCGCATTTCGACCCCGCTCCGCGTTCCGTTCAAAACCGCCCTGCGCACTGTCAACAGTGTGGAGGACGTCATCGTAGAGCTCCACACCGATACCGGCGCGGTGGGCTATGGCGAAGCGCCCCCCACTGGCGTCATCACCGGCGACACCACCGGGGCCATCCTCGGTGCCATTCAGGATCACATTGCCCCGGCCATTCTGGGCCGTGACCTCGACGAGTTTGAGGACCTGACCGCCGCGGTCCAGAAAGCCCTTGTCCACAACACCAGTGCCAAGGCCGCTGTGGATATGGCCCTGTGGGACCTGCTGGGCCAGAAATACAACGCCCCGGTTTACCGGATGCTGGGCGGTGCCCGGAAGAACATCGTCACCGACATCACCATCAGCGTCAACGCCCCGGAGGAGATGGCCCGGGATGCCCGCACCGCCGTCCAGCGCGGCTACGATTGCCTGAAAGTCAAGGTCGGCATTGACCCGGAGCTGGATGTGGCCCGTCTGGCCGCCGTCCGCGAGGCCGTGGGCAAGGACATCTGCATCCGCATTGACGCCAACCAGGCCTGGAACGCCAAGCAGGCCGTCCGCATCCTGAACCAGATGCAGGACAAGGGCCTCAACATCGAGTTTGTGGAGCAGCCTGTCCCCGCCGCCGATCTGGAGGGGATGCAGTACGTCACCCGCCACGCCGATGTGCCGGTGCTGGCCGATGAGAGCGTGTTCAGCCCGGCGGATGCCCTCAAGATCATGCAGACGGGCGCTGCCGACCTCGTGAACATCAAACTGATGAAATGCGGCGGCATCACCAACGCCCTCCGCATTGCCGCCGCCGCTGAGGTGTACGGCGTGGAGTGCATGATCGGCTGCATGCTGGAGGCCAAGATCTCGGTCAACGCCGCTGTGGAGCTGGCCTGCGCCAAGAAGATCATTACCAAGATCGACCTGGATGGCCCCGTGCTCTGCAGTGAGGATCACATCCTCGGCGGTGCCACGTTCGATGAAAAGAACATTACCGTCTCGGACGCGCCGGGCATGGGCATTCAGGGCTTTGTGGCCGGAAAAGTGCACTATCTCGATTGAAATAGACCATAAACAGGACTCCCGCCGCGCAGAAAACGGCGGGAGTTTTTGTATTCTGTCCTC
>ENA-UERX01002223-UERX01002223.1-human-gut-metagenome-genome-assembly--contig:-NODE-2223-length-9926-cov-8.329678_pt1 | contig 9926 bp, 9 predicted proteins | sample MGYA00242992_ERZ507993 | MGnify/ENA primary metagenome ERZ507993 (study PRJEB26167, sample SAMN06115487) | human gut metagenome | host: Homo sapiens | place: China:Chongqing | collected 2015-04-10... | reverse complement strand
TTATAATAGAGATAGAAAGAAGGTGCCAACATGAAACATCGCATTGTGACGGCTGCGCAGATGAAGGAAATTGAACGTGCCGGGGATGCCCACGGTCTGCCCTACCTGCAAATGATGGAAAACGCCGGACTGGCTGCTTACGCCGAACTGCAAAAGCAGTTTCCGCATCCCGGCAGGCTGCTGGTGGTCTGCGGAAAGGGCAACAACGGCGGCGATGGGTTTGTGATTGCCCACGCCGCCGCAAAAGACGGCTGGAGTGTGACCGTTCTTCTGGCCGAGGGCGAGCCGAAAACCGCGGATTCCATCCTCAATTTTGAGCGTCTGCACTCCCTGCCGGTGCACATCTGCACCGACTGCTCTGTACTGGAAACCCAGCACTTTGATGCTGCTGTGGATGCCCTCTACGGCACCGGGTTCCATGGTGAACTGCGGCCTTTCGGCCTTGCTGCCTGCGGGCTGATGCGCCGTCTGCACAAGAGCGGTGCCTTTGTGCTGGCCGTAGACCTACCCAGCGGCATCAACACGGATACCGGGGAGGTTGCCGAAGGTGCTGTCCATGCAGATCTGACCGTAACCTTCGACAGCTATAAGCCTTTGCATATGGCAGAAATCTCTGCGCCGCTGTGCGGAAAAATCGTCTGTGCCGACATTGGCATCCGGGATGAATGGCACCCGGAGTTTTGACGAGGCTTGCCGCTGCGGAAAAGCACCTGCACGCAAAAGACCCCGGCAGCTTTCAAGGCACGCCGGGGTTCTTTTTGTCATTCTGCTGCAAAATGTCTGCACTTTCTTGGCAGAACGCAGAAAATGCGGAAACCGCTTGATTCAGCTCGGTTTCCGCACTAGAATGGAAACCAGAAAAGAAAGCACAGTTTCCACAAGGAGGACGCTCATGCAGGAAAAGCTCGATGCCCTTGTGCGCACGCAGGCCATGCAGTTATTCCGTCAACAGGGGCTGCATTTCACCATGCAGCAGGTGGCAGAGCCGCTGCATATCAGCAAAAAAACCATCTACACCGTTTACCCCTCCAAGGAGGCCCTTCTGCTGGACATGGTAGACCACGCCTTTGCGGAGATCCACCACTGCAAGCAGGAAATTCTGGCAGGCAGCGGTACTTTGCAGGAAAAGCTGCGGGCAGTCATCATTGCCATGCCGACGGAATATGCTGCGCTGGACCTGCGGCAGATGAAGGAGCTGGACGAGAAGTATCCGGTGGTGGCGGCACGGGTACGCAGTCAGTTGGAAAACGGCTGGGAGCCCACCATGGCACTGCTGGAGCAGGCTGTGGCAGAGGGGGTCATGCGTCCGGTGTCCCTGCCAGTGCTGCGGCAGATGATCACCGCGTCCATCGAGAGCTTTCTGGCAGACCGCAGTCTGGCAGAAAGCGGGATGCATTATGTGGCTGTACTGGAGGAAATGATCTCGATTCTACTGGAAGGAGTGCTGCCGCGATGAAACACAGTTTTTGCGATGATTGGGAGTTTACCCACCACTGGACCGAAGCCTTTGGCAAGGGGCTGCCGGTGCCAAAACAGCAAGCCGTCCGCTTGCCCCATACCTGCCGGGAGGTGCCGCTGCACTATGCCTCCCCCGCCGATTACGAGATGGTCTGCGGCTACCGCAAGCGGTTCCGGGTGCCGCCGGTACAGGCTGCGCCCCGGCTGTTTCTCCGCTTTGACGGAGCCGCCCATCAGGCAGTGGTGTGGGTCAACGGCAAGGTTGCCGGGCAGCACCGGGGCGGTTATACGGGCTTTACGGTGGAGATCACAGACCTTGTGGACCGGGAGGGTGAAAACCTGCTGACCGTGCAGTTGGACACCCGGGAAGACCCGGCCATTCCACCCTTTGGCTTTGTCATCGACTACCTGACCTACGGCGGGCTGTACCGGGAGGTCTGGCTGGAAGCTACGGCAGAGAGCCGCCTGACCGACCTGTTCGTCTACACGCCCACCCTGCAAGAGGCCGTGGTGCAGTGGACGGCAGAGCTCACACCCGCAGCCGTGGCGGTCCGCATCCGGCTGGAGACCGCAGACGGCACCCTGCTGGCCCAGCAGACCGCACAGGCGGCAGAAACCGGGAAGATGAAGTTTTCCGTCCCGGACGCACAGCCGTGGCATACCGAGCACCCGGTTTTGCATCATGCCACGGCAGAGCTTTTGAACGCAGCCGGACAGCCCATCGACCGCAAACAGGTGACGTTTGGCTTCCGCACCGCAGAATTCCGGGCGGATGGCTTCTACCTCAACGGCAAAAAGACCTTCCTGCGGGGTCTGAACCGCCACCAGAGCTACCCGTACATCGGCTATGCCGCACCGGAAAGCCTGCAGCGGGAGGATGCCCGCATTTTGCAGGAGGAGCTGCACTGCACCGCCGTGCGCACCAGCCACTACCCCCAAAGCCAATATTTTCTGGACGAGTGCGACCGGCGGGGTCTGCTGGTGTTCACCGAACTGCCGGGCTGGCAGCACATCGGGGACGACAACTGGAAGGACGCCGCCTGCGAAATGCTGCGGGAGATGATCCTGCAAAACCGCAGCCACCCCAGCATCATCCTGTGGGGCGTGCGCATCAACGAGAGCGTGGACGACGATGCCTTTTACACCCGCACCAATCAAATTGCCCATCAGCTGGACCCAAGCCGCGCCACCTCCGGCGTGCGGTATCTGGAAAAAAGCCATCTGCTGGAGGATGTCTATGCCTACAACGATTTTTCCCACAACGGCACAACGCCCGGCGCAAAGCCCAAAAAGGACGTGACCCCGGATATGGGCAAGGCGCTGCTCATCTCGGAGTGCAACGGTCACATGTACCCCACCAAAGCCTTTGACGATGGCCCTCATCGACAGGAGCACGCCTTGCGGCACGTCCGGGTGCAGAACGCCGCCTATGCCAGCGGAGAGCACGCCGGGTGCTTTGGCTGGTGCATGTTCGACTACCAGACCCACAAGGACTTTGGCTCCGGGGATCGCATCTGCTACCACGGTGTGCTGGATAGTTTCCGCAACCCAAAGCTGGCGGCAGCGGTCTATGCCAGTCAGGGCGATACTGACCCGGTGCTGGCGGTCAGCTCCTCCATGGACATTGGCGATAACCCCGCCGGGCAGCTGGGCACGGCCTATGTTTTCAGCAATGCCCAACAGGTAAGGCTTTACAAAAACGATGTGTTCGTCACCGCCCTGCGCCAAAGCGAATGGACGGCGCTGCCCCACCCTCCCTTTGCGATGGACGATCCCATTGGCGAGCTGCTGGAAACGCAGGAGCACTTTTCCCCCGCCAAGGCAGCCGCTGTGCGGGACTGCCTGCTGGCCGCCGGAAAATACGGCTTGGCGGGACTGCCGCTGGCCTACAAGGTCAAATTCGGCTGGTGTATGTTGCACTACAAAATGACCTTTGAGGATGGCGTAGCCCTCTACGGCAAGTACGTCGGCAACTGGGGCGGCGAGGCTACCCGCTGGCGGTTCGATGCTGTACAGGATGGCAACGTGGTGCGCAGCGTGACCCTCTGCCCCAGTGCAAAGCTGCACTTGGAAGTCAAAGTCAGCAGGACGACCCTGCAGGAGCAGGACACCTACGATATGGCGGCTGTCCGGGTGCGCATTCTGGACGAGAATGGCACCCCTGCCCCCTACGCACAGTTTCCGGTGCAGTTTGCGGTGGAGGGCAGCGCCGCCCTTGTGGGCCCGCAGACTGCCGTGGCAGAAGGCGGCATGACCGGTACCTATCTGCGCACCGTGGGCACTGCCGGAGAAGCCCTGCTGACCGTTTCTGCACCGCAGACCCAGCCCGTTGTGCTGCAGTTCACCATTGAAAAGGAGGACGCTGTATGGAACTGACCCTGAAACAGAAAACCGCATTTGGTATTGGTGCCGTGGGCAAGGATATGGTATATGCTCTGTCGGCTTCTTACGTCATGTATTATTATCAGGATGTGCTGGGGCTTTCGGCCAGCTTTGTGGGCGTCGTGCTCATGGCTGCCCGGTTCTTTGATGCCTTCAACGACCCCTTTATGGGGGTTCTGGTGGCAAAGACCCGCACCCGCTGGGGACGTTTCCGTCCGTGGATCTTTTCCGGCACGCTGCTCAATGCGCTGGTGCTCTACGCCCTGTTTGCCGCCCCGGTGCTGGACGAAGCAGCGCTGATGGTCTATTTCAGCGTGGTGTACATCCTGTGGGGCGTCACCTATACCATGATGGATATTCCTTACTGGTCCATGATTCCCGCCGTGACCCGCACGCCCAAAGACCGGGAGAATCTTTCCATGGTGGGGCGTACCTGTGCAGGCGTTGGGTCGGCACTCATTGCCATGTTCACCATGCTGCTGGTGGGAGCCCTTGGCGGCGACAGCGAGCGCGCTGGCTTCCGCTGGGTGGCATTGATCGTAGCGGCAATTTTTGCAGTGACAGAGCTGGTGTGCTGCATTTCCATGAAAGAAACCACCCCCAGTGAGATGAAGACCGCCACCGTAAAGGAGATGTTCTCCGCCCTGTTCCGCAACGATCAGGCTATGGTAGTGGTAGGCAGCATCGTGCTGATCAACTCGGCACTGTACCTTACCTCCAACTTCATCATCTATTTCTTCAAATACGACCTTGGCGGTGCAGGCTGGAAAGCCACCTACACCCTGTTTTCCACCGTGGGCGGTGCGGCGCAGATCCTTGGCATGATGGTGCTTTACCCCTTGCTGCGCAAAAAGTTCAGCAGTACGCAGGTATTTTACCTGAGCCTTTTGCTGGCGCTGTGCGGCTACGGCATGCTGCTGGTGTTCTGCCTGACCGGCCTTTCCCATAGCCTTGCCCTGCTGTGCATTCCGGGCGTGGTGGTGTTCGCCTGCAACGGTATGCTGACCGTGCTGACCACCCTGTTCCTTTCCAACAGCGTGGATTACGGTCAGCTCAAGACCGGACGCCGGGAGGAGAGCGTCATCTTTTCCATGCAGACCTTTGTGGTCAAGGCTGCCTCCGGTGTGGCGGTATTCCTGACCGGCATCGGGCTGGACCTCATCGGTCTTGTGGGCAACACGGAGGAGACCGGCCCGGTGGCAGTACAAAGCGCCGGAACCCTGCTGGGTCTGCGCCTGATGATGACCGTTCTGCCCATGCTGGTGCTGGCTGGTGCGCTGGTGCTGTTCCGCCGCAAGTTTGTTCTGACCGATGCCCGCGCTGCCGAGATCAGCGCACAGCTCCACAGGGAGGAAGCGCACCATGACTGAAACGCTGCACTGGTACGCGGAAACTTCCGGCGGCGTACAGACAGGCAACTGCACGATCACGGAGAATGGCGGTGCGCTGCATCTGACGGCAGACCTGCCCGCCGGGACGCTGAAAACCGTGCGTGCCGAGCTGCCGTGGAAGATGGCCGCCGACGAGCGCTTGTTCATGAACGGCTACCAGACATGGACATACAGCCCGGAGCTGGACCGGAACGGCAAGCTGCGCGGCACCGACCACATCCCCGGCTTTCTGCGCAAAAAATACGCCTTTGACCGCTACGGCGATTATCACTTTGTACCTTACGGGCATCAAAAGGGGCAGAGCCACGGCTTTTCCTACTGCTATTTCCGCAAGGGCAAGCAGTTCCGGCTGGTGGCATCGCTGGACGAGACCCCGGGCTATACCATTCTCCGGTACGACAGCCGCAAATCCCTGCTGACGCTGGAGCGGGACTGCGCCGGGGTGAAGCATCCCGGCGGCAGCTTTTCCCTGTTCGACCTGTTTTTTGCCGAGGGCGGCGAGACCGAAGTGTTTGACGGTTGGTTTCGGGCTATGGGCATCAAGCCCCGGACGGAGAAGAAGCTGGCGGGCTATTCCAGCTGGTACAACCGCTATCAGGACATCACCGAGGATACCATCCGGGAGGATCTGACCGGATGTCGCAGCCTGCTTTGCCCGGGAGACCTGTTCCAGATCGATGATGGCTGGGAGCCGAAGGTGGGCGACTGGCTGGAAACAGATGCACAGAAATTCCCCCACGGGCTGCGGAGCATGGTAAACGAGATCCACACCGCCGGTTTTCAGGCTGGGCTCTGGCTTGCACCCTTTGTGTGCGAAAAGGACTCTGCTCTTTTCCGGCAGCACCCGGACTGGCTGCTGAAAGTGGACGGCAAACCGTGGTGCTGCGGCAGCAACTGGAGCAGCTTTTATGCGCTGGATATCGACAACCCGGCGGTGCTGGACTATCTGCGCCGGGTGTTTGACCGGGTGCTGAACGACTGGGACTTCGACCTTGTCAAGCTGGATTTTCTGTATGGCGCTGCCCCCTTTGGCACCCCCCATGAGAGCCGGGCGGGCAGAATGTACCGTGCTATGGAGCTTTTGCGCACATGGTGTGGACAAAAGACCATCCTTGGCTGCGGCGTACCGGTGATGTCCGCCTTCGGGCTGGTTGAGTACTGCCGCGTCAGTTGTGACGTGAGCTTGGACTGGAACGATGTGTGGTATATGCGCCTGTTCCATCGGGAGCGTGTGTCCACAAAGCAGGCCATCAACAACACCGTATTCCGGCGGCAGCTCAATGGCCGCGCCTATGGCAGCGACCCGGATGTGTTCTTTCTCCGGGAAGAAAACTGCAAGTTGACGGCAGAGCAAAAACGCACCCTTGCCACGGTCAATGCCCTGCTGGGCAATGTGTTCCTTACCTCGGATATGCCGTCCCGCTATACAGAGGCGCAGCGGGCAGAATACCGCCGTCTGCGCACCCTCTTTGAGCACGCCACGCAGGTGCAGGCAGAAGCGGAAAACGACCGTCTCTATATCCGGTATCTGCTGGACGGAACTCCACAAAAATTATGTTTCGACCTGTTCTGACAGTGCGAACAAACCACAACAAAACCACACCCGCCCATGTACTGTGCTTTGCACACAATACGCAGGCGGGTGTTTTGCTGTTCTTCCGGTACGATCCTCAATTTTTTAAATACAGCTTGGGTCTGTGCAGCGCCGACGGTGTCACATCCTTCGCTCAAGGTTCTGCCGGAACAGCTCGTACGCTGCCCGCAGATCCTCCGGCAGACGCTTCAAGGTCTCTGCCCGCAGTTCCTGTGGCATCCCGTAAAAGGCTTCGGCAATGCCGCCGGTGATGCAGGCAAGGGTGTCGCTGTCGCCGCCAAGGGAGACCGCATTGCGGAGCGCATCTTCAAAGCCGGTGCTTTCCAAAAAGGCGACGATGGCCTCCGGCACGGTCTGCTGACAGGTCTCCACATGGCGATAGCCCGGACGAATCTCATCGCAGGTGCGGCTCAAATCGTAGCCGAAGGTCTGCTCCGCATACTGCCGGATCTCCGGCTTGCTGTGGCCGGTGCGTGCCAGAAAAATGGCCGCCGCCGTGGCCTGTGCGCCCTTGATGCCCTCCGGGTGGTTGTGGGTGACCTCGGCAGTCACCTTTGCCATCTCCAGCGTTTTATCCAGCGTATCAAACATCCAGCCTGCCGCCGCCACACGCATGGCGGAGCCGTTGCCAAAGCTGCCGTAGGGCTGCGGGTGCTCCGCACGCAGCCACCGGCGGAACATCCCGCCGTAACCGGCATGGGGGTAACCGCTGCCCCAGTGCCGCATTTCGTGCTGCACCCCGGCAAAGGTTTTCTGTACATCTCCCTGCCCTGCAATCAACCCCAATGCCACCGCAAGGGTCATAACGGTATCGTCGGTGAAGTGCGAGTTTTCGCTCAGCAGGGGGAAATCCTTATGCTTGTAATTGTTCCGGTCAAACTCGTAGGGGCTGCCTACCATATCGCCTAAAATTGCTCCCAACATGGTCGTTTCCTCCTTTACCCCTGATGCCGCTTCTGGAAGTCGGCTTCGATCTCTTCTTTCCACTCTGCGCCGATGGATGCCGGGCAGTCTGCCTGCCGCATCCGGCAGACCGTTTCGCTGACCGCATGGTAGTTGACCGCCACGCCTTGGGCATCGTTCTCAAACCGCACCGCCCGGTCTGCCCCGATGCCAAAGCGGGCAGCCTCCTGTACGGCGTCCATGTTGGCACCAAGGAACAAAAACTCCCAGCCGTACCGTTCTTTTTCCCGGGCGATCATCCGGCGGATCTTCTCGTAGGTAAACCGCTTGCTGGCGTTTTCCAGTCCGTCGGTGGTGATGACAAAGATGACCTTTTCGGCACGCTCGTCCTCCGGCAGATGGCGCTGGATGTTTACCATCTTTTCCACGCCGTAGCCGATGGCATCCAGCAGGGCGGTGCAGCCCCGGACGTAGTAGTCCTTTTCAGTCAATGGCGCAACGGCGTGCAGCGGAAAGCGGTCGTGCAGCAACTGCACCTCGTGATCAAACAGGATGGTGGTCACGTTGGCCTCGCCCTCCTGCTCCTTCTGCCGGGTCAGCATAGCATTGAACCCGCCGATGGTATCCTGCTCCAGCCCGCCCATGGAACCGCTGCGGTCCAGAATGAAAACAAGCTCAGTAAGATTCTTCTTCATAATAAATGCCCTCCGTTTTGTGGTGTAGGTCGCAAGGCAAGCACCAGCACATACTGACATTGCATCTTTGCGACACGCGATTCAACGCTGTTGCCAGCCATTTGAATTGTTGAATCGCAGTCTTTCTGACAAGAGAATACCACAAACCGGAGAGCAAAAGGTCAACGGGCAGGCGACAAATCACGCACCCAACTGTTCCTGATCATATTCAAACAAAAGCGTGTTAACCTGATTGATGTTATAGATCTTATGTTCCAGGCAGTACCGCACAATCCAGTCCCGCTTGGAGCCGTCGGAGAAGGCATAGCCTGCGCTTTGCAGCAGGTCGATGGTCTCGTCCTCTGACAGGTGCAGCCCCACCGCAAAGGCCAGCACCGTCTTCTTTTTGGGGTTGTAGTCCCGGTTGCACTGGATTTTGGAGAAATGTTGCCGGGAGATGTTGGACTGCTTGTACACGGTAGAGTCCTTCAGCCCCCGCTCGTCAATGAGCCGCAGCAGCCGGGTGGTGAAGCTCTCGCCTAGGTTGTCCATCAGGTGTTCCAGACTGCGGGCTGCCATAGGGGCAGCAGGCGGAGCAGCCGCTTCCAGCATCGGTGCAGCTTCTTCCTCCAACCTGCGCCGACGCTCTGCGGATTCTCTGCGCCAACGGTCAAACTCGTAGCTTTCATCGTTTTGCGCTACATAGTGGTCATCGATGTACTCCTCCACCGAGGTGAACAGCTTCCGGCTCACGGCCAGCGAGTGCCGGTCGTAGAGCACCAGATACACGGTCAGGTCGTGGTCCATGACGTACTGCGTGATGGTGTCCACCGCAATGCGGAAAGCCTGCTCCTTGGGGTAGCCGTAGTTTCCGCTGGACAGCAACGGAAAAGCCACGCTCTCGCATTGGTACTCTGCTGCCAATTCCAGCGCAGAATGGTACGCACCGGCCAGTTGTTCTGCCTCTCCAAAAAGTCCACCCTGCCACGCCGGACACACCGCATGGAAGATATACTTTGCAGGCAGCCGGAATGCCGGGGTGCACACCGCTTTGCCCAAATCGCAATACCCGATGGCTTCACAGGCAGCGGTCAGCTCCTGCTCCCCTGCCGCCTGATAGATAGCACGGCTGGTGCCGCTGCCCTGCAAAAGGTTCCGGTTCGCCGGGTTGACAATGGCATCCGCTGCCACCTTGGTGATGTCGTTGCGGATCATCAGAAACGGCATAGTGGTTCCTCCTTCACATGGTTTTTCTCATCGTTCTTTCATTTTACGCTTCTCTCTGCTCCACGATTTCCAGGCTGTCCCGCCCGACATGGCAAAGCAGGAACAGCACGCTCACGCCTGCGGCTTTCGCTTCGGCCAGCGCTGAGCCAAACTCCGGCTGCGTGTCAACATTCGGCCTCACCTCAGTAATGCCTTCCATCTGGATCACAAAGGCTACTGCGCACCATATTCATACAAATGCTTCAGGAGCCTAACTTCACGCATCTTCACACATCGCAAAATACCCTTCTCATCTTT
>ENA-UERX01002209-UERX01002209.1-human-gut-metagenome-genome-assembly--contig:-NODE-2209-length-9977-cov-10.079495_pt1 | contig 9977 bp, 7 predicted proteins | sample MGYA00242992_ERZ507993 | MGnify/ENA primary metagenome ERZ507993 (study PRJEB26167, sample SAMN06115487) | human gut metagenome | host: Homo sapiens | place: China:Chongqing | collected 2015-04-10... | reverse complement strand
ATGCAGGCGGAGGTAATGGAAAGAAGTAAAATTAAAGTAGACGGCTACTACCGTACCAATGTCGAAGGCGTGTATGCCATCGGAGATATCGTACACGGTCCGGCTCTGGCCCATGTTGCTTCGGCAGAGGCCATTTGTTGTGTAGAAAAATTAGCCGGCCTGACTCCCGAACCGATCGATTATGGCAACATTCCGGGTTGTACCTATACTTCGCCCGAAGTAGCCTCTGTCGGCCTGAGTGAAGCGAAAGCCGCCGAAGCCGGTTACGAACTGAAAATCGGTAAATTTCCTTTTACCGCTTCAGGGAAAGCTAGTGCAGCCGGAGCTAACGATGGATTTATAAAGCTGATCTTCAATGCCAAGGACCATACACTGCTCGGTGCACATCTGGTCGGTGCCAACGTCACTGAAATGATTGCCGAACTGGTTTTAGCCCGGAAGAAAGGGGTTACCGCACACGATATCATCAAAACCGTTCACCCGCACCCGACGATGAGTGAAGCCGTAATGGAGGCTGCAGCAGCTGCCTATGACGAAGTAATCCATCTGTAATTTTTTAATTCAAATACCGATACAATGAAGAAAACCTTAATCACAACGACCCTCTTTCTGGCCTGCTTCGGAGTTTTTGCACAAGCGCTCTCCGAAAAAGACCTGCAGGAAATCCAGAGTAGTTTCAAAAAGGATGCTTCTACGAAAGCCATTCAGAACATACTGACTGCCGACAAAGACATCAAAGGCAATGCCCTGAACCGTGATCTGCAAGGTAAAATCGACCATTATTTCAAATACCGGGCAGATGTTGAAAAGGCTATCAGCAACCTGAAGGAAGCGTATGCCGATGTTCACAATAAGGATTACGACCACGAAGTAGACCGCAAGGTTGCCAAGGTGCTGATTCCGCTGTACGCCAAGAGTGTTCCGGCTGATGCACTGCCTGCATTCTATCAGACTATCCAGACAAAGTTCAAAGGTGATTACAATGCTTATATCGATGCTTTGTACGATAACAGTATCTTCTCTAACGAAAAGAACTTCAATGCGTTCATCAGCAACCCTACGGTAAAGGCTATCGACAATGACCTGGCTATCCAGTATTCGTCAAGCAAGAACGACATGGCGCAGAAGTTGAGAGAAAAATACAGTGCTGTAAGCGGTGATATCGACTTGCTGCACAAGACTTATGTGCGTGGTTTGTGCGAAATGTATGCTCCGACTCCGAAAGCTCCGGATGCTAACTTTACTATCCGTCTGACTTACGGTAACGTAAAATCGTACGATCCGAAGGATGGCATTCACTACAAATATTATACAACCCTGAAGGGAGTAATGGAAAAGGAAGACCCGAACAATCCGGAATTTGTTGTTCCTGCTAAACTGAAAGAGTTGTATGCTACGAAGAACTTCGGCCGCTATGCATTGCCTAACGGTGAAATGCCGACTTGTTTCCTGACTACCAACGATATTACTGGCGGTAACTCAGGTTCTCCGGTGCTGAATGGCAACGGCGAACTGATCGGTGCTGCTTTCGACGGAAACTGGGAATCACTTTCGGGTGACATCAATTTCGACAACAACCTCCAGCGTTGTATTGCTGTAGATATTCGTTATGTATTATTCATCGTCGAGAAACTGGGTGGCTGCAAGAACCTGATCGACGAAATGACTATCGTTGAATAATGAAGAAAACCTTATTATTTTCCATGCTTGCCGCATGCTCTCTCGCCGGATATGCCGACGAGGGCATGTGGATGCTGACCGACCTGAAGAAACAGAATGCTGCCGTCATGCAGGATCTGGGTCTGGATATCAGCATCGACAAGGTGTATTGTCCCGACAGTATCAGCTTGAAGGATGCTGTTGTGCATTTCGGTGGCGGATGTACCGGAGAAGTTGTTTCTTCCGAAGGACTGGTGCTGACCAATCATCACTGCGGATATCAGTATATTCAGCAGCACAGCTCGGTGGAACACGATTATCTGACCGATGGTTTCTGGGCAATGAACCGTGCAGAAGAACTTCCTTGTGAGGGACTGACCATTACGTTTATCGACCGTATCCTCGATGTGACAGATTATGTGCAGGAACAGTTGAAAAAGGATGATGATCCGGAAGGACTGAATTACCTTTCTCCTGCGTACTTGTCGACCGTTGCAACGCGTTTTGCCAAGAAAGAAAATATCAAGACGGACGATTTTACCGTCCTCGAACTGAAGCCGTTCTACGGAGCCAACAAGTATTACCTGTTTGTCAAGACGGTGTATAAGGATATTCGTATGGTGGGTGCTCCTCCTTCTTCTATCGGAAAGTTTGGAGCCGATACGGATAACTGGATGTGGCCGCGTCATTGTGGTGATTTTTCTATCTTCCGCATTTATGCGTCGAAGGATGGAAAGCCTGCCAACTATGCAGCCGATAATGTTCCACTGAAGGTTAAGAAACATCTTACTATCAACATGGGTGGCATTAAGGAAGGCGATTTTACTTTCGTAATGGGATTTCCCGGACGTAACTGGCGTTACATGATCAGTGATGAAGTGGAGGAACGTATGCAGACTACCAACTTTATGCGTGATACCGTGCGCGGAGTCCGTCTGCGAGTGCTGGGTGAAGAAATGGCAAAAGATGCCAAGACACGTATCCAGTATGCAGCCAAGTATGCTTCTTCTGCCAATTACTGGAAGAATGCCATCGGTATGAACGAAGGACTTGTATCGCTCAAGGTACTCGATCGTAAGAAAGATGAGCAGAAACGTCTTCTGGCTTTTGGCGACGAAACTGGAAATGAATCTTATCGTCAGGCTTATGAAAGTATCAAGCAGATTGTTGCAAAACGCCATGACGCTGTATATCATCAGCAGGCCATTTATGAAGCCTTGATGCTGGGTACAGAGTTTTCTAAAATACCTGATACTGATAAGCTGTTGGAAGCTTTGGAAAAGAATGACAAGAAGGGTATCAAGGCTGCCATTACTGCTTTGCAGGAACAGGGAAAGAAATTCTTTAACAAGGATTACAGTACGGTAGTCGACCGTAAGGTGTCTAAACAATTGCTTGCTTTATATGCGCAACTGATTCCTGCCGGACAACGTATCAGTATTTTTAAAGTAATAGACGGACAGTTTGCTGGCAGTACAGATGCTTTTGTTGATGCTTGCTTCGATCGTTCTATCTTTAGAAGTTCTAAAGCTTTGGCTGCGTTCTTGCAGAATCCGAGCGCTGACAAATTGAAGAAAGACCTGATGGTGCAATATGCTAAATCTGTAAAAGAAGGGTATAAGGCTACGGATGAGGCTATGAAGGCAGAAACCAATGCTTACAACCGTGCACATAAGACATGGGTTGCAGGTATGCTTGCCTTGAAGCAAAAGGAAGGAAAGGCCATTTATCCGGATGCCAACTCTACTTTGCGATTGACTTATGGTAAGATTGGTTCGTATGAACCAGCCGATGGCAAAGAATATCTGTACTATACTACGTTGAAGGGAGTAATGGAAAAAGAAGATCCGGAAAATCCTGAATTTGTGGTATCTCCTAAGCTGAAAGAGTTGTACGAGAAGAAAGATTTCGGACCATATGCTATGGCTGATGGACGTATGCCGGTATGTTTTGTTACAGCGACTGACAATACGGGTGGTAACTCTGGCTCTCCGGTGTTCAACTCAAAAGGTGAATTGATTGGAGTAGGTTTCGACCGTAACTATGAAGGACTGACAGGAGATATTGCTTACAATCCGCAGTTGCAGCGTGCTGCTTGTGTTGACATTCGATATGTGTTGTTTGTCATCGATAAATATGCGGGAGCCAAGCATTTGATTGATGAACTGACCATTGTCCGTTGATTCATGTTTATAAAATCACGGTGATAAAATAAAGCCATATCATTACTCGATACTGAGTTTGATATGGCTTTTATATTTTAATAGTAACCGGTTACTGTGTTCTCAAAAACAAGCTCTGTTTTGTATATATGCTCTTAAACCGGATTATTTGTTCTTTTCTTTTTCCTCTTCCTGAGGAATACGGAATGCGGTGTACATTTCCAGTACGGCAGCAATAGTCAGGCATACTACCCATTCATTTCGTTTCCAGAGAATCATCATTACTCCGGCAACAACCAGTAAAGTTGCTCCGATTATTTGCTGGCGGCGCAGACGGCGGATAATGATGTTTTTACCTTCGTAACCGCTCATTACTTGCACATAGGCAAACATAATGGCTCCTATCAGATATAAGTATGGAGCCCATGCCAGTTGGGTGATTTGCAGTGCAGCTCCCAACAGTAGTGCTACTGCCCCTACAGTAGCTATAGCAGAATAGTATTTACTCATCCTTGATCTTTTTCAAATCTTCTTCAAAAATATAAATATCTTCATTCTCTTTCTTCATTAAGTACTTTTCGCGTGCAACTTTTTCCAGTTCCTCCGGATTTGAAGTCAGTTCTTTTAGTTCGCGACTGTCCCTTTCATATTGTTTACGGTAATGCTCTATTTCCGTATTTAATGTCCGGATTTCACGCCAGTGTGAGAAGCGCTGTATCAGACTGTTTTCTTCATCCAATACACCGATTATCAGCAAAAAGACAAGTATTGTAATAAGGTATTTATGCTGACGGATATATTCCCATGCTTTTTTCAGTTTGCTCATATGATGTTCTTAATGATTTACAGGCAAAGATAGTGATAATCTATGAAGTATATATGTTCGTTGATTTTATTTTTTCAGAACTGTCGATGTAAGGTTATTTCCGTTTTTATAATCTTATGAAACCTCCTGTTTCCTTTTCTGTAAATTGAATGAAGAAATAAAGAACTTTGTAAAGAATAGAATCTTTCTTTATGTTATAATTATGCAATATTGCGATGTTTTCTTTCAAAATGAATTAATTTATTCAATTTTTATTGATTGTTGAAAATATTTTCTATATGTTTGTGACATTATTTAAAAGGTAAAAAAGAAAGGAAAACAGAATGGTTTACGATATTGAGATGCTGAAACGCTTTTATGCATCGTATGCAGTACATGTGGATGCAGCGCGAATGAAATTAGGTAAAGCCATGACATTGGCAGAAAAAATATTATATGCACACTTATATAATGCAGATACAGTTGCTCCTTTTCGCCGTGGTGAGGATTATGTAAATTTCCGTCCTGACAGAGTAGCTATGCAAGATGCTACGGCTCAGATGGCGTTGCTGCAATTTATGAATTCAGGGAAAGAAAGTGTTGCTGTTCCAGCTACGGTACACTGTGACCATTTGATACAGGCATATCGGGGATTTAAAGAAGACTTACCTGTAGCTGAAGAGACAAATAAGGAGGTATATGACTTTCTGAAGAGTGTAGCCTCTAAATATAACATCGGTTTTTGGAAACCGGGAGCTGGTATCATTCATCAGGTTGTATTAGAGAACTATGCGTTCCCGGGCGGAATGATTGTAGGAACAGATTCTCATACTCCCAATGCCGGCGGTTTAGGAATGATTGCTATCGGAGTAGGAGGAGCTGATGCGGTAGATGTAATGACCGGAATGGAATGGGAATTGAAAATGCCTAAAATTATCGGTGTGCGTCTGAAAGGTAAGCTTAATGGCTGGGCCTCGCCCAAAGATGTAATATTAAAGCTGGCGGGTATGCTTACTGTAAAAGGAGCTACCAATGCCATTATCGAATATTTTGGAGAAGGAACGGCTTCGCTGTCTGCTACCGGTAAAGCGACCATTTGTAATATGGGCGCTGAAGTAGGAGCTACAACTTCCATATTCCCTTATGATGTGGAAATGGAGAAATATCTGTGTGCTACGGGACGTAAGGAGGTGGCTGCAATGGCTTCGGGCAATGCTTTGTATCTGAAAGCTGACGCAGAGGTAGAGGCTAATCCGGAAGTGTATTATGATAGAATTATTGATATAGATTTGTCTACATTGGAGCCGTATATCAATGGTCCGTTTACGCCCGATGCGGCATGTCCGATATCGGAATTTGCAGAAAAGGTGCGGACAAACGGTTATCCGCAACGGATGGAAGTGGGGTTGATTGGTTCGTGTACAAACTCTTCGTATCAAGACTTGAGTCGTGCGGCTTCATTGGCCCGTCAGGTGAAGGAAAAAGGGTTGAAAATGACTGCCCAGTTAATTATAAATCCGGGTTCGGAGCAGGTTTACTGTACGGCAAAGCGTGATGGGATGATAGCCGATTTTGAAGCGGTAGGTGGAGTGATTATGACAAACGCTTGTGGTCCGTGCATCGGACAGTGGAAGCGCGTAACTGACGATCCGCAGCGTGCCAATTCTATTGTGACTTCGTTTAACCGTAATTTTGCCAAGCGTGCCGACGGCAATCCCAATACGCATGCTTTTGTCGCTTCGCCTGAGTTGGCTATGGCGCTGGCTATTGCAGGAGATTTATGTTTCAATCCGCTGACTGATACATTGACAAATGAAAGAGGTGAGCAAGTCAAGCTCGATGCTCCGGCAGGAGAGACTTTGCCGGATAAAGGATTTACGGTAGACGACAACGGATATGTAGCTCCGGCTGCCGACGGAAAGAATCTGGAAGTTTCTATCGCTCCCGACTCTAAACGTTTGCAAAAACTGGCTCCTTTTGCAGCTTGGGATGGAAAGGATCTGACAGATATGCCGTTGCTGATCAAGACACAGGGTAAATGTACTACTGATCATATTTCGATGGCAGGACCGTGGCTCCGTTTCCGTGGACACTTGGAAAATATTTCCGATAATATGCTGATGGGGGCTGTAAACGCATTCAATGGCAAGACCAATAGTGTATGGAACAGACTGACTGGTGATTATGAGGCTGTATCGGCTGTGGCAAAGCAATATAAGGCAAAAGGCATTCCTTCTATTGTAGTGGCAGAGGAAAACTACGGAGAAGGTTCGAGCCGTGAACATGCGGCCATGGAACCTCGATTCCTGAATGTACGTGTGATTCTTGCTAAGAGCTTTGCCCGTATTCACGAAACGAATTTGAAAAAACAAGGTATGCTGGCGCTTACCTTTATGAATAAAGATGATTACGACAAGATACAGGAACACGATTGCATCTCAATTGTAGGGCTGAATAGCTTTGCTCCGGGAAAGCCGTTGCAGGTAATCGTAAAACATGAAAACGGAACAGAAGATATGTTCCTGGCATCACATACATACAATGAAATGCAGATAGGTTGGTTTAAGGCAGGGTGTGCCCTGAATACATTCAGAAAACAATAAAAAGATTATGAGTAAGGTATATATGCAAGATGGTCGGCTGGTTGTACCCGACTGTGTAACTGTCCCTTTTATAGAAGGTGACGGAGTGGGAGCAGAGATAACTCCCGTATGTCAGCAAATAGTAAACGAAGCTGTAAAATTGGCTTATAGTGGAAAACGTTCCATCGAATGGAAAGAAGTACTGGCAGGAGGGAAAGCCTTTGAGCAGACCGGAGAATGGTTGCCCGAAGCGACTATGGATGCTTTCCGTGAGTATTTGATAGGTATTAAAGGCCCTCTTACTACACCGGTAGGAGGAGGTATTCGTTCGCTGAATGTTGCTTTGCGTCAGACGCTCGACTTGTATGTCTGCCTGCGTCCGGTACGCTGGTTCCGTGGAGTAGTTTCTCCGGTTAAAGAACCTCAAAAAGTGGATATGCACATCTTCCGAGAAAATACAGAAGATATTTATGCCGGTATCGAATGGGAGCAGGGTACTCCCGAAGCACAGAAGTTTTATGCTTTTCTGCGCGATGAGATGGGAGTAAAGAAAGTACGTTTCCCCGAAACTTCTTCGTTCGGAGTAAAGCCTGTATCAGTAGAAGGCACGAAACGTCTGGTGCGTGCAGCTATCTTGTACGCATTGCAGCATAAATTGCCTTCGGTTACACTGGTACACAAGGGAAATATCATGAAATTTACCGAAGGAGGATTCAAGCGTTGGGGCTATGAAGTGGCAGAAACAGAGTTTGTCGGCCGTACATTTACGATGAACCAGTATAATCAGTTGAAGAAGGATTTGGGTGAAGAATCGGCAAAGGCTGCACTGGCTGAGGCTATGAATACAGGAAAAGTTATTATTAAGGACTGTATTGCTGATGCCTTCTTGCAGAATACCTTGCTTATCCCGGAAGAATATTCGGTTATTGCAACGCTGAATCTGAATGGAGATTATGTTTCCGACCAGCTGGCCGCTATGGTGGGAGGTATCGGAATCGCTCCGGGGGCCAATATCAATTACCTGACAGGACATGCTATTTTTGAGGCAACGCACGGTACGGCTCCTGATATTGCCGGAAAGAATGTAGTCAATCCTTGTTCGTTATTGCTGTCGTCTGTCATGATGTTGGAGTATCTGGGATGGAAAGAGGCTGCTTTACTCATCACAAATGCATTGGAACAATTGTTCGGAGCGGGAGAGGCAACGGCCGATCTGGCTCGTTTCATGCCCGACGGAAAAGCTTTGGGTACGAAAGAGTTCGGACAGCGTGTAATGGAGTCATTATAATCAAAAGAACGTATCAGAATGAAAAAAGAATATATCGTATATAAACTTTCGGAATGTGCCAAACAGGCATGCCGGATTGATAATGAGCTTTTCACGAAATATAATGTGAAGCGTGGTCTGCGTAATGAAGACGGCACAGGTGTTCTTGTAGGACTGACTAAGATTGGTAACGTTGTAGGTTATGAGCGTACTGAAGAGGGTTTGAAACCTATTCCCGGAAAGTTGTTCTATAGAGGATACGATTTGGATGACATCGCCCATGCATTGTTGAAGGAAAAACGTTTCGGATTCGAGGAAGTTGCCTATCTGCTGCTTTCGGGAGAACTCCCCGACAGTGAACAACTGGCTGCTTTCAAAGAACTGATAAACGACAATATGCCACTCGACAAGAAGACGACCATGAATATCATCGACCTGGAGGGTCAGAATATCATGAACATTCTGGCGCGCAGTGTGCTCGAGATGTATACGTTCGACCCGAATCCGGACGATATTTCACGCGATAACCTGATGCGCCAGTCCATCGAGCTGATATCGAAGTTCCCTACCATCATAGCCTATGCGTACAGCATTTACCGTCATAGTATTCACGGACGTTCGCTGCATATCCGCCATCCGCATGAGAATCTCTCGATTGCCGAGAACTTTCTCTATATGATAAAGAAAGACTATACACCGCTGGAGGCTCGTATGCTCGATCTGCTATTGGTACTTCAGGCAGAACACGGTGGTGGTAACAACTCAACGTTTACGGTACGTGTTACCAGCTCTACCCGTACAGATACTTATTCCAGCATAGCGGCAGGTATTGGCTCGTTGAAGGGTCCGCTGCATGGAGGTGCTAATATACAGGTAGTAAAGATGTTCCACCACTTGAAGGAGGTTATTTCCGACTGGACCAATGTGGACGAAATAGATACATATCTGATGCGTATGTTACGGAAAGAGGCATACGACGGAAGCGGATTGATTTATGGTATCGGACATGCTGTGTATACCATTTCCGATCCTCGTGCAGTGCTTCTGAAGGAGCTGGCAAGTGAACTGGTGGCCGAAAAGGGATGCGAAAAGGAATTTGCTTTCCTCGAACTGCTGGAACAGCGTGCCATAGAATGTTTCAAGAAGGTGAAGGGAACGAAAAAGCAGGTTTGCTCGAATGTTGACTTCTATTCGGGATTCATTTATGAAATGATGGGACTTCCGATGGAAATTTATACGCCGCTCTTTGCCATGGCACGTATTGTGGGATGGACGGCACACCGCATTGAGGAACTGAACTTCGAAGGAAGACGAATTATTCGTCCGGCATATAAGAATGTACTCGATGAAGTAGCATATACTCCGATTGTAGAGAGATAGAATTTCTTTTAAAGAGATTAGAGAAGCTGTCTGGATTTGCGTATTGAAAACGGAAATCCGGACAGCTTTTTTATTGTATTTTCTGTTTTCGGAATAAAATATTTTGAACCGTTGGATGCTAT
>ENA-UERX01002208-UERX01002208.1-human-gut-metagenome-genome-assembly--contig:-NODE-2208-length-9985-cov-3.634437_pt1 | contig 9985 bp, 9 predicted proteins | sample MGYA00242992_ERZ507993 | MGnify/ENA primary metagenome ERZ507993 (study PRJEB26167, sample SAMN06115487) | human gut metagenome | host: Homo sapiens | place: China:Chongqing | collected 2015-04-10... | reverse complement strand
CGGCTGACGCTGGCGTTGCGAAGCTTCTTGAGAAGGAAGCTGCGAACAGCGAGGTCTTCACCGAGCGTGCGGGAAAAGACGCGCATATCGCGCGTGATGACGAGGTCGCCCCTGCTTTCGGTGAATGAGCCGTCGTGCGCGTTTTCGTGCATGATCGCGCCGTCCGTTGTGCGGTAGTTTTCCGCCCATTGCTTTTCTACATGGATGAGTGCCCACTGGCGGCGGCAGAATTTGAAATGCTGTAAGCCGGAAAGCTGGAGGAAGTCCTCGTCCTGATAGATCACCCCATCCGCGTGCAAGTCACGCCGGAGGGAAGGTGCGTTTCATCCACGCTGACAGTGTAGTCGCCGTAGCTTCTCGGCGCGGTCACGCCGTCCTTGTGTTCGACCTTGACAAGGTCAAAGAGCTTGTGCGCCGGAGCGCAGCCGAGCTCGCAGTTGTGCTTGAAGACGATGAGCTCGCGCACGGCCATCTTGCCGCGCGCGGCAGAATGGTCGTTTTCAAACATGTTCAAAATAGCCGTCCACAGGAGTTCGAGGTCCTCTTCCGAAAAGCCGGTCGTCTTGCGCGCGAGATTCGCCGACACATAGCCCTCCGCGCGGTAGAGACCGTAAGGCACGATGTACTTGCGGCCCATTTCGGTGTTCTTCTTTTCCGCGTCCGCCTCGGTCGTGATGGCGACGCGCGTGATGGTCACCTCCTGCGGCAGAATGGGATCGATGCTTCGGGCAAAGCCGAGCTGCACCGGCCCACGCACCTGACCGCAGTTGAGCGCACCCTTGGTAAAGGTCGTCATCACCGCGCCGAACGTGCGGATATCGTAGAAATTGGAACACATGAAGTCGCGAATTTTTTCATCCAGATGCTCGTCCTTTTTCTTGGCTTCCTTCAGCTTATCGGGGTCTGCGCCGACGTAGGCACAGGCCTCTTTATCGCTCGAGTTCAGCGGTACGCCGTCTTTGATGTAGATGCGGTAGCCTTTTTCGCCCTCTTTTGCCATTTCAACATAATTGCGGATCTTGCGCTTGAGGCAAACGTCCGTCACAAGGCCATAGCCGGTCTCGGGGTCGACGCGCGGCATATTGCCCGCATCGGGATCACCGTTCGGATTGCCGTTTTCCACGTCGAACAGCACCACAAATTCATAACGGTTCTTGATGGGATCAGACATTTTCTTTCTCCTCCTTTTTCGTATAGCGCTTCTGCGTCTGATGATAGTAGCCAAGGTCGAACGAGCCCTGCTGAGCGAGCGTCATGCGCGCGGGATAGTTTTCATTGAGCACGCCTTTGAGCTTCATGATCTGCTTGTCATAGTGGACGCGCTGTCTTGCGTCGAGCTTGCGCAGATGCTTTTGACAAAGATTGTTCAGCACCGGAAAAATGCTTGCAGGCATCGCCGCGGCAGAGTTGAAATATTTATCCTTGATCGTTGCGTTGATGCCTGGGTTCGCGGCCTGCTGCACCGCCTCGTAGACGGAGAACAGCCGTCCAAGCGTATAGGCGGGATTGGTGCTCGCTTCATTGAGACTCACGGTCAAAACCTCCTTTGGACAGTCCTCATGCGGATTTTTGAGATAATATGCCTTGATGATGGCGGCCTTGCCCCAAGTGATGTCCCGCTCTGCGCGGATGCGGAGCATTACCGCTTCAAGCAGCGATGCGGGATAACGCGCACCGGAAAATATGGCGCGCGCCGTCGCGCCGGCCATCGCGGGCGAAGGCGCTTTATCACGGGAATTTAGGTTCACCGTTTCCCTCAGCAGCGCCCACAGCGGCAGGTAGTTAAACTTCTCGTAGGCGGGACGCACGATCTCCATGCGCTCATAGTGCGCGTTTACATTCTCCATCAGCTTTCCGAAGCTGTCGCGCAGAAAGAAGCGGACGGAAAGGCGCGCCGCGTTGGGCGCGAGACCGAGAATGTAAAACGGTCGATTCGGGTCGACGCCGAGGTCGTCGCACGGCAGCCCATTCGCCAGACGTTTGAGCGCCGCGCGCAGATCATTGTCCGACAGGCCGCCGTATGTGCCGCCGCCAATCACGGCGCTGAAAAAGCCGGGATAGGCATCATCTGCGCCCTCTGCCCAGCAGACGACTGTCGTATCGCCGATGTGCTGGACGTGGTCGCTGTCCGCAAGCAGATGATTCAGTGCGGCGGTGTAGGCAAAGGCGGCATATTTTCCCACTAGGGCATTGTAGTTCTGCTCCCGTCCGTAGGAGCAGAACGCCGGCGCGTTGAATGACACCAGCGCCGCGCCGCTGGACTGCGCGTCCCGCACGCCCTTGACCGACGGGTGCACAGCAGCGATCTCATCCTCTTTTCCGGTCACGAGACACTGCATCTTGACGCCGCTCTCGCCGCCGTTCCGATACCGCTGCCATGCCTCGCGGATAGCGGCATCCTCCTCGACCTTGCGGCCATCCACGCGAAAGACGAGGTTGCCGCCCGCGGTCACATCATCGAGCTGCCTGATAAGCGCCGGATGCTCTGCCGCGCGTTCCGGCTTCCAAGTGTCGAAGAAAGCCAGTATTGCGCGGGCATTGGGCGAATCGACGCTATACAGCACCGCGTGGTGCCGCTTTGCCGCGGCGGCACCGCACTCGCGGCTGCGTTCAGGCTTCCCTTTCTGGTCGATGCCGAGCAAATAAGCGGAATTGTCCCACAAAAAGTTCGAGGCAATGCTGACCGTTCGTTTCACCGCTGCCGGCAGCACCATCAGCTGCGGCTGCATGACCGTCTTTTTACCCTTTGTCCCTTCCACCATTGTCGGAACGATCTGCGTCAGCTCACCGTTTTCGTTTATGTAAAGTGCGAGACTGATTTTGGCAGGGGCCCAGCCGGGCGCGGCGATCTCGCCGCGCGAGAGGAGGTCTTCATAGTACCGTGTCAGCGCTTGCAGGATCATCCCCTCACCTCCCTGCTGTTCGGCGGCGGAACAGTCATCACACCATCGACAAGGCTCGCGCGGAAAAACTTCGGCGTGATGTTCGCAGGATCGCTGTAGTCGAGATCCCACAGCATCCAGCCGAGGTCGCGCGTGCCTTTGAGCTCATCGGGGCACGGCGGCAATTCCGTGCAGCGCCGGAACTGCGCGGGAAACTCCCGCGTGCCGAAATACGGCATGCTGTAACACTGCCCCTTTTCCAGCCGTCGCTTGATAATGTCCTGAAACTTGCCGGGATTGTCGCCGGGCGCAGCGGCGTCCGTCATGTCGAAGTGCGCGTCGATGACATAGTGTACGTCCCGCAGCACCATAGCCGCGCGCTGTTGAATGCTCTCCGACGCGGCGAGGTACAGCTCCCCTTGCCCTTTTTCCATCACGGTCTTTGCCCTGCGGGCGCTAATGACATCCTTGACCTCGTTGCGGCGGATGTTGGTGAAGCGGATGGGTGCGCACACATGGATGCGGTCGATCACCCAACGGAGCCCTGGGTGCCAATAGAGGCTATCCAGCAGCCCGCGCGCTGCTGAGGGCGTCATCACGTCATAGCTGACGCGTTCCGTTTTCATCTCAGGCCGCGTGAAGCAGGCGTAATCGCCCCAGACCTCCACTTGAATCGGCATTGGATCACTCCTCTCTTTGGTTTACCTTGGTTCTTGTCTCAGTATGAACGATGCCCTGTCCGATAAAACGGACAGTTTATATGAATTCGGCCTTTCCGGTTTCCGGTTCCAGCGTCAGGCCGGTCATTTCGCTGTACAGACTCATATCGTTTAAGATCGCACTGTCTTCATCCAGCGCAGGGACCTCTCGCGCCGTCAGCAGCGCGCCCGCGGCATAGAGCTTTTGAAAATGCGGTTCGTAGACCGAGACTGCGTAGCGCCCCAGCTTGCGGTAGAGACCCTTGGAGCACTCGCCCGCTTTTAGCCGTTCGATGAGCGCCGCTCCGCCGCCAAACGGGACATAGACCGTGCGCGTGTTCTGATCGATCAGATGAAATTTCTCCGCCACGGTGCGAAACGGCAGCGCACAGCCGCTGATGCCATCCTCAAAGGCTTTGACAATGCCGTACTTGTCAAGTGTTTCCCCGCTCAGCGCGCGCAGTTCGCGGAAATAGCGCTGCATGGTTTCCTGCACGGCGGGGTCTCGCCCGTCTTTCAGCGCATGGCGTGTTGCGCCCACCGCCGTGCGGAACAGAAGCGGCGGCAGTTCTGCCCGCTCGAAGACGGTGACGATGCTTTCCTCCGGTGCTCGTTTCCCCTCGCGGTTGCAGCGCCCCGCTGCCTGCAAGACGGAATCCAGCCCAGCCAGCTCGCGGTACACCGCGGGAAAGTCCACGTCCACGCCCGCCTCGATCAGCGAGGTCGACACGACGCGGCACGGTTCCCCCGCCTTTAGGCGCCGCCGGATCTCATCGAGAAGCGTCTGCCGCTGTGCGGGCACCATCAGCGTCGAGAGGTGAGAGCTCGCCTCCTGCGGCAAGCGCGCAAAGATGCTCTGCGCCGCCTTGCGGCTGTTCACGATGCAAAGCACCTGCCGGTGCTCGCTGAGCCTTTCCGCAAGCGCGTCGTCCTCCAAGATGCCCTCCTGCCGAAACGTCACGCGGCGGAAGCTGTCGTATTCCTCCGCCGTCTGCGGGCACAGTTCTGTGATAGGGTAGCTTGGCGCATAGGTGTGCAGCAGGTCACCGAGCGACGGCTGCGTGGCTGTGCACAGCACAAGCGTTGAACGGAATTGCTCGGCAAGCGATGCCATCGCCGCCACGCAGGGCCGCAGATGGCAAAGCGGCAGCATTTGCGCCTCGTCAAAAATGATGACGCTGTCGGCAAGATTATGGAGCTTGCGGCATTTTGACGAACGGTTTGCGTAAATGGACTCAAAAAACTGCACCGCCGTTGTGACGATGACTGGCATGTCCCAGTTTTCCGCCGCCAGCGCGCGGCGCACCTCCTCGGGCGACGCGCCGTCGGAAAGCTCGAACTGCACACCTGAGTGATGCTCGAGCACATTGCCGTCGCCGAGGATCTCGCGGAATACTTCGGCGTTCTGCTCGATGATCGACGTGTACGGCACGACGTAGATCACCCGCTTCATCCCGTGCGCCACTGCGTGCCGCAGCGCAAAGGCGAGCGACGCGACCGTCTTTCCGCCGCCGGTCGGCACGGTCAGCGTGTAAATGCCTTTTGGTTTACTGCCTATATCCAGACAGCTGTTTAGAATTTTGCAGCGCAGCTTGTTGAGCGCTGTTTTGGGATTTTGCCACGGCGCGATGTATTCTTTCAGCCGCCTTAGCAGCGTCGGAAGATCGTCATATCCGCCGCGCCCGCGTTCGCCGTCCATGAACCGCTCCTATCGAGAAAATCCGCGTCCACCAGACAGGAATAGAGCATCCTTGTCCGAAACGACGCTTTCAATGGATCCCGTTCCGGCGTCTCAGGCGGAAGAGTTGGCAGTGTCACGCCGCTCTCGCCGCAGCGCTCAAGATAGTGTCCCTCCACGCCCTTTTTGAACCGGCCGGAGAGCGTGGCCTTGCCCGCGCGGTCGGTCCTCAGATTTCCGACATCCAAAAGTCCACCGTGGTGACCGGCGACGCATGCGGCGGCGCTGGGCCGCTTCATCCTTATACAGGTGAGCATCCCCGCCGTGGTGTGGTCGACAACGGGACCACCTTCAAGCAGGCGCTTCTGGAATACGTCAGTGCATTTGCCGAGATCGTGCGCGAGCCCCATCAGATCTCCGTCCGCCTCTGCGCCGAAGTCGGCGGCAAACTCTCGGCACAGCGCGGCTGTACCTGTCAGGTGCTCCGCGACGGTCTGATAGATGGTCTGGCCGTTTTCATCCTGCCGGATGTGTGCGTAGTATGGCATTCGCTTCCCTCTCATTTCTCCCCAAATAGCAAAAATCAGCCCTGCGAGATCACAGAGCTGACTTCCCAGGGCTGGGATCCAGCCCTGCGTATAAAACTTGTGCGCTTATCATAAGCGTATAAGATAACGTCGAAAAAGTCAATGGAATTTATATGCCATGCACTGTTCACGGACGTTTTCTTTTGGCCTTTTTTCCAGCTTATCCGATACCATTGTCCCGCCATCTTGACGCTGCGGCGAAAGTGTGGTATCATCGCTTTGCCTTCCGGGAAGACTACTCTGACCGGCGGCGAACCAGATTCATTCTACCGTTCTGACAGCGGGGATGCGGTCCGAGCCACAAGGAGAGGGAAAGCAAAGACACAGCCCTGCTGCGTCGTCATTTGCTGTTTCCATCCCTTCTGCTGAACGGCGGAAGGGATGATTTTTATTTTGACAAAGGAGAATGCGTTAATGGAAACGAGAGTCGCCGTGCTGGCCATCATCGTCCGCGGGGGAAGCTCTGTCCAGCCGCTCAACGAGCTTCTGCACCAGTACGGTCAGTATATCATCGGGCGCATGGGCGTGCCGTACCGCGAAAAGGGCGTGAATATCATCAGCGTGGCGCTCGACGCGCCGGGCAACGTCATCTCCGCCCTGTCGGGCAAGATCGGCCGTCTGGACGGCATCACCGCCAAAACGGTCTACGCGCCCGAGGGCAGCATCGGAAAGGAAGAAAACCAATGAAAAAGAATCTCAAATATCTCTTGGCCCTGTGCCTGACGATTGCGCTCGTCTTCTCGCTCGCCGCCTGCGGGCAGAAGGCGGATGAGACGCCGAACGACGCGCAGGACGACCAGCAGACCGAACAGGAGGAGTTCACCCCCACGAGCTACTCCATCGCCGCGCTCAAGGGCCCTACGGCCATGGGCCTTGTGAAGCTGATGAAGGACAGCGAAAGCGGCGAAACGACTGGCAATGAATATACCTTTACCCTTGCCGGTTCTGCGGATGAAGTGACGCCCGCGCTCCTCAAGGGCGAGCTCGACATGGCCTGCGTGCCCGCGAACCTCGCCGCCGTGCTCTACAATAAGACGGAGGGCGAGATCGAGGTGCTGGCGGTCAACACGCTCGGCGTTCTCTACATCGTGGAAAACGGCGAGAGCGTGCAATCCATGGCCGACTTGAAGGGGAAGACCATCGTGGCGGCGGGCAAGGGCTCTACGCCGGAATACGCCCTGCGCTATCTTCTCACGGAAAACGGCATCGATCCCGATAACGATGTGACGATCGACTGGAAGAGCGAGCACAGCGAGTGTGTCGCGGCGCTGGCTTCCGGTCAGGCGAGCGTTGCGCTCCTGCCCCAGCCCTTTGTCACCGTGGCGCAGAGCAAGATCGAGGGCCTGCGCATGGCGCTCGATCTGAATGCTGAATGGGACGCACTCGATAACGGCTCGGCGCTCATCACGGGCGTCATTGTTGCCCGCCGCGCGGTCGTGGAGGAAAATCCTGCCGCCGTGGAGGCCTTTCTCAAGGACTACGCCGCGAGCGTCGACTGGGTGAACGCCAACACCGCGGATGCCGCCGCGCTCATCGGCGAATACAGCATCGTGGACGCCGCCGTCGCGGAAAAGGCACTGCCCTACTGCAACATCGTCTGCCTGACGGGGGCAGACCTTCTTGAGGCGCTGCCCGGTTATTTAGAGGTGCTCTACAATGCGTCTCCCGCCGCTGTCGGCGGCGAGATGCCGGATAACAGCTTCTATTTCGCATAAATTCTTTGCGGCGGCGGGCGCTGTCCCGCCGCCGTATTTCAAGGAAAGGAGAGATGATCATGCGCGGAAAAAAGCAGAACGTGCGTCTCTGGGCAGTCGCTTTCTGGCTGATCGTCTGGCAGCTTGCCGCGATGGCACTGCACGCGGCATACCCGCACGGCGCGCTGCTGCTCCCCTCTCCCGTATCCTCGCTCGCGCGGCTCATTTCGCTGGCGGGCACGGCGGTGTTCTGGTGCGCCATCGGCACGTCGAGCATGCACATTCTGGGCGGCTTTTTGCTTTCCTGCGCGCTGGCAGTTGTGCTGGCGGCGCTTTCCGCGCGGTTTTCGCGCGTCAAAGAGCTGCTTGCGCCGCTCGTGGCGGCGGTCAAGACCGTGCCGGTGGCGTCGTTCATCATTCTGGCGCTTATCTGGCTCTCCAGCCGAACGCTGCCGCTGTTCATCGCGGCGCTGATGGTCTTCCCGCCCGTGTACTTAAATGTGCTTGAGGGCATCCGGCGCACGGACGCCTCTCTTCTGGAGATGGCGCGCGTGTTCCGCGTGCCGTTTTCGCGCACGCTGCGGGGCGTGTATCTGCCGCAGGTGCTTCCCTACTTCCGCTCTGCCGTCAGTGCGGCGCTGGGCCTTTGCTGGAAGGCCGGCACCGCGGCGGAGGTCATCGCCCTCTCCAGCGGCTCGATCGGTGAGAAGCTCTACAACGCGAAGATATACTTCCAGACCGCCGACCTCTTCGCCTGGACGGCGGCGATCGTGCTGATCTCGGCGGCGTTTGAAAAGCTGTTTCTTCTCCTCGTGGACAAGATCGCAGAAAGGATGGGAGCATGATGGAGCTTCGAGTCGAACACCTTTGCAAGCGCTACGGCGAGAATGCCGTGCTTGACGACATTTCCTTTACCGCGCGCGTCGGCGTGACGCGCCTGCTCGGTCCCTCCGGCATCGGCAAGACGACGCTGCTGCGCGTGCTGCTCGGGCTGGAAACGCCGGACAGCGGCACGGTCAACGGCGATAAATTTCGCTGGACGGCGGTCTTTCAGGAAAACCGCCTGCTCGAAGGGCTGGACGCAGAGGAAAATCTTCGCTTCGTCCTCGGCGCGAATTACAACGCCGCGGCGGCGCAGGCGCTCCTGGAAGAACTGGGACTTGGCGACGTGGGGAAAAAGAAGGTACGCGATTATTCCGGCGGCATGCAGCGTAGGCTGGCACTCGCTCGAGCGCTGCTCGCGCCGTCCGACGCGCTCGCGCTCGACGAGCCGTTCACCGGCCTCGACGCGGAAAACCGCGAGGCCGCGATGCGCGCCATCCTGCGCGCGGCAGAGACGAAAATCGTGATCCTCTCCACACATGAGGAATTACCTATCCCCGTCCCCTGCCAGATCATCGAATTGTAAAAAGGAAGCGCAAGCAAAATGCTTGCGCTTCCTTTTTTGATGAAGTTACGCGCCGATGGCCTCGTCATAGACGGTGCTCGCGCCGCTGTGGGCGGCGACGAACTTATCGCGGAACGTATTGACCAGGCTCTCGTTGCCGTAGACGGACACGACGTACTGCCCCGAGGTGAAAATCACAAGCTTATCGGGGAAGCCGCACATCCACTGCTTGCCCTGCACGGCGCTGCGGATGTCGGCGGCGACGGTCGAAACGTTGCCCGCGTCACTGACGTGGAACGCGCCGCAGGTAAAGGTGTTGAGGTTCATCATGTGCACGAGCGATGCCGCGCCGTCGATGAGCGACACGTCGGCGGACGGGAACGTCAGCTGATAGGTCAGGCTGTCAGCGTTCGAGACATCGAAGCTGCCGGGCGCGCCGTCGACGCTGTGCTCTGCGTCTCCGCCCGCGGCGGGAAATTTGTCATCCTCGCTGTACGTGCTCCAGACAGACGTGAGCAGTGAGAGCGCGCCGGTGTCCTGCGCCGCAGGTGTTTCCGACGGTGTTTCCGCGGGCTTGGAGGGCTCGGCAGGTTTAGCAGGTCCGGACGGCTTGCTTGCGGGCGTCTCGTCCTTCTTGCTGTCGGACTTGGTCGGTTTCGCAGGCTTTTGTGCCTCGTCAGGCTTTTCGCCCTTGTTTGCGTCGGGGTCGATCTCTGTAGCGTCGGATGCATCGTCCTTGTCCGCGTCATCCGCGGCAGGCTCGTCCTGCTTGTCGTCGACGGGCGTCTCCGCCTGTGTGGGATCGTCCTCTTCCGGCGTCTTGTCGTCCGCCTTGCTGCCGCAGGCAGCGAGCGAAAGCGTCATAGCGAGCGTCAGAAGAAGGCAAAGCAGCTTTTTCATCAAAGTTCTCCTTGCGATTTAGTATTTGTATCCTGTATTGTAACAGAGATTTTTTAGAAAAGGAAGTCTTTTATTTTCTTCTTGCAAGAAGTGCAAAGGGTTTTCCCTGCGCCGCGCAGGGGAGCGGGCAAAGGGGGATATTCTCTTTCAGAAAAGAGA
>ENA-UERX01002206-UERX01002206.1-human-gut-metagenome-genome-assembly--contig:-NODE-2206-length-9987-cov-3.453683_pt1 | contig 9987 bp, 10 predicted proteins | sample MGYA00242992_ERZ507993 | MGnify/ENA primary metagenome ERZ507993 (study PRJEB26167, sample SAMN06115487) | human gut metagenome | host: Homo sapiens | place: China:Chongqing | collected 2015-04-10... | reverse complement strand
GCATGGCATGAGTGTTGAAACACAATAAGGCTGCAAGGCATAAACCTTTTTTCGGATGGAATCTTTTGGAATACATGAATATGGAGTTGAGGTTAATGTGTAACGGGCAAAACCACTCATTCGTTAGTTTTGCCCGTCTTTGGATTTTATGAAAATATTTAAGTTATTCGTGATAGGAGGCCGAAGATGGCGTTTACTTCACATTCCCGACCTTAATCAAATATTCGGCAATCTGCACTGCATTCAGTGCGGCACCTTTCTTGATCTGGTCGCCTACGAGCCAAAGCGTCATGCCGTTTTCGTTAGCCAGGTCCTTACGGATACGGCCTACGTAGACATCGTCTTTTCCGGCCAGGAAGAGCGGCATGGGGTAAGTTTGTGTGGACGGGTCGTCCATCAGTTGCACGCCTTCGCCGTGGGCGATGGCTTCACGCACTTCCTCTACCGTGAGCGGACGTTCCGTTTCCAACCAGATGGCTTCCGAATGAGAGCGCAGGGCCGGTACGCGAACGCACATGGCCGAACACTGCACGTCGCTGTGCATGATCTTCTGTGTCTCGTTGAACATCTTCATTTCTTCTTTGGTATATCCGTTATCCTGGAATACGTCGATTTGGGGGATGACGTTATAAGCCAACTGATAGGCAAACTTCTTCACGGTGACGGGTTTGCCTTCCAATACTTCACGATATTGCTGTTCCAGTTCGGCCATGGCTGCGGCACCCGCACCGCTGGCAGCCTGATAGCTGGCCACGTGGATACGTTTGATATGGCTCAGGTTTTCGATAGGTTGCAAAGCCGTCACCATCATGATGGTCGTACAGTTCGGATTGGCGATGATGCCGCGCGGACGCTCCAAGGCATCGGCTGCGTTGCATTCGGGTACGACGAGAGGCACGTCCTTGTCCATGCGGAAAGCGCTGGAGTTATCTATCATGACTGCCCCGTAACGGGTGATGTCTTCGGCAAATTCTTTGGATGTGCCGGCACCGGCCGAGGTAAAGGCGATGTCGATGTCTTTAAAATCATCGTTGTGCTGAAGAAGCTTCACTTCGATTTCTTTGCCACGGAATTTGTATTTGGAACCTGCACTGCGGGTTGAACCAAATAATACCAATTCGTCCAATGGGAAGTTTCTCTCTTCGAGCACACGCAGGAATTCCTGACCCACCGCGCCGCTCGCACCTACAATTGCTACTTTCATTTCATATAATTTTTAAGAAGTTGTGATGATTCCGGTTGCAAAAATAGATAATTTATTACGATTGGACATACAAAATGGAAACTTTTTCGTTACTTTGCATATTAATTTAATACAGATACTCATGCAGATGCCCGACTTGTCTACATATTTTCCCGTCACGGATCCCACGTGGATATTCTTTTTAGTGTTGAGCATCATTCTGTTTGCACCTATTTTATTGGGTAAACTGAAGATACCCCACATTGTCGGTATGATTTTGGCCGGTGTACTTATCGGGCCATACGGCTTGCATGTATTAGACAAGGACAGCAGCTTTGAACTGTTCGGGAACGTGGGCTTGTATTACATCATGTTTTTGGCCAGTCTGGAGATGGATATGCAGCACATGAAGCGGATTCGTTGGCAGGCGTTGACGTTGGGGTTGGCGGCATTTGTTTTTCCCCTGACGATGGGTGTCGTCAGCAATGTGTTCCTTCTGAAATATAGTTTGGTGACTTCCGTTCTGCTGGCCAGTATGTATGCCTCGCACACCTTGATAGCCTATCCTATCGTGATTCGTTACGGGGTGTCGCGCAACCGCAGCGTGAGTATTGCGGTGGGGGGGACTATTGTGACCGACACGCTGACCTTGTTGGTATTGGCTTTCATCTCGGGCATGTTCCGTGAGGAGGTGCACGGAGGTTGGTTCGGCGTTGTCCTTTTGTTGAAAGTCATCCTGCTTTCCCTTTTCATCGTATATTCTTTTCCCCGTATCGCCCGGTGGTTTTTCCGTCGGTACAACGATCCGGTCATTCAGTTCATCTTTGTGCTGGCCATGGTCTTTTTAAGTGCCGGCCTGATGGAGCTTATCGGAATGGAAGGGATATTAGGCGCTTTCCTGGCCGGACTGGTATTGAATCGGCTTATTCCGCATAGCGCGCCGCTGATGCATCATTTGGAATTTGTGGGCAACGCTTTGTTTATTCCTTATTTCCTTATCGGGGTCGGTATGATTATCGACCTGCGCGTGCTGTTCGGTTCGGGAGAGGCTCTGAAAGTGGCGGCAGTGATGATTACCATGGCGTTGGCGGGAAAATGGATCGCTTCATGGGTGACGCAGAAAGCTTTTAAGATGTCGGTATTGGAGCGGGAACTGATGTTCGGTCTGAGCAATGCCCAGGCTGCGGCTACGCTTGCTGCGGTATTGGTCGGCTATAATATCATTTTGCCTTCCGGCGAGCGGTTGTTGAATGAAGATGTGCTGAACGGTACGATATTACTGATATTGGTGACGTGTGTGGTCAGTTCGTTGATTACGGATGTGGCGGCACGTAGGTTGGCTTTGCAGGACGGTAATATCAACGAGAGCCGTCCGCTTGACGAGGAGTCGGCCTTGATTGCCTTGGCTTATCCCGATACGGTGGACGATTTGGTCAACATGGCTTTATTGATGCGGAAAGACAAGTCGGATGCGCCGATGAGTGCCATCAACGTTGTGTTGGATAATGATGACAAAGCCCGGGAGAAAGGGATGAAACTGCTGGAAGCGGCTTCGGCTGTGGCTTCCGCTGCCAACGTGCAGATGCAGACCAAAGTGCGTTTGGCTACCAATCTGGCAAATGGTATCATCCATTCCATGAAAGAAAACGATTATTCCGAACTGGTGGTAGGCTTACACATGCAGAATTCTCCTTCCGAGTCGTTTTTCGGGCCGGTGCTGATCAGTTTGCTGAACCGCCTGAACCGCCAGATTACGATGATACGTTGTACGGTGCCGGTCAATACGATTCGCCGTATTCATGTAGCCGTGCCGGCCAAGGCTCAGTTTGAGGCCGGTTTTTATCATTGGGTAGAGCGTGTGGCACGTTTGGCTGTAGGACTGGGATGTAGGATTATTTACCATGCCCATCCCGATACTATTCGGATTTTACAACGTTATTTGGAGACTTACCATGCATCTATCCGTGCGGAATATGTACAAACCGATGGCGGAAATGAGTTGAAGCGCATTTCGCGGGAGGTCAGGGAAGACCACATGCTGGTGGTCGTGTTAGCGCGTAGAGGGTCTATTTCCTTCCGCCCGTCGTTCGACCACATTCCCCGCCAAATCAAAAAGTATTATATGAATACGGGGCTGATGTTGATCTTCCCGGATGTGTATGCCGAGGCTGCCACGAAGGATGTGAGCGTGAATGAACCGTTGACGACCGATTTGCGTTACGAGGCGGCCAAGGAGTGGTATAAGAATTGGTTGTCGCGAAGCAACGGAAAGGAGGAAAGCCAATGACCACACCGGATTGGTTGGAGCGTACGTCGCTTCTGATGGGGCCGGACAAGATGGAACGTTTCCACCGGGCACATGTCTTGGTGGTCGGTACGGGTGGCGTAGGAGCGTATGCCGCCGAGATGTTGGTACGTGCTGGAATCGGACGGTTGACGTTGTTGGATGCCGACCGGGTGCAACCGAGCAATATCAACCGTCAGTTGTGCGCCCTGCATTCGACGGTCGGAGAGGAAAAAGTCCGCGTGTTGGGGCTGCGTTTTAAGGATATTAATCCGGAACTCGACTTGACCGTGCGGGCTGAATTTCTGGAGGAGCACTCGGCCGGTGCTTTACTGGACAGCGCGAAGTTTGATTTTATCGTTGATGCTATCGACACGATAGCGCCCAAGTGTGCTCTGATTGAAGAAGCGATGAAAAGGCGCATTAGGATCGTGAGCAGCATGGGAGCCGGGGCGAAAACGGATATCACCCAAATCCGTTTTGCCGACTTGTGGGAAACGTTTCATTGCGGGTTGAGCAAAGCTGTGCGGACCCGGCTGAAAAGAGACGGTATGCGCCGTCCGTTACCGGTGGTGTTTTGTGCCCAGCAGGCCGACCCTGCCGCTTTGGTCCAGGTAGAGGGAGAACGGAATAAGAAGACCACAACGGGCACGGTGAGTTATATGCCTGCAGTGTTCGGTTGTTATTTGGCACAATACGTGATAAGCAGATTATAGAAGGATTATGATAGAAGTCAGGAATATAAGGAAAAGTTTCGGTTCGCTTGAAGTGCTCAAAGGAATCGACCTCGATATCCGTAAGGGCGAGGTGGTGAGCATCGTGGGGCCGAGCGGTGCCGGAAAGACCACGCTGTTGCAGATTATGGGGACGTTGGACAAGCCGGACAGCGGAAGCGTCCGGCTCGACGGGGTCGCCATGGAAAGCCTGGGCCGCAAGGAGATGGCGGATTTCCGTAACCGGCGCATCGGGTTCGTGTTTCAGTTCCATCAGTTATTGCCCGAGTTCACGGCACTCGAAAATGTGATGATTCCGGCGTACATCGGGCATGCTTCCACAAGTGAGGCCAAGGCGCGGGCACAAGAGTTGCTGGATTTCATGGGACTGTCCGACAGGGCTTCGCATAAGCCTAACGAACTTTCGGGAGGAGAAAAGCAGCGGGTGGCTGTGGCACGCGCTTTGGTCAACCATCCCTCCGTAGTGTTTGCCGACGAGCCTTCGGGGAGTTTGGATACGAAAAACAAGGGAGAACTGCATCAGTTGTTCTTCGATTTACGGGACCGGTTCGGGCAAACGTTCGTCATTGTGACCCACGATGATGAGTTGGCACGTTTGACAGACCGTACCATTCACATGAAAGACGGTTTGATAACCGATGATAAAAATATAACCCTATGAACATAGAATTAGGAAAGATGAATCGCCTCAGGGTGGTTAAGGCCGTGGATTTCGGCATGTATTTGGATGGAGGCGATGCGGGAGAGATTCTTCTGCCTGCGCGTTATGTGCCGGAAGGTTGCAGCGTGGGAGACGAGTTGGATGTCTTTTTGTATTTGGATAGCGAAGAACGTTTGGTCGCTACCACGCAGACACCTTTGGCTCAAGTCGGAGATTTTGCTTATTTGCAGGTCGCGTGGGTAAACAATTACGGGGCGTTTCTCGATTGGGGGCTGATGAAAGACTTGTTCGTGCCATTCCGTGAGCAGAAGCTCAAGATGCAGAAGGGGCGGAGTTATATCGTGCATTTGCATGTCGACGAAGAAAGCTACCGGCTGATGGCTTCGGCCAAAGTGGAACGTTATTTGTCGGACGAGATGCCTCCTTACCGTGAAGGTGATGAGGTGCAGATTTTAGTCTGGCAAAAAACGGATTTGGGCTTCAAGGTCATTGTGGACAACCGTTTTTCCGGTCTGGTCTACGAGAATGACCTGTTCCGGCCTTTACATACGGGAGACCGTGTGCAGGCCTATATAAAGCAAGTCCGTCCGGACGGTAAGCTGGATATAACCTTGCAGAAACAGGGGCGGGAAGCAGTGGACGATTTTTCGCAAGTGCTTTTGGAACATTTGCAGCATAATGCAGGTCGTACCCCTTTGTGTGATAAGAGTCCGGCGGAAGAAATTTACGCGATGTTCGGCGTCAGCAAGAAAGTTTTCAAGAAGGCCGTGGGCGACCTTTATAAGAAAAGGCTTATCGAGATTACGGACGAGGGTTTGCGTTTGGTCTGACCTCTCGCCTTTCGGGAGGATAGGGAGAAAAAATCAGCGTCGGAAAGTTCCTTTCATGGGAGATACTTTCCGACGCTGTGTGATTTTGAAACGTATGAGACTTATTTGCTGGCAATCGTACGTTTTTCTGCGATACGGGCTTTCTTGCCGGTAAGTTTGCGCAGGTAGTACAATTTAGCACGGCGTACTTTACCGATCTTGTTCACTACGATGCTGTCGATGTTCGGACTTTCAATCGGGAATATACGTTCTACTCCCACCGTTCCGGACATTTTGCGAACCGTGAAACGTTTTTTGTTCTGGTGGCCTGAAATCTTGATGACCACGCCACGGTACTGTTGGATACGCTACGGTAACGGTGTCGCCTGCTTTGAATTTGGGGTGTTCCTTACCGGTAGCAAACGCTTCTTCTGCAATTTTAATTAAATCTGCCATTGTTTGTTTTAATCATTAAATTGTTTGTCGTCCCAATACAACATAACAGGGAACTCTGCATCCTGCCAGCGATTGTACGGAAAGCGGTGCAAAGGTACGGCTATTTTGCGAATTAACCAACCGCTCCCGTTTCTTTTTTCGGATGAAATGACAGATTATGTGGCTTTTTTCTGTAATTTTGGAGTGGAATATAATTTCGATGTGATGAGAACATTCAGATTTTTGCTTTTATCCGCATGTTGCGGGTGGTCGGTGGTTACGTTTGCCCAGCGTTACGAACTGGAAGAGGTGAAAGCCGGACGCTATGAGGTGACGAACCGTCTGGACGCCAGGCCCGATAGCGGTGCGGTGCGCGTGGTGGCTCCCTACCGTCATGCCGTGGACAGTATGATGTCGCCGGTGTTGGGAGAGAGCGAAGTGGCCATGCGGGCAGACCGTCCCGAGAGCCTTTTGTCTAATTTTGTGGCCGATGTGTTGCGTGAGGGGTCGCTCCGGGTGGGCAAGATGGCCGATATCGGTCTGTGTAATATCGGCGGGCTGAGGAGTACAATGCCTAAGGGTAAGGTGACGTATGGAGATGTGTTGGAAATAGCCCCGTTCGAGAACCGCCTGTGCATCCTCTCTTTGGACGGGCGCAAGCTGACGGAGCTGATGGAGCAGATAGCTGCCGTGGGGGGCGAGGGCATCAGCGGGGCTCGTCTGGTCATTACGGGAGACGGGCGTCTTTTGCGTGCCGAGGTCGGGGGAAAACCGATTGATCCTAATGGTATATATGTGATTTCCACGTTGGACTATCTGGCCGAGGGAAATGACAAGATGTATGCCCTGAAAGATAATTTGTCGAAGAAAGTCACGAATATAGCCGTACGCGATTTGATCATGGAGTCCATTCGCCGGACGGCTGCGCAGGGGGATAAAATCACGGCCCGTATGGAGGGTAGAATCGTTAAACAATGAGAAACCGGACAATGAAAAAGGTAAGGATTATGATGTGGTCAGTCTTGTGCGGACTGGCAAGCACCGTGTTTGCGGCGCAAGACGGTGAAGTGGAATTACGTATCGTGCACACCAATGATACGCACAGTTGTGTGATGCCGGTCAATCCGAATTCATCCGATACGGCATTGGCGGATAAAGGCGGTTTTGTGCGCCGTGCGGCACTGGTGCGCGATTTGCGTGCGGAAGACCCGGACTTGTTGCTTTTTGACAGCGGTGACTTTTCGCAAGGTTCTGCTTACTACAACTTATATAAAGGGGATGTGGAAGTGAAGTTGATGAACGAAATGCGTTACGATGCGGCCACCATCGGGAATCATGAATTTGATTTTGGATTGGATAACATGGCGCGCATATTCCGCGAGGCGACTTTTCCCATCGTTTGTGCGAATTATCATTTCGAAGGTACGGTGTTGGAAGGATTGGTACGCCCGTATGTCATATTGGAACGTAAGGGCGTGAAGGTCGGAGTGTTCGGACTGGGCACCCAGTTGGAGGGGATGGTTGCCTCAGAGAATTACAAGGGGGTGACGTATGAAGACCCGGTTACGGCTGCCAACCGGGTGGCCGATGAATTGAAAAACAAGGAGCATTGCGACCTTGTGGTATGCCTTTCCCATCTGGGGTGGGATATCGACGGTCTGGACGACACGGAACTGGTGCCGGCCACGCGCTATATCGACATTGTGCTGGGCGGCCATTCGCATACTTATTTCGAGCATCCCGAAGTGTTGAAAGATGCCGACGGGGAGGATGTGTATTGCAACCAGATGGGCAAGCACGGACGTTATGTCGGCATGCTGCTGTTGGAGATGTCGCCGACAGGGGACTGACCCTTATTCGAAATAGAGCGTCAATACGATCATTTTCGACGATGCCCCGTCCAAAGAATTGGTGAATTTCCGCAGCGAATTGTCTATCAAATCGTTGCGGTTTTTTTGTAAGATGTCTGCCAAACCGAAACAGAACTTCAGTTCGGGGATGAGCTTGAAAAACGGCAGGTAGATGTCGCAGCCCATGCCTACCTCGATATAACAGTCGAAAGGTTTCATGAGCAGGGCTTTTTGTTTCTTGGTAGTCAGGTCCACCATGGGGTTTACGCCTGCGATGAAGTAGGGGCGAAAGTTGTTATAGCGTGGGGCGGCGAACTTCAAGTCCAACGGGACGGAAATATAAGTCGATTTGATGTTTTGCGTACTGTCCTGCCCCGTTCTTTGTTCATGGCAAGACAAGTGCTTCTGTCCGAAATGCAGGGTAGGGACGAGGCGCAGGGACAAATAGGTGTTCAGACGCATTTCACCTAATACGCCCACACTGAATCCCGGACTGTAGTTGTCCACATCGGCATACCATTGCTCGCCGGTTTCCGGGTCTACATAGCCGTTGTTTTTCAGTTCCAGGTCCTGCATGTGCACGCCGAAGAGGAATCCGTAGTGGAATCTTCTTTGGTCGATGTACGGACGATGCTGGAGTTTGCGCTCCTGTGCCATCATGCCGTATGCGGACAGCAGGCAAAGGAGGACGGCCAGAATTCTTTTCATGAATCATTGATATTTATTAGAAAACAACGCAAAGATACGTAGCTTATTGCATTTGACCGTGGCTTTTCGGATGAAAATCACTAAAAATAGTGAGAAAATATTTGGGGGGATTCTATTTTAATACTAACTTTGCGGTATCATTTGAATAAAACAAGGCATTAATAATTTAAATTCTAATTGATATGGCTTACGTAATTGGTGATGATTGTGTAGCTTGCGGTACTTGCATCGACGAGTGTCCGGTAGGCGCAATTTCTGAAGGTGAAAAGTATGTAATCGACGCTGACGCTTGCACTGAGTGCGGTACTTGCGCCGATGTATGTCCTTCGGGTGCAATTTCTCTCTAAATATAAGGGAGATCACATAATCTTTAAAAGTTAGACAAGAAAGGCCTTCTCTTCCGAAAGGAGGAGAAGGTTTTTCGTTTATAAAGACAAGAAGTATGCGAGAGGGATTATTTATAATCGGAAGAGGAGTGGGGCAAGTCATGTTCCAGAACAATGCGGTTTCGGGTTTGTTGATGTTAGTAGGGATAGCTTGCAACTCGTGGCTATTGGCGCTTTTTGCCCTGTCGGGGAATTTTGTCGGTACGCTGACGGCATTCTTTTCCGGCTATTCAAAAGAAGATATAGAAGACGGTTTGTATGGTTTCAACGGTACGTTGGTAGGCATTGCCGTAGGTATATTTATGGAAACAGGGATAGCTTCCCTCCTTTTGTTGGTGGCGGGCTCCGTGCTTTCCACATGGATAGCCCGCGTGTTCGGTTATCAGAAACTTTTGCCCGGTTTCACGGCTCCTTTCATTCTTACCGTATGGTTGTTGTTGGCCCTTTGCCGTTGGTGGTTTCCCTCATTGTTGTTGCCTTCTGTGATGTCGGAAGAAATGACGCCCGACTTGTTTCAGGCTTTCAGTCTGAATATCGGTCAGGTCATGTTCCAAGGCGGCACTGTGCTTTCCGGACTTTTCTTTTTGGCCGGCATATTGTTCAACTCCCGTATCCATGCCTTGTATACGGTGTGGGGAGCCTTGTTGCCTTTGGGCATGGTCTGGATGGTCGGTTCCGATTATGCGGCTTTCAATGCCGGTTTGTTTGGGTATAATGCAGTGCTTTGCGCCATTGCTTTGGGCGACCGTTCCTGGGCAGGGGCAGCGTGGGCTACATTGTCCGTCGTGATCTCAGTCCTTTTGCAGGTTTGGGGGATGAGTTTGGGAATGACTACGCTGACGGCTCCGTTCGTCGTATCCGTTTGGATAGTGTTAGGAATGCGGCGTACGGATGCTTCCGTTCTTGGTGTGAAATCCGCGTTCGAACAAATCATCTA
>ENA-UERX01002203-UERX01002203.1-human-gut-metagenome-genome-assembly--contig:-NODE-2203-length-9997-cov-4.452419_pt1 | contig 9997 bp, 9 predicted proteins | sample MGYA00242992_ERZ507993 | MGnify/ENA primary metagenome ERZ507993 (study PRJEB26167, sample SAMN06115487) | human gut metagenome | host: Homo sapiens | place: China:Chongqing | collected 2015-04-10... | reverse complement strand
CGAAATCCAAGTCTTCTAAAGCTGCAAAAAGCAAATCGACCAAGAGCAGGGCTAAGACCAAGCGTTCTGACTCTCGTCGGGGCGGGGACAAAGCACCTCGGACTCGTTCCAAGCGTCCGCATAATGATTCGGTTCCATCCGTGCGTAAGGCCACGGACCCCAAGTCTCCTTGTTCCATCATGAAAACTTGTGGTGGGTGCACGGCGCTCAATCGTCCTTATAAAAAGCAGTTGGCAGCTAAGCAGGCTGCTATGGAGGAGCTTTTTGCTGCTCTTTGCGAGCGCGAGGGTATTAGCGTCGACCCCATTCGCGGTATGGGCGTCACCTTGGGCGACCCGGGCAAGTATCCTGCGCCGCGTGGCTTTCGTCATAAGGCTGCCACTCCCTTTGCTCCCGGCAAGGAGGGCGCTGTCCGTTGCGGTTTCTTTGAGCGTGGCACGCACAAGATCGTTGCCGTACCCGAGTGTCCTGTCGAGGCGCCAGGTGCCCGTCAGATTCTCAACGGCATCGCGCGCGAAGCTGAGCGGCTGCATATTCCCGCCTTTAATGAGGACAAGCATCTTGGTTTGCTTCGCTATGCCGTCGTCCGCTGCGGTTGGCGTACCGACCAGGTCATGGTTACGCTCGTGACCGCCCAGCGTGACTTACCACATGCGCAGGAGTTCTTTGAGGCCGTCGCGGCGCTCGATCCGCATATCGTCACCGTCGCCCAAAATATCAATGGCCGTCCCGGTAACGCCATCTTGGGTGAGGAGACTCGTATCGTCTATGGCGCCGAGTGCATGCGCGACCAGCTGCTCGGTTGCGAATTCGATATCTCCCCTACCGCGTTCTATCAGACCAATCCGCAGCAGACCGAGCTGCTCTATCAGCTCGCGATTGACGGCATGGACCTGCAGCAGGGCAACATTCTTATGGACGCTTACTGCGGCAGCGGCACCATCGGTCTGTGCGCCGCGAAGGATGCCCAGGACAGAGGTGTCGGCATTATGCTGCTCGGCGTGGAGCGCAACCCGGCGGGCATTGCCGACGCACGTCGCAATGCCGAGCTCAACGGCCTCACCCGCAGCGCTTGGTTTATGGCCGACGACGCCACCGATTACATCCTGGACGCCGCCGACAACAACGAGCGGATCGATGTCCTTTCCATCGACCCGCCGCGCGCCGGCTCCACCCCCGAGTTCCTCGAAGCCGCCTGCGCACTCAAGCCGCGCCGCATCACCTATATCAGCTGCAACCCTGTGACCCAAGAGCGCGACCTGCACCAGCTCCTCGACGGAGGCTATCGCCTGCTCAAGATCACGCCCGTCGACATGTTCCCCCATACCGACCACACCGAGACCGTAGCGGTCCTCGAGCGCCGCTAATCCACCCCGGTAGATTTTCGAGACAAGAAAGGGGGCGGCCCGTCTGGACCGCCCCCTTCGCTTGGTTTATGAACTCCGCTACATCCCCTTGCGCAGGTCACATACGCCGGCTGCCGCCATCTCGCGCAGCAGCGTCTCGCGGTCGCGCGTCACGATCAAATCCAGCGGGAAGTGAATCTCGTCGAGCATCTTGCGCGCGTGATCGAGCTTGCCAATGGCCATGCCAATGTGGGCATCGGTCGACACGCCAATACCCACGCCCAGCTCGGCGCAGCGCTCGGCGATCTTGCGGCATACGGCCCAATGCTCAGTGTCGACACCGTGTTCAAGACTATGGTTATTGATCTCGATAATCTTGTGCTTGGCCTTAGCCGCCAACAGCACCTCGTCGATATCGAACGGCACGCCCGAGCGCCCCGCATGCCCCAGCATGAACACCTTGGGGTGCTCCAGGGCATTGATGTACATCTCGGTCGTCTCGGCGAGCGTCGCGCCTTCGGCAAACTGCGGGTTATGCACGCTTGCCACCAAATAATCCAAATTACGCGTCACCAAATCGAACAGCGAATGCTCACGACTATACGAATCGCCGGCGATATTGAGCGAAACGGGAATGTCCTCGCCAAACAAGCTTCCGTCCAGCGAAACGATATCGGCCTCGGCGCCGCGGAGCACCAGCACGCCGCTCCAAATGCGCGGCCAGATATCCTGGTTAATAAAGAACTGGAAACTGCGCAGGTCATTGGGGCAAGGCGTAACCATCGAGCTTAAATGATCGGCGGAACCGAGCACCTGAAGGCCACGCTCCGCCGCCCAATAGATGTTCTCCTCAATGGTTGAGTACGCATGCGCGGAGAACATCGTATGAGTATGGATATCACAGGAAAGCAGGTAGGGCATCAGGTCTCCTTGTCCAGCATGGCCGTCGCGTATATTCATTGTACGCATAGCTTTCGGCAGTCGTAAAACTGCTTCATCCCAATCACACAACGGCATAGACAACGGGGTCTGGCTTAACACCAAACCCCGTTTCACGTAAAACATTGTAAGCAGAGCGCTTTACTTTTAACGATACTCGTCCGCCAACTGTTTCCAAGCGGGTAGCGAATTGATAATCGTTTCGTAACTCACGCAATAGCCCAGGCGGAACCAACCAGGCATGCCAAAGCTGTCCGAGGGCACCGCAAGCAGCTCATACTTCTTCGCGCGCTCACAGAACGCATTCGCATCGGGCTCCAGCGCCTTCACCCACAGGTAGAATGCACCATCCGGCTCAACATAGGTGTAGCCGTACTCCGCTAGTGCGTCGGTAAGCGCGGTGCGGTTGCGAGCATAGGCCTCGACATCACTCGGCTCATCGATGCAATCGATGATCACGCGCTGGAAGAGCGCCGGTGCACACACGAAGCCCAGCGTACGGGCGGCACCGGCAACGGCGGGCATTAGACGAGCTGCCTGAGGATTCGTATTGGGAACCAGGATCCACCCGACGCGCTCGCCCGGTAGCGAAAGCGACTTGGAATACGAGTAGCACACGATGGTGTGCTCGTAGATCGAAGGCACCCAAGGCACCTCGGCGCCATAGACAATCTCGCGATACGGCTCATCAGAGATGAGCATAATCGGATTCTCGGGATCGCGCTGAGCGTTGGCCTCGCGCAGAACATTGGCCAGTCGCGTCAGCGTGTCGCGTGTATATACGGCACCGGTCGGATTGTTGGGCGAGTCGATGATGACGGCAGCCGTCTTATCGGTAATCGCCTTGAGCACGTTACTCACGCTCAGCTGGAACGTATCTTCATCGGCGAGCGCCTCAACACACGTGCAGCCGGCCTTCTCAATCCACACGCGATACTCCGGAAAGTACGGGGCGATAACAACAACCTCATCGCCCGGGTTCGTAACGGCATTGAGCGTGCAGGTGAGCGAAGCCGCGGCACCCACCGTCATAAAGACGTCCTTGCCCTCATAGCTCGTGCCAAAGCGACGGTTGAGCGAGTCGGCGACGGCTGCTCGACATTGCGGCAGACCCGGCGCAGGCGTGTATCCATGCAGCTGGTCGCTCGGCAGCTCCAATGCCTTCTTAATGGACTCAGCAACAGCAGCGGGCGCCGGAACACTCGGGTTGCCCAGCGAAAAATCGAATACGTTCTCCGCACCGATCTGTGCCTTCCGCTCAAGGCCATAGCTAAAGATCTCACGGATGATGGAGCTTTCCACACCGCGAGCATACATAGTTTCGTTGATCATCTGTTCCCCTTTCGCATAGGCGCTATTGTACGCTTTAGCTGAGCAAAGTGCCGCAGCAATGTTGATTGGGGACAGACTTAAATGCGTGAAAACGCTCATTTAAGTCTGTCCCCAATCAACATATCGCTCAAAAGAAAAAGCCTCCGCAGGTTTCCCCGCGGAGGCTTTCGCCACAAAGACTATTTGTCGGTGTCGGCATCGACATCGACGACGGCATGGTCATCGTCAGTATCATCGGATGCGGCTTCGGCATCCTCCTGCATGGCCGCCTGCGCAAAGGCCGCGGCATCAGCCGCCAGCTCCTCCTCGCTCATGCGAGGCGCGCGCTTCTTGGTCGGCATGCCGGCCGCCTTGGCATTGCGCTCCTCCTTGGCCGCCAGGATATCGCCCTCGCGCTCAAGGTAGGCATTCCACTCGTTGTCGAGCAGGGCGTTCACGGCGTCGCCTTCGACGGTCTCGCGCTCAAGCAGCACCTTCGCCATCAGATCGAGCTGATCGCGACGGGCATCCAAAATCTCGACCGCACGACGATGGGCTTCGCGCATGATGCGCTGAACCTCGATATCGATGCGGCGTGCCGTCTCCTCGGAATAATCCTGGTGATCGGCGTAATCGCGACCAAGGAACACCTGATGCTGCGCCTCGCCAAACACTTGCGTACCCAGCTCCTCGCTCATGCCCAGACGCGTAACCATCTCGCGCGCCATCTTGGTCGCACGCTCCAGGTCGTTGCTCGCGCCCGACGTGATGTCATCGCACATGAGCTCCTCGGCAACGCGACCGCCCAAGAACACGGCGAGCTCGTCGAGCATCTCGTTCTTGGTCTTGAGGAAGTGGTCCTCCTGCGGAAGCTGCAGCGTGTAGCCCAGCGCCTGGCCGCGGCTGACGATCGAGATCTTGTGGACCGGATCGGAGTGCTCCAAGATGTGACCCACCAGGGCATGGCCGCTCTCGTGGTAGGCAATCGTGGTGCGCTCGGCCTCGGTCATCACGCGACCCTTGCGCTGCGGACCAGCAATCACACGCTCCATCGACTCCTCGACCTCGTCCATCGAGATCACAGAACGATGACGGCGAGCGGCCAGCAGCGCAGACTCGTTGAGCAGGTTCGCCAAATCGGCACCAGTAAAGCCAACGGTCATCTGGGCGAGCTTCTCAAACTTAACGTCCTCGTCCATCGGCTTGTTCTCAGCATGCACGCGCAAGATCTGCTCGCGGCCCTTTACGTCCGGGCGGTCAACCGTGACTTGGCGGTCAAAACGGCCGGGACGCAGCAGCGCCGGATCCAGAATGTCGGGGCGGTTGGTCGCGGCGATCAGGATGACCGACTCGCTTTCCTCAAAACCGTCCATCTCGACCAGCAGCTGGTTGAGCGTCTGCTCGCGCTCGTCGTGGCCGCCGCCCAAACCGGCTCCGCGCTGACGTCCCACGGCATCGATCTCGTCAATAAAGATGATTGACGGAGCCTGAGACTTGGCCTCCTTAAAAAGGTCGCGCACGCGGCTGGCGCCGACGCCCACGAACATCTCAACAAAGTCAGAGCCCGAGATGCTAAAGAACGGCACGCCCGCCTCGCCGGCAACGGCCTTGGCCAGCAACGTCTTACCGGTACCCGGAGGGCCCACCAGCAACACGCCGCGGGGAATCTTGGCGCCCAGTTTGCGATAGCGGTCCGGATCGCTCAGGAAGTCGCGGATCTCCTCGAGCTCCTCGACGGCCTCGTCCACGCCGGCAACGTCCTCGAACTTGACCTTGGGACGCGTAGCCTCGTTGGTCTTGGCGTTGGTCTTGCCAAACTGCATGTTCCTATTATTGGCGCCCATCATCTGGCGCATAAAGTAGAACATGATGGCGATCAGGGCGATCGTCGGCAGCACGCTCATCGCCAAGTCGCCCCAAAAATCGGGGTCATTGGTGTTGACGATGTACTTGGTATCGGGGTGCTCCGCCATGAGCTCGGCAAGCGAATCGGAACCGACATAGGTCGAGGAAAAGCTCTTGAGCTCGCTCGTGTCGCCCTTGTCCTTTTTCGTCTTCCAGTAATGACCCGTCACGCTTCCGTCCTGAACCGTATAGGTCAAATCTTCGACGCGATCCTGCTTAATGGCGCTCACCATCTCGCTCGTCGCGAGCTTAACGGTATTGCTGGAGCTGGCAAAGCCGGAGCCCATGTTAAAGAAGGCGTAGCCCAGAAGCGCGCAAGCCAAAATAAAATACAGCCAGCCCGTACGCGTGGGCTTCTTGCCTCCGGGCATCCCCGGGATCTTAGGCTCCCGGGGAGTCTGGGAATTGTTATCGTTACGGTCGTCGGGCATCTTACGAATAAACCTCCGGTTTCAAAATGCCCAGATACGGAAGGTTGCGATAGCGCTCGGCATAGTCGAGGCCGTAGCCCACCACAAAGGCATCGGGGCAATGGGTTCCAACATACTTGGGCGTGACGGCCGAGGTACGGTCCTCAACGTCCTTCCATAGGAAGGCGGCGACCTCCAGAGAAGCGGGCCTGCGGCTCTCGAGGTTCTTCATCAGGTACTTGAGGGTCAGGCCCGAGTCCAGAATGTCCTCGACGATCAGCACGTCGCGACCACGGATGTCGATATCCAGGTCCTTAATGATACGCACGATACCCGAAGACTTCACACCGTCGCCATAGCTCGAAACAGCCATGAAATCGATGTTGGTCGGCAGCTCGATCTTGCGCATCAGGTCGCCCATAAAGACAACTGCGCCGCGCAGAACCGCGATCAGCACCAGATCCTTACCCGCGTAGTCGCGAGTAATCTGCTCGCCTAGGCGAGAGACGATACCGTCGATATCCTCCTGCGAAAACAGAACCTTCTCGATATCCGGATGTTGAGAAGCCATGACAACCCTTTCTTGTGCTTAATCGCCCACACACCGCCGTATGGACGCGAACTACACATTCTAGCAGCGCACGGGGTATATTTTCCAGCCCGCGCACCATCAGCGCGGGAATACCGTCAACGCCGCACAGAAAAGCTGGTGCGAGGAGCTAATCCGCGTCAACCACGCGAAGCAGATAGGCCACGCGCGTCGCCGCCGTGCACTTAAAACGTTCGTCCGCGCGAACGCCCGCGACCCATACTACGGCACCCCCCGGAGCCGTTCTTACCACGGGTACGCCAGAGCGGTCTGAAACAGGAATGCGCGCCTCGTTCAACAGGTCTGACACTTTCTTGCTTCGGCCGTTCATCCCCAACGGGCACATCACGTCTCCCGGCACAGGGCTATCCACCCACAGGCGCGCCGATCGTGCCTCGGTGGGAATCTCCCCGCGCGAGCCGGCTAACATCCGCTCGCCATCGCAGTCGGCGAACCCCAGGGCCGCCGCATCCACCAAGGCCGCAACCTTTCCGGCAGCAGCAAGCTCGCGGGCACGGTGCACGATATCGCACCCCGGCTCCACAGCCATCGGCTCCGCTGTCAGCATATGCCCCGCCCCCAGCGGCAGACGACCGGGAACGGAGATCCAATCGGCCACTAAACCCTCGCGCGCCGCCGGAGCCTTGAATGACAGCATGCCAAACTCCACGCGCGCATCGATTCCCGCCGGCAGCGTGACCGAACCCGAGCCTTCGGCGACACAGGCGAGCACGCGCTCCACATGCCGCATCTCCGGGCGAGCGTCGGGGTCGATACGCTTAATTGCCAACCGCACGATACGCCGTGCAATCACAACCTCAGCGGCGGCAAGACGGCGCGCATCGAGCACCAGTGCGCCCGCCGCTTCCTTGCGCAGGCAGCTTCGAAACGCCTGTGCCGAAAGCTGAGAAAGAAAGGCATCCTCATCGCCTAAGATCTCGCAGGCGGCGCCAATCGTCTTGCAGACGCTCGCATTGCGCTGCGCCACCACTGGCATCACTCTATGGCGCACGTAGTTTCGCAGATACGAGACATCCTCATTGCTCTCATCTTCGCGCCACGGCTGACCATGTACCTGTAGATAGCCCACGAGCTCGCCATGAGTTAGGTCAAGCAAGGGGCGCACCACGATATTCCTTCGACGGGGAATGCTCGAAAGCCCAGCCGGGCCCGACCCCTTAATGGCGTTCATCAAAAATGTTTCCGCGCGGTCCGACGAAGTATGCGCGGTACAGATACGAGCCGCCGTCCGCGGTGCGCCCGATTCGGCACAAAGTTCGCGAACATATCTCCGTGCCGCGGCATAGCGCACCTCGCGAGCCGCAGCCTCGATATTGCCCGATTCGTCATCAAAATAGGCATGCTCAACACACAGCGGCAAGCCGTATTGCGCGCACAGGTCACGTACAAAGGCCTCGTCGCCATCGGATGCCTCCCCGCGCAGATGATGGTTTACATGCAGCACGTGCAATCGCTCGCGCGCAATGGGAGCGACGCCGCGCCCGTCCTGGATATCCAGCTTTGATGTGCAAGCCATAAGGAGCAGCGCCGTCGAGTCCGCACCGCCTGATACCATGAGCACTACGGGGGCAGCGGCCTGCCGCGTTGCCAGGGCGCTCTTATCCGTCCTCGGCGCGGCATGATGTCCATAGTGCTGAGATACCGTTGGCATTCGCTTCCTCCTCTATTCGTCCGCACCCATTGTATCCTTTGGAATCTTATGTCTCGCCTGCACCTTCATATCCTCGGCAGCGGCTCAAAAGGCAACTGCGCACTCGTCGAGGGGCCTCAGGGGCTCATCATGATCGACAACGGCCTGTCCCGCCGCGAGACACTTAAACGCATGGCGGAGCTTGGCCTCTCGGCAGACGACGTCGCCGCTCTAGTAATCACCCATGAGCATGGTGACCATATCAAGGGGCTCGATGTATGGTGCAAGCACTGGCATGGCCCCCTCTTTGCCAGCAGGGACACCCTTTCATGCAAAGAAAACCTCGCGCACCTGCCCGTAGAGGAATTTGACCCCGGCGACACGCTCCACATTGCCGGCATCCACGTGCAAACCTACTCAACATCGCACGATGTCATCAATCCTGTCGGCTATCGATTTAATGCTCTCGATGATTCCATTGGGTTTGCCACCGACACCGGAGAGCTATCGAGCCAAGCCATGAACACCCTCAAAGATTGTCGAGTCCTCGCGCTCGAAAGTAACCACGATGTGACCATGCTGCGCGAGGGAGAATATCCCCGCTTTCTTCAGGAGCGCATCCTGTCTGCAAGGGGACACCTCTCCAATGGCCAAGCCGCCGAAGCCGCGCGCGAACTCGTTACCGATCGCACCGAACAGCTCATCGCCATGCATATCAGCCAGGACAATAATCGTCCAAGCCTTACCGTCAAAAGCTATGCCAACGCGCTTGATGCAAGTCTCGATGATGAACTCGGCAGTTCTGCCACCTGTCTTCAAGTGCCACGGAAGCTCTCGATACGCCCTGCAAGTCAGTATCAACCGACAACTATTCAATAGCCCACTCAAGACAACAAGGGGGGGGCTGGGAATCACTTCCCAGCCCCCCTTAACTCATACTCTCGGTTGAAGCAGAGCCATCGTTAGTCGATGGAGATCTTCGTAACGTTCTTCTTCTCGACAATCTTGGGAACCGTAACGGTCAGGATGCCGTCAGCATACTTAGCCGAAAGGCCCTCGCTCGAAGCGTCCTTCAGATACACGCCGCGCGTCGCGCTGTACGAGCTAAACTCCTTCTGCAGGAAGTTCTTGCCCTCGTTCTCCTCGTCCTCCACAACGTTCACGCTAATCGACAGGCGACCCTCGTTAAGCTCAACGTCGATATCATCCTTAGCGACGCCGGTCAGATAGGCCTTGACCTCATAACCATCGCCCTTGTCCTCGACATCAACGGGGAACGCCTTGGAAGCAATCGAGTTGTTTGCAAGATCGGTCATATCATCAAACAAATCGAACAGCGAGCTAGCAGAAGGACGAACGCCAAAAACCGAACGATAAGGAACCATGCTTGCCATGTTTACCACTCCTTTTAAGGACTGCCGAGTCATCTTCTAGGTGACTGGGACTTCTTTTGACGCTGTTATATATGCCCAGCCGCTTCTTATATATACATCGACTATAAAGTTTTTTGAGTCTATTGATATAAGCATATCTAAGTCTGGTTGACTAAGGTTTTGTTTAATAAACGGAATTTGAACGAAGGCTTAAATAATGTATGCAATCCCATCAAAACTAGACGGCTGGCTTACAATGGGCGCATACACGATATTGATGACGAGCTAAGGGCATCATGGACGATCAAAAACAGGACAACACGTTTATGCCGGAGCAGGACGAAGCATCCAGCCCGCAACCGATTCGATTCCATCGCCCCCCCATCTCGCAAGAGCCCATCAAGGCTTGTTTCATATAATAGGTATCATCTGCCATCTTATCTTCTCATATCATGTTCATTAAACAATGTAGG
>ENA-UERX01002196-UERX01002196.1-human-gut-metagenome-genome-assembly--contig:-NODE-2196-length-10018-cov-3.187808_pt1 | contig 10018 bp, 5 predicted proteins | sample MGYA00242992_ERZ507993 | MGnify/ENA primary metagenome ERZ507993 (study PRJEB26167, sample SAMN06115487) | human gut metagenome | host: Homo sapiens | place: China:Chongqing | collected 2015-04-10... | reverse complement strand
ACTTCGGGATAGACGGTACAGGTAATGATTCCATCTACGGCGGCTGCAACTGCGGCAACTGCCACCTGAAATATCTTGGAAAAATTGGACGATTCGCTCGTAAAAGGTTGACGCGGCTGCGTTCGGGGGTATATCATATTTGTATAGATCCTTGCGCGGAGGGAGGAACGCACGATGATCCGAATCGGCATTGTGGACGATGAAAAACAAGAAAGAGACCAACTGAAACAGGCGCTGGCGCGGTTTAGCGCGGAGAACGGCACAGAACTGAACGTACAGGAATTCGACTGCGCGGCGGTCTATCTGGCGGCGCAAGACCGTGATTTTGACATTTTATATCTGGACATTGATATGCCGCAGATGTCCGGCATGGAACTGGCCGAAAAAATCCGGGAGACAGATCAAGATGTCATCCTCATTTTTTGCACGAATTTGCAGCAATTCGCGCTGAACGGGTACAGTGTCGGCGCACTGGGCTTTATTGTAAAGCCGATACAGTGGTACTCCTTCCATATGTATCTGACGCGGGCGCTGAAGGTGCTGCAAAAGCGCGCCGGTCAAAAGACTGCGCCGCCGCACATTGTCGTCAAGGACGGCACCGTGACGCGGCTGCTGGATGCAGCGGAAATCGCCTATGTGGAGGTGCGCCAGCACGACCTGCTGTACAACCTGTGCGGCGGGGACGGTAAGACCGAGATCATCAAAAACCGCGGTTCGATGCAGGAAATCGCGGCGCAGCTGACGCCCTACGGCTTTGTGCGATGCAGTGCCAGTTATCTTGTGAACCTGCGCTGTATCACGGCGGTAAGCCGTATGAATGTCTATATCGGCGGGGCGGCACTGCCCATCGGGCGCACCTACAAGGACGCCTTCACCGAGGCATTCTCCCGATATATGGCAAAAAAGGAGTGGGAAGACCCGTGCCGGTCATAAATTGGATACTGAACCAGCAAATCCAGCTGGGTATGATTCTATGCGCCTGCCTGTTTGTCCCGTGGGGGCAGCGCCGCAGCTGCTTCGTTCCGCGGCTGGCGGCGGGTGTATGGGTCTTTCTCGCACTGACGGACACCCTGGCATTCCTGCCGCTTTGGGCAAAATTGCTGCTGTATACGACGCTGCTGTTTGACCTGATATGGTTCAGCTTTGACTGCAGCCCGCTGCACGCCCTGTTTTATACAACCTGTGCCTACGCGGTGCAGCACATTGCCAGCAAGCTGGCGTATATGCCCATTGGTTGGCTGGTTCAGCATGGGCGCACGGACAGGCTCGATAGCTTTTTCATTCTGCTTTTCAGCAACCTTGTGGTCTGTCTGGTCATCTACCGGCTGCTCACCCTGCGCATCCGGCGCGGGCGCCTGCTGTTTGACAATGTCAAGACTGTGCTTTACTCCGGCTTTTTCCTGATTGCCGCGGTCTACCTGAGTGTTGTGCTGGAGGATGTTCTGGACGGCAGCGCAGAGTCCTACCTGACCGCCTATCTGGCGCTGAATGCGTTCTGCATCCTGTTTGCCATCACGATTCTGGCGCTGGAATTTTCAAATTGCAGCATCAAGAGTCTGGAACACGAGAATGAAATGCTGGCGCAGCTGCTGGAATGTGACAAGCAGCAGTATGAGCAGGCAAAAAAAGACATGGAAAAAATCAACATCCGCTACCATGACCTGAAACAGCAGTATTCCCGCGCCACGGATGAGGAACGCGCCCGTCTGGAAGAAGAAATGAACAACCTGAACCTGCGCTATTTCACCGGGAATAAGGCGCTGGACATCACACTGACCCAAAAGTCGGCACTCTGCGGGCGGGCAGGTATTCAGCTGGTCTGCTCGGCAGACGGCAGCTGTCTGGAGAATATGAAGCACTACCACATTTACTCCCTGCTGGGCAATGCGCTGGACAATGCCATTGAGTGTCTGACGCAGGTAAGCGATGCGTCTAAGCGGGTCATCACACTGGACATCAGCCGCTGCCGTGACATGGCGGTCATCCGCGTGCAGAACTACACCCCCGCACCGCCGACGCTGCGGGACGGCGCTATCGTCACAACCAAACAGGATACCGAGGAGCATGGCTACGGCATAAAGAGCATCAAAAGCATTGCTGGGCTGTACGGCGGCACGGCAGACTGCTTTGTGGAGTACTCTATTTTTTACCTGGTCGTCACCTTCCCCTGCGGGAAAAGCCAAAAAGAAACTGCATAACCCAAAAGCGACTGCCGAAAGGCGGTCGCTTTGCTTTTTTGTCATTTGTGCCGTGTTTTTTGACGTTTACGCCAACTCCATTGACCCGGTCAACGCTTCCCTTTATGATAGTTTTGTGAAAAAGATACGAAAGGTTTCTGCAAAAGGGAAGTGCACAGCCCTTGGCAGCAAGCGCATCGGATCATTCATCTGTGACAGTTTAGGAAGGAGAAAAACCTATGGCACAAAAGGAAACCTCAAGCAAGTCCCGCCGTTGGCTGGGCTTGTCCGGCGCGGCTGTGCTGGTGGCCAACCTTGTCCTGACCGGAACGACCATTGCGTTCCAGCAGGAAGGCGAAGTCAACCATGCACTCGGCATCGAAGGCTCTGACGCATCTTACGGCGGCACGGAGTTCTCCGCTGACGGCAGTCTGTCTGACGCTAGCTACGCAAAGTACATCGAAGCCGCTTATCAGTTCTGTGAGCAGGAGGAGGAAGAGGGCAGCGTGCTGCTTTACAACCGCAACAACGCCCTGCCGCTTTCCGAGTCTGAGCGCAACGTCACGGTCTTTGGCCGCGGCAGCATCGACCCGGTGTTCCGCAGCACCGCAGGCGGTTCCTCCACAAACCCGGATTACCAGAAAACCCCCGTTGACGCCCTGCAGGATGCCGGCTTCAACGTGAACCAAACCGTGCTGGACGCCTACGCTTCCGCCGCCGCACCGAAAGAAAGAAGCGTTTCCAGCGTGGGCGAATATGACCCGGCGCTGTTCACCGGCAGCGTCACCGACTCGTTTGCGTCCTATGGCGATGTCGCGTTTGTGACGCTGTCCCGCTTTGCCACCGAAGGCAACGACCTTGCGATGGTCAACGACGAGGGCAAGCGTATGCTGGAGCTGGACGACAACGAGAAAGCGATCTTCCAGAAAATCAAGGACTCCGGCAAATTCAAGAAAACCGTCGTCCTGCTGAACTCCGTCTTTGCGATGGAGATGGACTGGCTGGACGAGTACAATGTTGACGCTGTGCTGTGGGTCGGCAACCCCGGCTTCTACGGTATGCCCGGCGCCATCCGCGTTGTGACCGGTGAGGTCAACCCCTCCGGTCACACCACCGCCACCTTTGCCGCCAACTCCCTGTCCGCGCCCAGCGCCGAAAACTTCGGTCTGCACGCCTACAACTACGGCAGCAAAACGCCCCGCGCGGCAGGCGACAGCTTTGTCAGCTATAACGAAGGCATCTACGTCGGCTACCGCTACTACGAGACCCGCTACGAGGACACCATCCTCGGTCAGGGCAACGCCGATTCCACGGTTGGCACCAAAGCCTCGACCGACGGCTGGAACTACGCCGAGGAGGTCTGCTTCCCCTTCGGCTACGGTCTGTCCTACACGAACTATGAGTACAACCTTGACAAACTGGACTACAACAGCGACACCGACACCTTCACGGCGACCGTCACGGTGAGCAATACCGGCGACAGGGACGGCAAGGCTACGGTGGAGTTGTACGCACAGACCCCCTACACCGACTACGACAAGCAGAACAACGTCGAAAAGTCCTCGATCCAGCTGCTGGGCTATGACAAAATCGACGTGGCCGCAGGTGCATCCGAGACTGTCACAGTCGATGTGCCCGGCTACTTCCTCGCGTCCTATGACGCCAACGGCGCAAAGGGCTACATCCTCGATGCGGGCGATTACTACTTCGCCGTCGGCAACGGCGCACACGAGGCACTGAACAATGTGCTGGCCGCCAAGTGCGGTGACGCCGTTGCGGGCAAGCTGATCGATCAGGACGGCAATGTCGTCACCGGCAACACCGCCGCCGTGGCCACCTGGACCGCCCCCAACACCGAGGTCGATACCCAAAAGTACCGCAACTCCCGTTACAACAGCGATGTGGAAGTCACGAATACCTTCGACGACGCTGATGTGAACTACTGGGCGAACGACGACGAAAAAATCACCTACCTGTCCCGCAGCGCGTGGGATACGACCTACCCCACCACGCTGGAGACCCTGACGGTCAACGATAAGCTGTACAACGGTCTGAATATGCAGACCTACGTCAAGGCAGCCGATGCCAAGAGCGTTTCCGACTTCAACCTCGGCGTGGAGCTGGATGAGAAGATCAACTTCAGCGATATGATCGGCGTCGCCTTCGACGACCCGAAGTGGAACGACTTCCTTTCTCAGCTGACGCTGAGCGATCTGCTCATCAACATGGGCGACTCCAAGGGCATCAAGGCTGTCAAGGCTGTCAACAAGCCCGGCTGCACCATCGTCGCTGGTCCCGAGGGCATGAACGGTCAGTTTAAGTACGGCGACCGCCGCAACTGCACCGGCTGGGCTACGCTGCCCATCGTCGGCGCAACCTGGAACCACGATGTGCAGACCCGCTTTGGCGAGATGTACGGCGAGGATGCGCTGTATGCGTCCATCCCCATCGCCTACGCGCCCGGCGCGGACACCCTGCGTTCTCCCTACTCCGGTCGTACCTCGGAGTATTTCTCCGAGGACGGCGTTCTCAGCTACTATGCTGCCAAGGCCGTTTCCCACGGTATGCGCAACAAGGGTCTGATCGGTACGGTCAAGCACTTCTTCCTGAACGAGCAGGAAGCCGGTCGTCAGGGCATCTCCACCTTTGCGAACGAGCAGTCCATCCGCGAGATCTATATGCGCGCCTTTGAGGGTTCTCTGGCTGAGGGCGATTCTCTCGGCGTTATGACCGCTTACAACCGTATCGGCGTTATGTACGCTGCCGCCAACCAGGGCATTCAGCACATCCTGCGCGACGAGTGGAACTACGGCGGCTACATCATCGACGATGCTCTGACCGCGTCCGAGTATTCCTCTGCCCCCGAAATGCTGATGGCAGGCAACAACATCTTCTGCCTGGATACCGCCCGCCCGAACGAAATCGAGAAGCTGATCACCAGCACCGATGACGGCGACCTGCTGCAGAAGGTCATTGACTCCAACCATTATCTGTACTACATCATGCTGCAGTCCTCTATGGGCGGCTCCGGCGCGGAGGACGTTGTCGTTTCCGACGCAGCCCCGTGGTGGCAGACGACCCTGCGCGCCCTCGATGCTGTGTTCTGCGCACTGGCCGTTGCCGCTGTCGTGATGTATGTGCTGCACACCTACACGGACGTTTTCTCCGAGGAAAAGCGGAAGAATCGTGCCGCCAAAAAGAATTGATGGAGGTGGAACCCGATGAATAAAGGCTTGAAAAATAAAGGGCTGGGCAGCTGGTTCTGCCTTGCCGCAGCGCTGGTCGCGCTGATCACCGGCATTGTATTCCTGTTCACACAGGCCACGGCCGCCCCTCTGGGTCACTCCGGCACGATGCCCGGCGTGGTGCTGCTGGTCGGCGCTGCCGCTTCGCTCGTTTTCTTCTTTGTTTCCGTTCCGTTCAGCGCGCTGATTCAGGCGGTCATTTATAACATTGCCCTGTATCTTGTCGTTGTGCAGTTGTATTTCGTCTTTGCCGACGTCATCAACCATGTCACCTTTGCGGGCGGCAACGCCGGTCTGTGCGTGTTTTATATGGTCGGCACCTTCATTGCCTGCCTGCTCAGCGTGATCGCCTGCTTCTGCAAGCAGACGAAAACCGGCGAGGCAAAAGCCACCGGAAAACAGTTTGCTGCCGCCGGTGCGGTGGTCGTGGTCGCTGCGGTCTGCGTGGGCGGTTTCTCCCTGCAGAGCAGCAGCCTGCCCTCGGCCGACGATGCGGAGGTTGCCCCCGATGCGGCGCAGACTTCTGCCGATGGTCCCGTTATGAACTACAACGACAACGAGTATGTCTCCAAGACGCTGGATGACCTTGTTGCCATCCCGCAGGAAACCTGGGAAGCCAAGGAGCCGAACGGGGAAGTCGCCTACTTCTTCGAGGGTCAGTACACCGAGGGCTTCAGCACCATCGTGGATCCGGCGTGTCTTGATATGTACTGCTACACCGACGGTTCGATGTGGGGTTCCTTCAGCGGTCCCAGCACCTCCGTGGGCGGCGACTCTATCTCCCATGTTTACGGCTACTGGTACAACTACGATGAAAACGGCGAGAAGAACTTCGTCATTCATCTGCTGGGCAATCAGGACGCCGACGGCACCGTGCGCCCCACCGATGTGGATGGCGGCGCAGATGCGGAAATCTTCGTCTTTGACACCGACCACGGCGCATACAGCATGGAAGCCAGCCTGAGCTATGGCGTTATGGGCGGTGCGTTCACCCGCAACATCAACATCTACGGTCAGCCCTATGCCCCTGCCAAGAGCCTGACGATCGATGCCTCCAACCTGCGCACCTTCTACACGGGCGACATCTTCAACCCCGGCGAGCTGGTTGTGACGGCTACCCGCGCCAACGGTGCGGAGGAGTCCATCTGGGGCGGTCGCTTGACCTTCACCGGTTACGACAGCGACACCGCAGGCACCAAGACCGTGACGGCCTCCTTCCTGGGTGCAACCGCTACGTTTGAAGTGCAGGTCGAGGATCTTGTCACCGAGCAGTACACCGGCAGCTATGAGCTGGTGCAGGGCGAAACGCCCACCGCAACGGATGCCGTGCTGCTGGTGGATTACTCCCACAAGGTCTGCACACTGACTGCCGCCGATGGCTCTGCCTCCATCACCGGCACGCTGGTGGATGTGCAGGACGATGCCCTTACCATGACCCTGAACGGCAGCGATGCCCTGACGGTGCCCATCACCGAGGGTGAGGACGGCAGCAAGCAGCTGACCATCCCCGCCCACGACGAAATCGTCTCCGGCTGGGGCTCCAGCACCACCTACTCCATCAACGAGGCTGTGGTCACGCTGGCGGCAGAGTAAGCGTCCATTGTCCCTGATAAAACATAACGGTACTTGCTGAATGAAAGCCGCGTCTGATGTCTGCTTGCAGGCGTTGGATGCGGCTTTTCTTATGAGAAGGGAAAATATATGCAAAATACAGAACTTTTGCTGAAAGAATTGACCTTGGAAGAAAAATGCACCCTGCTTTCCGGCGCGGAAACCTTCAAAACGCGGGGTATGCCCCAACACGGCATCCCGCAGATCTGGCTGTCGGACGGTCCCCACGGCTTGCGCAAGCAGGCGGGGGAGAGCGACCACTTGGGGCTGAATCCCAGCGTGCCCGCCACCTGCTTCCCCACAGCGTCGGCTGTTGCGAACAGCTGGGATGCCGCGCTGGGCGAGGAAATCGGCGCAGCCTTGGGCGAGGAAGCCGCTGCGCAGGAAGTGTCGGTGGTGTTGGGACCGGGGCTTAATATGAAGCGCAACCCGCTGTGCGGGCGCAGCTTTGAGTATTTCTCCGAGGACCCGTATCTCGCGGGCAAGCTGGCGGCGGGATATATTCGCGGCATCCAGTCCAAGGGCGTAGCTGCCTGCCCGAAGCACTTTGCCGTCAACAGTCAGGAAACGCGGCGTATGGCTTCGGATTCCATCGTGGACGAGCGCACCCTGCGGGAAATTTACCTGACCGGGTTTGAAATTGCCGTCAAAGAGGGGCATCCCCGCAGCATTATGTCGTCGTACAATCTTGTGAACGGTACCTATGCCAACGAGAATAAGCACCTGCTCATGGAGATTTTGCGCGGTGAGTGGGGCTTTGACGGCGCGGTCATCACCGACTGGGGCGGAAGCAACGACCACGCGCTGGGTGTGAAAAACGGCTCCACGCTGGAAATGCCCGCGCCCGGCGGGGACAGCGTGCGCGAACTGTTGGCGGCGGTGGAAAGCGGGAAAATCTCTGAATCCGACATCGACGCCCGCTTGTCAGAGTTGCTGCCGCTGGTGTTTGATACCAAGGCTGCGCTGGACGCTGCCCCGCGCGAGTTTGATGCGGCAGCCCATCATGCGCTTGCCCGCCGCGCCGCCGAGGAAAGTCTTGTGCTGCTGAAAAACGAGGGCTCTTTGCTGCCGTTGGCGGCGGGCAGCAAGGTGGCTGTCATCGGCGACTTTGCCAAAAATCCGCGCTATCAGGGCGCAGGCTCCAGCATGGTGAACTCGACACAGGTGGATGTGCTGCTGGATAAGCTGCTCGACTCCGAGTTGAACGTCATCGGGTATCAGCAGGGCTTTGACCGCCACGGTAAGCCGGATGCTGCTTTGCAGAAATCTGCCTGCGAACTGGCGACACAGGCGGATACAGTTATTTTGTGCATGGGTCTGGATGAAATCGCCGAGAGTGAAGGTCTTGACCGCAGCAATCTGCGCCTTGCGCAAAATCAGGTGGATCTGCTGCAGGCTGTGGCGGCTGTCAACCCGAAAATTGCCGTGGTATTGTACAGCGGCAGCGTAGTCGAAACGCCGTGGCTGGACAACTGCCAAGCCCTGTTGTACGCCGCCTTAGGCGGTCAGGCGGGGGCGGGCGCCGTTGCGGATGCACTGACCGGCAAGGTCAACCCCTGCGGCAAGCTGGCAGAAACATGGCCGTTGGCCTACGCCGACGTCCCCAGCGCCGCCGACTTTGCCACCCGCCGCAAGACTGTGGAGTACCGCGAGGGGCTGTACATCGGCTACCGCTACTTTACCACGGCGGAAAAAGCTGTGCGCTTCCCGTTTGGCTATGGTATGAGCTACACGACGTTTGCGTACAGCGATATGGCTGCCGATGCACAGGGGGTCAGCCTTACCGTAACGAATACCGGCAGCGTGGCAGGCACGGAAATCGTGCAGCTGTATATTGCTAAAAAGAACAGTGAGCTTTTCCGCCCTGCAAAGGAACTGAAAGGCTTTGCCCGCGTAACGCTTGCCCCCGGTGAGAAACAGCGCATCACCATCATGCTGGACGATAAGGCGTTCCGTTGCTGGAATGTCAAGGCTAACCGCTGGGAAATCGAGGGCGGCGAGTACGAGCTGTTTGTCGGCGCAAGCGTGGAGGACATCCGGCTGTGCGAGAAAATCTCCGTGCATGGAACGGCTACCGTGCATCCGTATGAGGATAGGGACTTGGATTGCTATTATAAGGGCGATGTGCTGCACGTTTCCGATGCAGACTTTGAAAAGCTATTGGGGCATCCCATCCCGAAAGGCAAAACCCAAATTGACCGCAATCTGACCTTGGGCGAACTGAACCACGCACGCAGCCCGCTGGGCTGGCTTGTCTGGCTTGTGCTGACGATCCTGCTGGATGTCAGCTATAAACGCGGCAAGCCAGACCTGAACATCTTGTTCCAGTACAATATGCCCCTTCGCGCCTTGGCAAAGATGACGAACGGCGCCATCAGCATGGGCATGGTGGACGGCATTGTCATGGAATTGCAGGGCTTCTGGATCCTGGGGCTTGTGCGGGTGATTTATGAAGCAATTAAGAATGTGGTGCTGAATGCGCAGATGGAAAAGCGTCTGCGCGGCGCTTGATGGAGGTTGCATTATGCAGTTTTGGAATAATTTTGCGGCTAAACACCCTGCCGCAGCCAAGTGGGTGCGCGAGGGCGGTTTGTTCGTCATCGTGTCGAACCTGATTACCGTGTTCAAGTATCTGCTGCTGCAATTTTTGCCCGCTGCGTTCAGCAGTCTGCCGGTGGTGGATTTCGGCTGGCCCGGCGTGGATGTGACCCTGTTCGGGGAAACCTTCAAGTGGAACATCCTTGGCTATGATGCCGCCCACGGCGGTCTGCCGTATTTCTGCGCTTACATGATTGCTATGGTCATCGGCGAATGCATCAACTTCCCGATCCAGCGCAATTTCGTGTTCCGCAGCAAGGGCAATTTAGGCAAGCAGATTGCGTGGTATGTGCTGGCTTTCTGCGTCATCACCTGCATCGTCAACTCTATCAACTGCGTATGGGTTGCCGTAGCCGGGCTGCTGGTGCCGGACTTTATTTATAACAT
>ENA-UERX01002193-UERX01002193.1-human-gut-metagenome-genome-assembly--contig:-NODE-2193-length-10029-cov-2.794815_pt1 | contig 10029 bp, 6 predicted proteins | sample MGYA00242992_ERZ507993 | MGnify/ENA primary metagenome ERZ507993 (study PRJEB26167, sample SAMN06115487) | human gut metagenome | host: Homo sapiens | place: China:Chongqing | collected 2015-04-10... | reverse complement strand
TTATCTTCTTCATATCTGATTGCTTTCCGAACATACTTTTTTACTCCAGGTATAGTCACTGTTCCAACTTTAATGTATCTACTCCCCCAAGAGCTTTCACCATCATTACTTTCAAAATACTTATAATACCCTGTCTCCAAATAAACATATTCAGCAAAATTTGCAGCAGCCGAAACATAAACAACTTCTCCTGTAGAATTATAATAATAATTTCCCTCTCCCACATTTACGAGTTCATCCACAGACGGCAACATTGAAAGAGGCAACAATATCGTCTCATACATCTTCACACTATCAGCACGCATTCCGGTATATATCTCCTGTGACACCAAAGGTCTACGGTCGTCCACTCCCGGACAACCGCTTGCCGGGAAGCCACCAAGCACATCCACACCCTCTTTTATGATAAAACAGGCAGGAGCGTTACCCACCGGATTTTCAGCATACGTTCCGGCAGCCACCCACACTTGCGCACGCTTGTCGGCATCCTTTCTATCCTCTTCAGACAATTTATTATTGTATGCCAACGCCTTATTCACAGCACCATTGATGCTGCCCATAGCGTCCTCCCACGAGAGTCCGTCTCCCGTTCCGTTTTCACGCACATAAATCACCCGACCGCTCTCCGGCAAATCAGCCTCGTATGCACCAAGGTCGGGCTTACCACCAAGATTTCGGCCTTTGCCGGAAATATCTTCCGTGACACCTTCTACCGCATTGGCTTTGTTAATCAAAACGGCCGCATCCGTAGAACTGGTCAACGGACGGAACTCTGAATATCCTCCTAAATACGTATCATAGCCTAAAGTAGCTCCCGGCGCATTCGTCGGATTGGCAAAGTTCTTGGCTCCGTCGGCCGACAACGTATTCAAATTTTGCATGTTATTTGAACCGAACGTATTTCCGGCACTGAACGAAGTGGAATAATTTCCTCCCGGTGCGGCACCCTTATTGTTCACCACCGTAACATAATGCATCGTCAAGTTGTTTGCAGCAATAACCGAAGCACTCTCCGTCGTATTCGTATTATTGTTCACCACGCAATTCACCAACGTCAAATTGCTGCCGTCTTGTGCAGAAATAGCCGCAGCCTCCACGGCCGTATTGTTCTCGAAAACCGTGTTGCGTACCGTTACCGCAGCCCTTTTGCCCACCAGCATACCGGCTCCGGACTTGTATGTGCTCGACACAGCATAACCGCCCACGACATGGAAACCGTCGATTTCCACATTGGCATCTTCGGCCACCGTGATACAATGGTATAACCCATCCTCCAAAGCCTTGCCTTTGGGATTACCGTCTATCACGGAACGGTACTCCAAAGGTTTGCGTGCAGCACTGCCATCGTCCTCTACGCGATAGCCGCCTTTGATAACCAACGGACGTTCCGTTTTCAGCACATTGATAGTGGCCGTCTTGGGGTCGAGATTAGTAAAACTGTAACGCGGATAGCAATCGCCTTCACGTACCAAAATCTCAAACCGTTCAACTCCATCCGTCGCCTGCACATTGGCAAAATATTCTATCGCTTCGTTGATCGAACGGTAAGCCTTAGCCCAAGAACTTCCGTCGTGTTCTGCATCCGTACAACTTACATCGACATAAAGACGCCATACCTTATTATCCGCCTGATGTTGAAGGGTTCTTTTTTCCGTCATCACAGCTCCTACGCTCGGCTTTTGAGCAAACAGATCCCCTTTGATATCCAACTCGGGAGCCAATACCACTTCCTCGGGGAAACGTCCTAATTCCAAACCTACAGAACGCAAGTTAGAACCTTGCACCGGACACCAATATTACTCCACGTTCTTCAAGTTCGCGTCCACTCCTCCCTGGCTGGGCATGCCGCTCTGTTCAAAATCAGGCGTAATAACCCCTTCTGTATTAGAAGAGTTGTCATCACTCAAAGACACCATGTCCTGTTGGAGCGTATTGTTCCATACAGAGTTGTTCATGCCCGACACCGCCGTATTGAAGAAACGTACGGTCTTCACCGTAGGATTCACGGCATACATCGGCACGTTTCTCTCCTTAATCAGATTGTTCCACAATACGGAATTAACCGAAAGGCCGTAACCTTTCACATACAGTCCGCCCGTTTGTGCCGATTCGTTGTCGGCTGGGTCCACCGTACCCACGGAGACATTGTTGACCATCGTGGTTTGCAGCATCACACCTCCTTGGTTACAATAGACCGCACCGTTGTGGCGGCTCGTGTTGTTGCTCACCACCGACGTAGACAATATCTGATATTCGGGGTGCATGCTACCGTCCGTCCACTCCGTATCGGAAACCATATAGACGGCAGCCCCGTCGTAACCCGAATTATTCGTCAGCATGGAACGCAGCACGATACCGGAATTGTCCACATAAACGGCTCCTCCCTGCTGTCCTTCATTATTATACAGCAACGAACCGATGATGCGTCCGCCATAAAGGTAGACACCACCGCCTTTTCCCGTGGCTGCATTCTCTGTCACCACGCAATTTGTAAGATAAGCATTTCCGGCCATATAGACTCCGGCTCCGCGGTCGCCGAAGAAATTTTCTTTCGTACCTACAGTCTCCTGAGCCGACCCTCCTTTGATGGTCACTCCGTCGAGCACGGTCACATTCTTGAACGCCGTACCGTCCAAATTGGCGAACCATACCACGTGATTGGAATTACTGCCAGTCACGCTCCATTTATTATCAGCCTCATTATATTCACATTTTCCTCCGCCGCCCGTTGCAGCTCCTCCATAGGCATTCCCCACAAACACGGTAGGATGTGTGTACTGCCAAGGCATGCTTCCTTTTTTATTATCCCGCTCAGCTCTGGTTTCTTCATTCCCTTCAAATCCGCCATACACGCTCACGCCATCTTTCATGACGAAAGCCGCCGAACGGTCGGTACTTTCACCGCTCATATAAACTGAAGGCTGGTAAGTACCGGCTTTCACCCATACTTCTCCACCTTGGCCTCTTTCCGCCAATCTGTTAATGGCTTCCTGTACGCTTCTAAGAGCATTGCCCCAATCAGAGCCGTTGTTGGCATCATTTCCATCCGGCTTTACACGCAAGATACGGTCGGCCGACACAGCCTGAAACTCGTATGCACCGATATCCGTCGCGTCACCCACCTTACGCGCACTTCCACCCAAATCATAGCCTCCATACGTTGCCGAAGCATAGGCATCATCCTGGCCTTTGTCGATAAAGGCAGAACCTTCGAGTGCCTGCCAGTTCCAAAGTGGATAAGCATTATAAAGCCAGTTGAAATCGCGGTCGAAACTCGTTTTCAAAGAGGGCGAAGCAAAAAAAGGCGATGCCTGCGAACGGTCATTATTCTTGTCGCTTACATATACATTTCCAAAATTATCCATACGATTAGGACCTTCACCCTCAACCTCGTGATAAGAAGAATTTCTAAATCCGGGAGTAAACTCAGAAAACAACGTGGTATTACCCCAAACTACGGTATTGACGACCTTGGCATTATCATTTGCACCACCACTAACTGTGAGGTCCACACCTGCCACAGTATTACGGGCAATCGTAGAGTTAAGCACGCTCGCATCAGGAGAAATACGCACTCCGCCGTTTTCGTTGTTGAAGATCGAGGTGTTGACCACAGTACCCTTACCGGCGATGTAAATACCGCCGCCTTTGTTGGCCACTTCCGCTATCAATCCGGCCTCATTATTATATACCACACATTGGTTAATATAAGAATTGCTGCTGGTAACCTTTCCCGCCTTCTCGTCCACATAAATAGCTCCGCCGTTCTGTACGGCATAATTGTTAAAGAAGAAACAACGTTCTATACGGTAAGCACAAGAGTATGTTTCATGTCCCGTCACCAATACACCACCACCATTCACTGAGGCATGACCGCCCACAATCGTAAAACCGTCCAAAACGGAAACGGCATCGTTTATATTGTTCGCAACGCTATTATTGAGGTTCATCGTCAACACATGCTCTGCATTGTCCGAACGAAGAGCGTTGGAAGAGCTAATCAAATTGACATGGTCGATCGTGTCGTTCATACTAATATCGCCCGAAAGGATAGAGCGACATGCGAAATTATAGGCTTTACCCAAAGTTGCACGTTGCTCCAAAGAAGTCTCATTTCCTTTGAAACCGCCGTAAAGCTTCACGCCAGCCTTCAATGTCCAGCCCTCTTTAGGTGCCAGATAAACCTGCCGGTAATCGACACTATTTTTACGGATTTCCTCGAAACCCTGCACCCAGATTTCATCACCGGGCTCGGCCTTTTCCAACGCCGTTTCAAGCTTGATAACGTCTGTCCAAGCGTTGTCCATACCCGTCGGTACCAGTCCCGTCGGTGTCACATAATAACGTGTCTGTGCTGCGGCTGTCCCGGCCATGAAGCACCATGCCGTCATAAGCAAGGCAAAGATATAAGCCTGCCTCCGTTGTTGTTTCCCTAATCTTAATATCGTAGTCATAATATGTAGATTTTACCCATTAATTGTTCGCTGCCGTTTTTTGCGTCAAATTCAATTCTTTTGTAGTTTCCTCAAAAGTGGTGCCTGATACGGTCAGGTTCACCTTGTGCCATGAGGAGCGCTCCAATGCGTTGGCAAAGGTTGCCGTGTAAAAAGTCTCTTTTTCATCAGGGGTTTCAGCCACCCTGTGTTTTACCACAAAGTTGAAGTAGTTTTTCGCACCGCTGAAAGTATAGAAATAAGTCCGCCCGTTACGTTCGCTAATAGGACTGTTCATCCTATATGCAGCCTCGTGATCCAACGCAGGTTCGGCAACCGCCTTCTCCCCGGGAAAGAAATAGCCTTGGGATGTCCCCCTAAAAGTAATATCGCTCATCTTGGCCTCCACATACTTATCCCCCTCGTAAGCGTCTTGCGCATCCCACTGTACGTCTACTTTGGCAGCCAGACGGTCAAGCCCCACCTTAATCTCTGTCGTTCCTTCCTTTACCACTTCTATGGGCTGTCCTTCCCTCGTTTTGTCGGTCCTCCCGCTGAACAAGATAAGCAAGTACTTCTTCTCGTCTGCTGCATCCAAACTTGTTATCGAAGGAGTCTGCAAATTCAGGATATCTTGTTCGCTGTAAGGCGCAAAGTTATGCCCGACAAGCACTTCGTCGTTGTAGGCTACAGCATATACCGCCTTCACCACTCCGGCAAAGGCTGTGAACTTGCGCATCTCTCCAGATTTATAATCCTTGTCGAGAGTATATTGCAATACCTGTCCCCAACTGTACACCAAGAATATGTCGATACGCGTCCAATACTGGCTGTCAAACTCGTCCACCTCTTCACCTGGGTCTCCCATTGCGCGCAGGGATTTGGCATTCAAACGGATAGACACCGAAACTTCGCAATCTTTTTGCGGTTCTATGGCTGCTTCGGGAACATCATCGTTGTTGCATGCCGTCCAGAACGGTATGCACAACAAGAGCATCAATCCCCATTTCATGATTCTTCCATCCATATTTCAATCCTCCTTATTCTTTGTTTACATTTCCTGGTCGTAATCGTTACCGGGCTTCCAGTCGGTGTTGATTTCCACACCGGCCGTCACGTCCACGGCTTCACCGCTCCCGTCCGAGATGTTGAACGTGGCTTCCAGTACACGTCCGGCCCGGATCGGGTCTTCCACGGTGAATATATGTTGTATGGTTCTGTCTTCGCATTCGGAATAGAAATACAGCTTCCAGTGGCCTTCGCCTTCCGCCCTGCGGTACACGCTTCCGCCGGTGCAAGGATAGCTGTAGAACTCAAACTCGGTGAGCCGCGCCGCCTCGGTCACTTTGAAGTCCGATGCGTCCGTCCTCAGCCGGTCGTTGCTGATGTAAGCGTCCTCCCAGCACAAGAATCCTTGTTGCGTGCGGGAGAGATAGCATTTGATGTTTCTCATCGTCTCGGGGTGGTTCACGTGAAGTTTCACCTTGCCCACCACCGGGCTCATCAATACGGTGTAATGTTCCGTCTTTTCTTCCTCCATCCGCATGCTCAGCACACCGGAGAAAGGCGGATAGGCCAAAGCCTTGACGGTGTCCGGGGAGATGGGCGTTTCGTCCACCACCACGTCTTCCAACACGTTGTCGAACGTGTGCAGACCGCCTCCCACGCGGTCGTTGTTGTGATTGGCCACGGCCAGGTGGTCGTAGTTGTCCACAGGGAGCGTCACCTTGAAAAACAGTTCCTCCGGCATGTCTTCGGGCTGGAACACAAGGTCACGGTAAAGATTTTGCGGCGAATTCCAGAAACCCAAATGAAGGGACAGCAGTTCGGCCTCGAACTCGGGATCCACGCCGTGTTGCAAGTCGATTTGATAGGACACCGTAATTTCCCTCATCTCTACATTGGGCGGACAGTCGGACAAATCCTCGTCCACACAAGCCGTCAACGACAAAGCCGCCCCGGCCCATAGTCCTAACTTATATATATATGTATCTATCTTCTTCATAGGTTTCATAAACACCTCTTTTAGTTCTTCTCGTTTTCTTTCATTTATTACCAAAAACAGTGCACGCCACGGACACGGCACACGGCCTTTGCCGTGGCATGCACTAAATGATAATCATAGTAGCAATTACGCTACATATTAAATTTCCACATCATACGCAGTACCTTGCTGCCATTCCGTATCGATTTCAACACCCAAATTCACATCCGTAGTAATGACTTCTTCACCCGAAAGATTTCCCCAATCGGTAACCGTCGCATTCAAAAGCGTGGTAAAGTCTTTTTGGAATACACATTTCTCCGTAGTAGAAGCTTTTTCTGCATCCAATATAACTCCCAAGAAATCGTAGGCATCCTTATCAGCCTCTCCTAAAATCTGTCCCGAATTGTTTTTAATGAAATGGCCTTGTTTAATCTTAAACACGATGTTCATGGTTACATTCTTCTCAGCTTCAGTTTTGGCCACCACGGAATAAATATTGGCATTGGCTACCTTATTGTTTGCAAACGCTATCTTAGCACTCTTTTCCTTTAAAATAACGTCGGCTCCTTCTTCATAAACATTACCCTCACTGGCATCTGCTGCTTTGTCAAACGTCTTATTCAATTTAGTATATTGCCCATTAATCAGCACTCCCGCAATTTCTATAGCTTCATCGGCCCCTACGGCGTCACCCTCCAAAGTGCCGCCATTGTTCGTTGGATAGAACACTTCATCTTCATCACCATTCAGCACAGCCGCAGCCAACAGTCCTACGCCATAATTGACACCGGAAACCTTGATTGCTGCATAGCTACTGCCAATTGGGTCTCCTGCCGTGATTGTTGCCTCGCCTTGCGTAAAATCTTTATCGGTATATCCCTTGATTGGGTTTGTACCCTCACCGGCCAATCCATAATAATACATAGGATAGGGCTCATAAGTAGTACTCTTTATAGCTTCCGGCACTCCTGTCTTTTGCATCAAACTAAACTCCGGTTCGACGAAGATGCTTGACTCACTCCAAGTACCGTCGCTATCCCCCACATTTCCATACACTACAAATTTATTGATGCTTGTATTCAATGTGGCAACTTTCTTCAAATCAGGAGATGCATTGGTAGGAGTAATGTTTCCCATCGAAATCGGCTGCAAATACTCGTTACCAACCATTGGCACAACCCAAATGTCTTTGATTTCTTGAATAGTGTTACCCTGATTTGCTTCATCAGAAGTAATACGCTTAGAAACCTTCTTGACAGACAAAGACAAGGTTACGTCTTTAGTCGGACCGTTCTTCCAATCGGTGCCACCTACTCCCTCCTCGTCATTCGAACAAGAAAACAAACCTACCGTACTGGCCACGATTGCCGCAGCAAACAAGTACATTCCATTTCTCATTTTCATAATCCTAAAATTTAATGAATAAATAAAAAGTTAATAACTCTATAATTAGAAAATCTCGTAATTATCGTCCTTCCACGGCCCGTACACCCTCCAGGTTGCCTGCGGCCTCGCTGTCGCCGGCCTTCACGGCCCGTTCGAAGCATTCCACAGCCTCCGCCCGGTGTCCCGTCTTGAAGTAGGCCACGCCCAACGTGTTCCACTTGCGCTCGTCGGCCAACGGTTCGAGCAGCGTCACCGCCTCGGCGTCTCGTCCCTCGCGCACCAACGCCACAGCACGATTGATGGCCTCCGCCCCCTTGTCCGGCACGGCCTCATAGTAGGCACGGATATATCCCGAATTACGCTGGTCGGCAAAGACAGACTGTTTCAGGTATTGGTAAGGCCGTCCGCCGTTGAGCTTGCGGATACGCTGCTCGCGCAGGTTCTCGTCCGGCGTGTTGTCGATGATTGCAGCAGCTCCTGACGCTCGTCCAGATCGCTCTCGGCGATGACATCGCGCAAGTCGGCCCAGGCTTCTCCCGCGCCCACCACTTCATACACGTCGTCCGGCATATCGACCCGTGCATCGAGATAATCTTTCAAGACTTCGGCACGCCGTCCGGCCAGATGCTCATTGAAAGCCACGGAGCCTTCGATGGAGGCCAAGCCCACAATCACCACTTTCACGATGGAGGAGGTCTTGTCGTCCTTCACGCGCCGCATCATGTCCACGATGCGGGCCAGCGTGGCTTCGTTGTCTCGGAAGTCTTCGCGCAAGTCCCACTTACCCACGGGGAAGTGCACGTAAAGTGCGTCTTTCATCTTACGCAAAGGGATATCCCGCGTATAGGGCTTATATTCGCTGATGGGTTTCAGCACGGGTTCGCGTACGGCAATCTGCTCGGCTACGCTCAGCACGGGCATGACCGCCTTGGGTTTCGGCGTGAACCAACGCGTGGCGCCCAAATCGAGCGCAGCCAGCGGCCGCACATCGCAGCAGTTCTCAAACTCACAGTCCACTGTGAGCGAAAGAGCCGACGCACGCATCCACGGCTCCACCCCTACCACCTTATTATAATATAAGGTGTCGGCAGCAGCAGCCACAGCGACACGCTCTTCGCCACGCAAGGCCGCGCGACGGTCGAAATAACGGCGGTTGCGCTTGCCGGCCAGCTCCACAGGAGGCAGCGTCAGCGTATCGCCTGCCTTCGTAGTGAGACGCGGCGTAAGGATGAGACGGTCGTCCGACGTGATTTCCACATCGCCGGCAGCCACGGAAAAGGCCACTTTGAGCTGCGTGCTGTCCTGCCACGACAACACGGGTTCTCCCGTCGGCACCACCTGTTGGGCCGACAACGGACAGGAAGACAGGCACAAGGCCGCGGCCCCCATCCATGCTTGTATGTCATTGATTCTCTTCATCTTCTCTGTTGGCTTTACTTAAACACATAAATAAAAGACACGGACAACTTGGTGGGCACGAAACGGTGGGTGGTGCGCTCTTCCAACTTGTCGCCACACTTGCGGCACTCGTAGGCATCGAAGTCGGCGAAAGAATAACCCAACCCCAACTCGGCCTCCAGGCTCCAATGACGGCTCAGAATCCAATGGTAACCGTAGCCCAGCCCCACAGCCCATTCATTACCCTGCACGCGCTGGTCTTCCAACTTGGGCCACAGGCCGAAAGGCAGGTTCACCCCTCCGGCGCTACACCGCGTGCAAGAAGCATGAAGCCACAGGAAGTGTCCGCCGAACGGGCGGCAAATCCAGTAACGGTACTCCGGCTGCACCCGCAGGTGGCGCCACTTCTTGTTGTCGGAGAACGTCCAGGGATTCCACGAAAGCCCCAAGGCCATCGTAGACTTGCGCCCCACCTTTACCTCCGGCTCCAGATTCAACGAAGCGGTAGCCCAGTTCACCAAATCCGTCTTTAACGCTACGGTCTGTGCTTGAACGGCAACGAACCAACCGCACAGCCCCAGCAAACATAAGATAAGTCGTTTGCTCTTCATCATGGTTTTCAGTTTATAGAATATACGTAAAAGCCCGCTTCCGGAAGAAAGCGGACAATATGCCCTTCGCCCGGCATGCCGGAACGGCACGGGGCTTACCCACAAAAGACAATAAGATATTACATGTGTGTGTGTGTTACACAAATATTTGGAACAGCCAAATATAATTTGTTAAAAATACAATTAAAAACACATACCTTACCCCACAAAATAT
>ENA-UERX01002182-UERX01002182.1-human-gut-metagenome-genome-assembly--contig:-NODE-2182-length-10091-cov-10.156880_pt1 | contig 10091 bp, 5 predicted proteins | sample MGYA00242992_ERZ507993 | MGnify/ENA primary metagenome ERZ507993 (study PRJEB26167, sample SAMN06115487) | human gut metagenome | host: Homo sapiens | place: China:Chongqing | collected 2015-04-10... | reverse complement strand
GTGCCGTTCATGATCAGGGTCATAAAGGGCATCATGGCCACCATGGCGCGGTTGGTGAACAGCTGGGTGCCCATCAGGTCCTTGTTGGCTTTGTCGAAACGAGCCTCCTCAAAGGCTTCCCGGCTGAAGGCACGCACCGGCATGATGCCGGTGAGGATCTCGCGGCTGACGAGGTTCAGCCGGTCCACCAGCGTCTGCATGATCTTGAACTTGGGCATGGCCACGTTCATCAGGACGAGGATGAGCAGCAGCAGCAAAGCCACGTCCAGCACCACGATCCAGGACAGGCCCGAGCGGCTGCCCACCACATGGAGCACACCGCCGATGCCCAGAATGGGCGCATAGGCCACCATGCGCAGCAGCATGACGCAGACAAACTGCACCTGCTGGATGTCGTTGGTGGTGCGGGTGATGAGGGACGCGGTGGAGAAGTTCTCGATCTCCGCATTGGAGAAGTGGATGACGGCGGAGAAGGTCTCGCGGCGCAGGTCGCGGCCGATGGCGGCGGACACGCGGGAGGCCAGGAAGCCCACCGCGATGGACACGGCCACCATCAGCAGGGTCAGGGCCAGCATCTGGCCGCCTACCTTATATAAATAGTGCATCTGCACAGCGTGGGCAATGCCCTGGGCCTCGTATTCCAGCCCCACCAACAGCAGAGCCTGGCTCTTCAGGTTCTCCACCACGGTGTCGTCCAGCTGGCCGATGGCACTGGTCAGCTGCTGCTGCACGGCGTCGCGGCTGAAGCCGGGCATCTGGCTCATGGCGGCAAACTGGCCGCACACGGTGTCCAGGTCCTCTGCCGTGGGGGCTGCAGTCTCGGTTTCCGTGTCGGGATTGCGGTCGGCACCGGAGGCCTGCAGGTCCGCAAGGCCGGTCATGCCCATGCCGGTCTGCCCGGCGGGGGTGTTGGCTGCCTGGGTGGCCGCCAGATACAGCACGATATCCGGCGTGGTCACAGCCTCTTCCAGCGCAGTGCGCTCGTCGGCGGTCAGGTCGGTGCGCAGGCGCAGCACATCGCCGTCGGCGGTGTAGGCGTTCTGGAAGGCAGCGGCGTCCTCCTCGCGCATCAGCAGCGAGAGGGCATCCAGCGCGCTCTGCCGCACGGTGTCGGGTAGGGGACTTTCGATGCCGCCCTGCTGGATGCCGGTGTCCACGATCTTGCTGGTGTAGTCCGGCAGCGACAGATCGCAGTACGCCTGCACGAACAGCAGTGCGAACACCACGAGGCAGACGGCCCAGTGACGGGCCAGCTGCTTAAAGATCTTTGTCATGGTTTGGTTCTCCCTTCGGTTTGGTGGTACGCGCAGCATTTTCCGCAAGAATGGCTTCCATCAGCGCGCCGCGCAGCGCTTCCATCTGGGCCAGCTGTTCCGGCTCCAGCCGGGCCATGACACTGGAAAAGTAGTCCCCAAGAGCAGCCTCGCACTGTCGGCAGGCCTCGTATCCCTTGGGCGTGAAACGCACCAGCGTCTTGCGGCGGTCGGCAGGGTCGGCAAAGCGTTCCACAAGGCCGTCCTGCTCCATCTGCCGCACCGTGCGGGAAATGGCAGGAAGCGGTTGATGAAGCTCCTGAACAAGATCGGAGATATAAACGGCACCGTCCCGTCCATGGAGCCGAATGCAGCCCAGCAGCCCTTCCAGCATGGGGAAGTGGCGCTTGGGGCAGTCGGCCAGAGCGGCCTTCATGCCGGCCTTGGATGCTTTGCTCAGCCGGTGGATGTAGCGGCAAAGCCCACGGAAACTCAGCGTGGATTCCTCAGACACGCGATCCCTCCTCTCAAAAATTGCTTAACAGCTGTTAACTGTTAACGCTTGATAATAATAGGCTTTTGCAGGCCGGATTGCAACCCCCTGCAGGGATTGTTTCACAAAAGTTCACAAACGTTTGTGTCCCGCATACACATAAAGCAAAGGGGGCATCGGGCATGGAACAGCGTTTGTGGATGATCCTGCAATTGTTCGGCGGGGCGGCACTTTTCTTATACAGTATGGACACCCTCACGGACGCTTTGCAGCAGGCGGCGGGGGACACCCTGCGGCAGGCCCTTGCCCGGCTCACGGCCCACCCGCTGGCCGGGGTGCTCACGGGGGCGGCGGTCACGGCGGTGGTGCAGAGCAGCTCGGCGGTCACGGTGCTGGTGCTGGGCCTTGTGGGGGCCGGGCTGCTGACCCTGCAGCGGGCCGTGCCGGTGGTGTTCGGAGCCAACATCGGCACCACGGTCACCGCGCAATTGCTGGCCTTCCGGCTGGAGGATGCCCGGTATCTGCTGCTGGTGGCGGGGCTGCTGCTCTGGTTCGCGGGGCGCGGGCGTCTGCACGCAGCCGGGCAGGCGCTGTTTGCGTTCGGCCTGCTGTTTGAGGGCATCGCGGTCATGGCCGAGGCCATGGAGCCGTTGGCAGCAGGGCCGGTGTTCCGGCAGTGGATGGCCCAGGTGCGGCACCGCCCCGGCCTGGGCCTGCTGGCCGGGCTGGGCATGACCCTTGCCGTGCAGAGCAGCTCCGCCACCATTGCGGTGCTGCAGCAGGCGGCCGCCCGCCCCGGGCCGGACGGCGGGTGCCTGCTGGGCCTTGCGGGGGCCATCCCGGTGCTGTTGGGGGACAACATCGGCACTACGGTCACGGCGGTGCTGGCATCGGTGGGGCAGAGCCGGGACGCCAAACGTCTGGCGGCGGCCCACGCCCTGTTCAACCTGTCCGGGGCAGCGGTGTGCTGGCTGCTGCTGCCCCAGTTCACCGCGCTGGTGCGGCTGGTCTCGCCCCACGGGCCGGAGAGCGCCGTGCTGGCCCGGCAGATCGCCAACGCCCACACCCTGTTCAATCTGGGCTGCACGGTGCTGTGGCTGCCCCTGACCCCTTGCATGGTGCGCATCGTGTGCATTCTATTGCCGGAAAAGCACGCCCCTGAGTTGAAACGAACGCCCTAAAATGGTATAATGACAGTGTATCGAACAATTTTGTGACGCTTTTGTTGCACAAACGAGGGACTGACCCTTCTGTGGGCCTGCAGCGGTGTGCGGCTGCCAGGGCACAGAGCGAACCAAGAGGACGTGTTTACTATGAAGGATATCATCAACGGGTTGATCGAGCGGTTCCGCAGGCAGCATGTACAGGCCCGGCGCTATGTGGCCATGATGCTGGTGCTGGCCCTGCTCACCACCCTGTTCGTCAACTGGCAGCTCCATGGGGTGGGCATCTCCATGACTGCCGACTACCACTGCGGCTACGAGGAGCACCAGCACACGGCGGCCTGCTACGAAAAAGTGCTCACCTGCGGTTACGAGGAGGGCGAGCCGGAAACGCCCGTCACCTCTTCGGACAGCAGCGCCGATCTGGTGTCCGCCTACAGCGCGGAAGAGCCGGAAGAGCTGGAAGAGCCGGTGCAGACCGAGCCGGAGACCATCTGGGTGCCCCATGAGCACACCGATGCCTGCTACGAGGAGCACCGGGTGCTGACCTGCTATCAGGAAGAGCACGAGCACACCGACGACTGCTTTGACGAGTACGGTGCGCTCATCTGCGGCGAGTTCGAGCATATCCACGACGACAGCTGCTACACCACCGAGTATGAGCTGGTGTGCGGCCTGGACGAGGGCGAACTGGTGGAGGAACCCAACCCCGCCTATCAGGAAATGCCTGCCAGCCGCCCCGTGGTGGACCTGCCCCCTGAGCCGGCCGAGACCACCCCGGACGAGCCGGTGCTGCATCACCACACCGACGCCTGCTACACCGAGGAGCTGGTGTGCACCATCCCGGAGCACCACCACACCGTGGAGTGCCTGGCCGATACCCAGGCCGACGTGGAGACTGCCGAGGAATGGCAGGCCGCGGCCAACGTGGCCCTGAACGGCAACTGGGCCGAGGACCTGCTCACCGTGGCAAAGTCCCAGCTGGACTACCAGCAGAGCGACAAGAACTTCAAGCTGGATGTGGAGGACCAGCAGGTGCTGCGCGGCTACTCCCGCTATGGTGCCTGGTACGGCAACCCCTACGGCGCCTGGGACGTGATGTTTCTGTCCTACTGCCTGCACTTTGCGGGTGTGCCCCAGACGGTGGTGCCCCAGCGTGCGGGCGTGATGGCCCTGCACAGTGACCTGCGCGGCTCCCAGTGGCTCACCGACGCCGACGGCTCCACCGCAAGGCCCGGCGATATCGTCATCTACAACACCCTCACCACCGAGCAGGTGGCCGTGGACGAGAGCTCCTATGGCATCGCCCTGCTGGACCTGGACGAGGACCCCGACACCGCCGCCCAGCTCACGGCTTCCGAGCCGCAGGTGGACACCCGCACCGTGACCACCGAGACGGTGGGCGTCGTGTCCGCCGTGGACCCCGACGCCGGGACCCTGACCGTGATCTCCGGCAACGTGGACGGCAAGGTGGCCGAGGTGCCCGTTGCCATGTCCGACGTGACCAGTGTCATCTCGGTGACCGGTGCCTATGCCGCCGAGACCACCGCTGTGGCCCCGGAGGACCCGGCAGGCTCCCAGGAGGAGCTGGACGGCAGCTATGCGCTGCTGGAAGATGAGGATGGCTTTGGGGCCACCGTGGAATGGGTCGGCGAGGCCCGGCAGCAGGACCCCGATGCCCCGGCCCTGCTGGCAGAAACTGCCGATACGGAGGTGATGCTGGACCCCACCTGGATCACTAAGATAGCGTTCGAGCAGAAGGTCAATGGCTCCTGGGAGACCCTGATGGGGAATGAAGTGGAAAGCGGTACCAACGTGCAGGTCACCATGACCTACAAGCTGCCTGCGGGCACCTTGACGCCGGACCGGCGGACCCTGTGCTACCAGCTGCCGGATGCCATGAAGCCCAAGCAGCCCACCTCCGGCAATATCAAGGACGAGACCGACAACAACAAGGTCATTGGCACCTATACCATCGACACCAACGGCCTGGCAAAGCTGACCTTTGACAAAAGTGAGAAGTTCACCGGTTTGGATGCCAACGGCAACCGGGAGTTTACCGGAACCTTCCAGTTCTCCCGGAAAGTATGGGCAGATGATTTTGCAAATGACAAAAACATTACCTTTAAAGATGGCTTTACTCTGACCATCAAGCGGAAAACAGCGGATATAAAGATCAGTAAAGGGTACACTTCCTATTGGAGTGCCTTTGAGAATCATCCGGAAAGTGGCACCTTCATAAACCATTATAAGGTGACGGTGGAGACCACCAACGGCACCAAAGACCCGGTGACCCTTACGGATACCCTGAACACGAATCAGAGCGGAATCAGTGCTGGTGATTACCTGAAGGGCGGCCAATACCTGGTAAACACCTTTAAACTCTGCAAAGTGGATGCCTCGGGCAAAGAAACGGAGATCCCCTTCCCTGAGTATAAACTGGGAACCGACAGCAACGGCAACCCCCAGGTGGTCCTTGATCCGCTGCCGGCGTTGGAGATCGAAGAAAAGTACATCTGGTACTATGACGTTCAGCGGAACTATGCGGACTTTGACGAAATGCCCGACGGTGTCGGTATGATCTTCAATACGGCAACAGCGAAGGCAGGGGACAGGGAGGAAAAGAAGGCTGAAGCATACTACACATGTAAAACCCCTCGCATTGAGAAGAACGGCCAGTACGACCCCAAAACAGGCCACATCCAGTGGACGATCACTGTAAAGATACCGCATTCTTTTCTGGGGACCGATCTGGGGTCCTATATGCTGCAGGGCTGCAAGATCACGGATAGCCTGCCGACCGGTGTGCAGATCGTGGGAGATGTAAAAGTAGGCAACACCACGATATCGGCAGAGAAATTCCAGCAAAATGGCTATACCATCCCGGCGGATTTCACGGGGACGGAGCTGACAATCACCTTTGAGACCACCACCCCCCTGGGCGGCGGCCCGGTGACCAACAAGGCACAGATCGAGACCAAGAGCAAACACATCTTTGAGGCCTCGGATACCGTGAAAATCGGGAAAGGGGATTGGACCCTGAGCAAGCAGCTGTCCAGCAGCAGCAAGGGCCTGGCCAAATGGAATATCTCTGCCGCCAATGCGGCTGGCGAAAGCAGCTTTACCCTGGTGGAGACCCTCCAGGACGCTGTGAACGAAAGCGGCCAGACCCAGCTGAACACCCACTACGCCTACGCCGCAGAGCTGGAGAAGGCTTTGGAAAACGGCCTGACCCTGACCCTCCACGACGGCGGCACCATGAACTATGCTGATGCTAAGGCCGCCGGGGTCATTACCGTCACCTACTACAGCGGTGTCAACGGCACCGGCGGCACGGTGACTGCCAACGACCCCTCCACCTGGGTGCGGAGCTTTACCATCCAGATAAACAAGGCAGATGACAACCCGGTGCGGCGTGTGGAGGTAAAGGACCTCCCTACCCACGAGGATCAGCGCAATGTGCCCACCGGAGAGAAATGGACTTACAAAAACAGCGTCAGCATCCAAGGCAGCTCTCAGAGGGCTACGGCAGAGGACACCTACCACAGCTACAAGAGCTTTGAAAAACGGGTGTCGGCGAACAGCGATCAGGACGAATCTGGTTACCAAAGCGGAGACCAGACCTACCAGTACAGTAAACTCGACGGCAAAAACCTCCACTATCAGCTGGTGGTGCAGACCGCTGCCGAGGATGATGCCGACATCGTTATCACCGATACCCTGCCGGAGAACACTGAGTTCAATGAGAACTGGGTAACGATCGGCATGGACGAAGGGGCCCCGGATAAGATCAGCGAGTTGAAGGGTGCCGCTGCCACTGTGGCCTACGAGAAAACCACCCGGCAGCTGACCATTACCATCCGCGACTACAACCTGAGCAAGAACAAACAACACAAGTTCCGCATTCTGTACAAGGTGAGCGTGGACGACGATCCCCGCTGGCAGAACCCCTCGGTGGGCCAGGTGATCTACACCAACACGGCCCAGTGGGGCGAGCTGACCGAGACCCTCCACACCACGGTGGAAAAGACTGTGGACCCCCTGAAAAAGACCGGACAGCTGGTGGATGGCAAAACCGACCGCATCGAGTACCAGGTGGTGGTGAACCCGGCCCGGAAGGACCTGTCGGTGGAAGCCAACAAGGCCCCGACCATTGAGCTGTGGGACGACGTAAAAGCCCAGAACGGTGCCATTGTCCGGGGAGACCCGGCGTCTGTAAAGCTGTATTACTTCCAGTATGACGAAGCCAACAACGCCGTGACCCGAGGGGATGAAGTGCCTCGCAACCTGTACCAGGTGCTGCCGGCAGATGACGAGGGCTGGCTCCACATGGTGATCCCCAACCAGACCGCCATGATTCTGGTGTACCAATGTGATGTAAAGCAGGGCAGTGCTGCTGAGGATTACAACGTGGACAACACCGTCAAGCTGGGCAATGGGGACTCCACCGAATCGGATTCCATCAAGTTTACCTATGCATCTGCCGCCACAGCCTCCACCGGACAGTTCCTGCTCCACAAGGTGGACGATTACTCCGGCGTGGCATTGCAGGGAGCAGAGTTTACCATCTGGCAGTATGATCCGAAAACCCAGGTATGGCAGCCCTGGAGCGGCGGCGTAAACGGCACCGTCACCACCAACGAAAAAGGCCAGGTGAGCCTGACGGTGCTGGAAAACGGCAGCGAACAGACCCTGAAGCCGGACCTGCTGTATAAGATCGTGGAGACCAAAGCACCCCAGAACTACCAGAAGGACGATACCCCCCACTATGTGCTGTTCCACAAGAGCAACGAGACCCCCCAGACGGCCTTTGATACCGCTACGGGCAAGGGGACGGCGATGGATGGAGAAAAAATCATCCAGTTTGAAGATGTCCAGGTGGGCAGTGCCGCCCAGACCACCACGGCCCAGTATACCAACCGCTACAGCAACCTGACCGTCAGCAAGCTCTGGCTGGATGCCGACACCCGCCAGCCGGTGGAACCGGCGGTGGACAGCATCTACATCAAGGTCTGGCAGTACACCGACAATGACAAGGACAGAACGTTGTTTGCCGAAGCCGACCTGACCGCAGGTAACAACTGGACCTGGTCCGAGTCGGGGGACAAGCTGCCCCTGACGGACAAGAACGGCAATGCGTACCACTACCTGGTGGAGGAAACGACCACCGGCAACTGGAACGTGTACATCTCCAACAACGGCGTGCAGACCGGCAATATCACGGTGCAGAACTATGTTTACACCGGCTACGAGCTGCCGTCCACCGGCGGCATGGGCACGGCACCCTTCGGGGTGCTGGGCGGCGCATTGGCCGCTGCAGCAGCCCTGCTGCTGGTCCGCAAACGGAAACAGAACGAGGAGGAGTGAGCAGCCATGAAACAAAACAAAAACAACCGGTTTGCCGCTCTTCTGCTGGCGCTGTGCATGGCCGTGTGCTGTGCACTGCCCGCGCTGGCAGCCCCCGCGGCCAGCGCCAACATCGACCTGAGCCGCACCGGCAGCATGGACGTGACCCTGTACGACCACCAGAACGACGTCCCCCTGCGGGGCGGCGCACTCACCGTGTACAAGGTGGCGGACGTGGCCCGCACCAACGGCGACCTGCACTTTGTGTACACCGCCGACTTTACGGGCTGCGGCATCGCACTGGGCGACCTGACGGACAGCACGCTGGCTTCCAGGCTGGAAGCCAAGCTGCCCGCCCGCGCCGCCGGCACCACCCATAAGATCAGCGAGCAGGGCATCGTCTCCTTTGACGCGCTGCCGCTGGGCCTGTACCTCGTGGTGCAGACCGAGAACTCCAAGGGCTACGAGGCCATCAATTCCTTCCTGGTGTCGCTGCCCATGGCGGACGAAAGCGGCTGGCTCTACACCGTGGACGCCACCCCCAAGGTGGGCGCGCCCACGCAGGAGGTGACCCCACCCGAACCGGAAACTCCCAGCAAGCCTTCGGAACCGGACAAACCGTCCGAGCCGGAGAAGCCCTCGGAGCCGGACAAGCCCACCCAGCCCGGCACCCCGGATGAGCCGGACAACCCGGACATGCCGGTCAATCCCAACGACCCCAACCGCCCGGTGTCGCCCGGTACGCCGGATAACCCGGTGAACCCCGGCAACCCGGACAACCCCGTGGCCCCCGGCAACCCGGACAACCCGGTGGCTCCGGGCCGCCCGGACGGCAATGCACTGCCCCAGAGCGGCCAGCTGAACTGGCCCATCCCGTTCATGGCCTGCAGCGGCGTGCTGCTGTTTGCCGTCGGCTGGGTGCTGGACCGGAAGGAGACGCTGGCATGAACACAAAGCAGAAGATCGGCCGCGCCTGCATGATCGTGGGCATCCTGCTCATTCTGGGCGCACTGGCCCTGCTGGGCTATAACCAGTGGGACGCCAACCGCGCCGACAAGGCTTCGCAGGACGCCCTGGGCAAGCTGGAAGAGACCCTGACCGAGACCATTGAGGACAACACCGAAGAAGAGATCCAGCCGGAGCTGGACCCGGAGCAGGAGATGACCGTCACCGACATCGACGGCTGGGGCTACATCGGCTGCCTGTCCATCCCGTCCATCGGGCTGGAACTGCCCGTGATGAGCGAGTGGAGCTACGCGGGCCTCAAGGTGGCCCCGGGCCGCTACTCCGGCTCCACCTACGCCGACAACATGGTGGTCTGCGCCCACAACTACGCCAAGCATTTCAGCCCCATCAAGTGGCTGGCCCTGGGCAGCGAGGTGTACTTTACCGACATGGACGGCCAGCGCTGGAGCTATGAGGTGTCCAACGTGGAGACCATCCAGCCCACGGATATCGACAAGATGATCACGGCCAGCGACGAGGACGCCTGGGACCTGACCCTGTTCACCTGCACCACCGGCGGCCGCGCCCGCTGTGCTGTGCGCTGCACCCGCACCGGTTACCCGGTCTTGGAGACCAGCGCGGCAGGGCGGATCACGGAGTAAGCAGGACGATTTGGAATTGCCTCCGCTTTGCTCTGGCAATATCAGCGGAAAATTATTTTTAAAGATATGCAATCCCGGAAAATCTGCGGATTTTCCGGGATTGTTTTTTCACGGATGGGCGTTAAGGAAAGTGGCCTGTTCTCTGGAAGGCAAACGATTTAGAATGCCCTCCGCTTTGCTCTGGGCATGAATAGCGGAAAAATTATTTTTAAAGATATGCAAGCTCGGA
>ENA-UERX01002181-UERX01002181.1-human-gut-metagenome-genome-assembly--contig:-NODE-2181-length-10093-cov-4.422025_pt1 | contig 10093 bp, 8 predicted proteins | sample MGYA00242992_ERZ507993 | MGnify/ENA primary metagenome ERZ507993 (study PRJEB26167, sample SAMN06115487) | human gut metagenome | host: Homo sapiens | place: China:Chongqing | collected 2015-04-10... | reverse complement strand
CGGCGGTCTGGCAGTTCTGCACGGCAACATCGGCACCGACAGCGCCATTGTCAAGTTCAGCGCCGTGGACCCCGCCGCATGGAAGTTCAGCGGTCCTGCCAAGTGCTACGACTCGCAGGACGACGCATGGCACGCCATTTTGAAGGACGAAATCGTGGCAGGCGATGTGGTCATCATCCGCTACGAGGGTCCCAAGGGCGCGCCCGGTATGCCCCATATGGAAACCTTTATGGCGGCTGTGCTGGGCAAGGGGCTGGGCAGTCAGATTGCCTTGGTGTCTGACGGACGCTTCAGCGGTGCCACCGGCGGTCTTGCGATTGGTCATGTTTCCCCCGAAGCCTACGAAGGCGGCAATTTGGCATTGATTCAGGATGGGGATATGGTGTATATTGATATTGAAGCCCGTACATTAAATGTAGATGTGAGCGAGGAGGAGTTCGCCCGCCGCAAGGAAAGCTGGAAGCCTATTGTCAAGCCCGCCACCGGGTGGCTGCAGCTTTTCCGCAAACAGTGTACCTCTGCACACCGCGGCGCTACCGTCTACTGGGATAAGGACTAAGCATCGCAGCAGGAGCCTTCCTGCTTCCGATGGTATATCAATACAAAGCAGGAGGAGTTCCCTATGAATCTCAAGCAGGTCGCCGCTGTAGCAGGTGTGTCGGTAAGCACGGTTTCCCGCGTGCTGAACGGCAAAAGCTATGTCAACGAGGAAACGCGAAGAATCGTGACCGAAGCCATCCGCAAGACCAACTACCAGCCCAACGCGCTGGCACAAAGCCTGAAGATGGGGCGCAGCAATACGATTTGCCTGATGATTCCCTCCATCGAGAACCTGATGTTCCCCAAGCTGACCCGCGGCGTGGAGGATGAGGCGCGCAAAAACGGAATGACCGTTTTTCTGTGCAACACCGACGAGGACGCCGCCATTGAAAAATCCTATCTGGAAACCATGAAGCAGCGCTGGATCGACGGGTTTATCGTCTGCTCGCTGAGCAGCGACGCCCCGCACATCCGCAGCCTGCGCGATGAGGGCTACCCCCTTGTGCTGGTCAACCGTTTTGAGGAAAGCGACATCGGCAAGGTGGATACCGTCACCTCCGACAACTTCCAGATCGGCTATGATGCCACGCGCTATCTGGCGCGCATCGGGCATAAGCGCATTGCCATCGTCTGCGGGCGCGAGGAGCTGCTGCTCTACCGTGAGCGTCTGCGCGGCTACCGCAAGGCGCTTTCGGACAGCGGTCTGCCCGAACGGGAGGAGTACCTCCTGCGCGAAAGCGGCGGCAGCAATGGTTTTTATTATCAAATCCGTGAGCTGGCAGAGCAAGGGCAGCTGCCCGACGCCATCTTCTGCACCAGTGACCCCAAGGCGTTTGTGGTTATGCACGCGCTGCACGATATGGGGCTGCGCATCCCCGAGGATGTGGCGGTTATCGGCGTGGACAACGTCAGTATGTCCGCCATGGTCGAGCCGCCGCTTTCCACAATGACGCAGCATCTGTACGATATGGGTATGGAGGCAGCCAAAAGCCTGATCCGCCAGATCGAATACAAGGACAAATACGGGGAGCTGCCCAAGCCGCAGCGTATGATTATGAACAGTGATCTGATTGTGCGGCGCTCCACCAAATAAAGAAAACGCTATGAACAAACTGGGTATCAATCTTTGGAACTGGGCACCGGGGCTGTCCGACGCCTGCTGCGGTCTGCCGACCAAGGCAGCCGAAATGGGCTTTACCGCGCTGGAGCTGCCGATGACGCAGCCCACCATAAGCCCGACCCTGCGCGATGAGGTGCGCGGCAGCGGGCTGGAGGTTTCGCTGTGCGCCGCCTTAGGTGCGGGACGCGATCTTTCGAGCTTTGACGCCGATGTGCGCGCCGCCACCATGCAATATCTGACCGACTGCCTGCAAACGGGTGCCGCACTGGGTGCCGTGGTGCTGGCGGGTCCCCTGTATGCAGGGGGCGGCAAGCGCCACACCCTGCCCCCGGCGGAAGCTGCCCGCGAATGGGAGCTGGCTGTCACCGGTCTGCAGGAGCTGGCGCGCCGCGCCAAGGAGTGCGGCATCCGCCTTGCCCTGGAGCCGCTGAACCGCTACCGCACCAGTGTCATCAACACGGTGGAGCAGCTGCTGCCCATGCTGGCGGATATCGGCTGCGGCAATGTGGGCATCCATTACGACACCTACCACGCCTGCCTGGAGGAGGCGGACCTGCTTGCTTCGCTGGAAACGGCGCTGAAAAGCGGCAGGGTGACCCACTTCCACGCCTGCGCCAACAACCGCGGCGCACCGGGCGACGGCATTGTGCCGTGGGACGCCGTGATGCAGCTGCTGAAGCAGTACGGCTACGCCGGGCATATCACGATGGAAACCTTTGCCCCGGGCGGGCTGGACGCCAGCTGGGTCAACGTACACGGCACCCCCGATGAGGTTGCCCTGCGCGGGCTGCATTTTCTGCAACGCTATTTTTAAAGGAGGCTTTTTGCCATGGAAGAAATTATGAACCGTATCGGCGAAGTATACGAGCCTTTTAAAGTACACTTTTTGCATAAACCCGTCCGCCCGCTGGCACCGGACGAGGTGCTTGTCAAGGTGCGTGCCAGCGCCATCTGCGGCAGCGATCTGCACATTGCGCGCGGGCTGCACCCGTCTGCCCCACTGCCCGTGACCATCGGGCACGAGTTTTCCGGTGATGTAGTCGCCGTCGGCAGCGAGGTCACCAAGGCTCACCTCGGTGAGCGCGTGACCGTGGAACCCTGCATCGTCTGCGGCAAGTGCGACGCCTGCCGCCACGGGCAGTACGGCTACTGCGAGCATATCAGCTTTACCTACCGCAACGGCGACGGTGCCATGGCGGACTATGTCGTGGTCAAGGAACCGTATGTCTACGAGCTGCCCGACTACCTGAGCTACGAAACCGGCGCACTGATCGAGCCGCTGTCGGTTGCCACCCACGCCGTGCGCCGCGCCGACATCCGTCTGGGCGAAACGGTGCTGATCATCGGTGCCGGTGCCATCGGTATGATGGTGGCCGCCATGTGCCGCCGCAGCGGTGCCGCCGAGGTCATCATCGCCGATTTCTCTGACCAGCGGCTGGAAATGGCAAAGCAGGTCGGTGCCACCGTTACCGTGAACAGCGGCAAGGAAGATTTAGAGCAGGCGGTCGCCCGCCTGACCCACGGCAAGGGCGTGGACAAGAGCTTTGAGTGCGTGGGGCGCGAAAGCTGCTTTTTGCAGGCCATTATGACGCTGAAGCGCAACGGCACGGCGACCATCATCGGCATTTATGAAAAGCCGCAGATCCAGATCCCCGCCAGCCGCTTTGTCACCCACGAAATTCATGTGCAGGGCGCGCAGGGCTATTGCTGGGATTTTCCCATTGCAATTGCCGCCGCCCGCGATATCCCGCTGGAAAAATTTATCACCCACACCTTCCCTCTGGAGCAATTGCAGCAGGCGCTGGATACCGCACTGGACAGCAAGAGCGGCAGCATCAAGGTGATCCTGAAGCCGTAACGGACTTACTGCAAGGAGAAAAATTATGCCACACGAAAAATTCCACTATAAATCGTTAGAAGAAGTCGAGCAGCGCGCCGCCGAGCTGGGCGTCAACCTGCCCTTTGCCGTTGACACCCACTGCCTTGCCTACCCGCTGCAGGTGCGCAACATCACCTTCCCGAACCGGCTGGGCATCGCCCCCATGGAGGGTGCCGACTCCACGCCGGAGGGCGCACCCTCTGCCTACACCGTGCGCCGCTACGTCAACGAAGCCATCGGCGGCAGCGCTGTGATCTGGTTTGAGGCCATTTCCATCGTGGAGGAAGGGCGTTCCTCCCAAACGCAGCTGCTGCTGACCCGCGACACGCTGGACGAATTCAAAAAAATGACCGCCGCCGTCAAGGAGGCCGGCATCAAGGCGAACGGCTATGCGCCGTACCTGATCATGCAGGCGAACCACAGCGGGCGGTACTCCAACCCCGGCAACAAGCCCGCCCCGATGATTGCCTACCGCCACCCGATTCTGGAACAGTACCGCGCCGCCGATGATTCCTGTATTGTCAGCGACGACTACCTGAAGGGTCTGGAGGTCAAGTTCGGCGAGGCAGCCGCCCTTGCCAAGGAGGCAGGCTTTGACGCGGTGGACATCAAGAGCTGCCACGGCTACCTGCTGGCAGAGCTGGCATCCGCCTACAACCGCCCCGGCGCGTACGGCGGCAGCTTTGAAAACCGCTTCCGCCTGCTCAAAAACGGCATCCGCGCCGCCAAGGTGTACGAGGACGACCACTTTATGGTCACCGCCCGCCTTGGCATCTACGACGGCTACGCCTACCCGTGGGGCTTCGGCGTAAGCCCCGAAAGCGGCACCACCCCCGACCTGACCGAGCCGAAGCGTCTGGTGCGCGAGCTGCATGACGAGCTGGGCGTGGATATGGTCGATCTGACCATGGGCAACCCCTACGCCACCACCCATGTGACCCGCCCGTTCGACTTTGGCAAGTACGAGCCGGACGAGCATCCCCTTGTGGGTCTTGCCCGGATGATCCACGGCATCGGCGAGGTCAAAAAAGCCGTGCCGGAGATGACGGTCTGGGCGTCCGCCCCCAGCTACCTGCGCGCCTACGCCGACCTGTTTACCGCCGGCGCGGTGGAGGAAGGGCTGTGCGACGGTATGCTGTTTGGACGTATGGCATTTGCCGACCCGGATTTTGCCAACGAAATTTTGAAAAACGGGCGCATTGACCCCAAGCGCGTCTGCCTGACCTGCGGCAAGTGCGGGGATCTGATCCGCGCACACAAGCCCACGGGCTGCGTCATCCGCGATGCCAAGACCTTTATGCCGTTCTACAAGGAATTTTTGGAGATCAAAAAAACACAGCCCGCCAACTTCCGCGGCTGATAAGGAGTAAATGGGTATGAAAAAAACTGCCATCGTCACCGGCTCCAGCCGTGGTATCGGCTTTGCCATTGCCCGGCAGCTGGGGTTGGACGGATACAACATTGTGATGGTCGCCACCGGCGCGCAGGAAAAAAACCAGCCCGCACTGGATACGCTGCAAGCCCTTGGCATAGCTTGCGCCTATGTGCAGGCGAACATCGGCTGCACCGATGACCGCAAAAAAATCCTCGACACCGCGCTGGCTGCCTTTGGGCGGGTGGACGTGCTGGTCAACAACGCCGGCGTCGCACCCAAGGTCCGCGCCGACCTTTTGGATATGAGCGAGGAAAGCTTCGACTATGTGGTAGGCATCAACACCAAGGGCAATATGTTCCTGACGCAGCTTGTCGCCAAGCAGATGATTGCCCAAGAGCCGGTGGACGGACGCAAGGGCGTGATTGTCAATGTGTCCAGCTGCAGCTCGGTGGTGTCCTCCACCAACCGCGGCGAATACTGCGTGTCCAAGGCGGGCGTGTCGATGCTGACGACCCTGTACGCCGACCGCCTTGCCGCCGAGGGTATCCTTGTCAACGAGGTGCGCCCCGGTGTGATTGCCACCGATATGACCAGCAAGGTGCAGAGCAAGTACGATTCCCTGATCGAAAACGGCACCTTTCCCATTGCCCGCTGGGGTACGCCGGAGGATGTAGCCGGTGCGGTCAGCCTGCTGTGCAGCGACCGTCTGCGCTACACCACGGGCAACTACCTTGACGTGGACGGTGGGTTCCACATCCAACGCCTGTAAGGAAATTTGCGATGGAACACGAAATTTTTACCGCCGGGGCATACACGGCAAGGGTGTACCGCTGCAACACCGCCGTGGTCGGCAGCGGCGCGGCAGGCTTTAACGCCGCCGACCGCCTGTGGCAACTGGGGCAGCACGACATTGTGCTGGTCACCGAAAACCGCGCGGGCGGCACCAGCCGCAACACCGGCAGCGACAAGCAGACCTACTACAAGCTGACCCTGTCCGGCGGCGAGCCGGACAGCGTGCGCGAAATGGCGGACACCCTGTACGCCGGGCGCTGCGTGGACGGCGACCTTGCCCTGTGCGAGGCGGCGCTTTCGAGCCAGTGCTTTTTAAAGCTGGTCGAGCTGGGCGTGCCGTTTCCCCGCAACCGCTACGGCGAGTATATCGGCTACAAGACCGACCACGACCCCCGCCGCCGCGCCACCAGCGTGGGACCCTACACCAGCAAGCAGATGACCGAATGTCTGGAGGCTGCCGTGCAGGCCAAGGGCGTGCCGATGCTGGACAAGACCCAGGTTATCAAAATCCTGACAGACGGCGGCACGGTCTGCGGGCTGCTTTGCCTGAACGTGACCGCGCAAAACGACGCCGACCACTTTGTTTTGATCCGCTGCAAAAACGTTATCTGGGCCACCGGCGGCCCAGCTGGTATGTACGCCGACAGTGTCTACCCCTTCAGCCAATACGGTGCCACGGGGCTTGCGCTGGAGGCGGGTGCCAAAGGCAAAAACCTGACCGAATGGCAGTACGGGCTTGCCTCCGTTGCGCCGCGCTGGAATGTTTCCGGCACCTATATGCAGGTGCTGCCGCGGGTGTTTTCCACGGCGGCGGACGGCAGCGATGAGCGCGAGTTTTTGATGGACTTCTTTACCGACGCCCACGACATGCTGAGCAAGTTGTTTTTGAAGGGCTACCAGTGGCCCTTTGATGTGCGCAAGGTTGCCGACGGCAGCTCCATCATTGACATTCTGGTGTATCTGGAAACCTGCAAGGGACGTAAAGTCTATCTTGATTACCGCACAAACCCTGCGGACGGCGAGTTTAGCTATGACGACTTGCTGCCCGAGGCGCACGAGTACCTGACCCGCGCCGGTGCCTGCTTCGGCACGCCTATCGAGCGGCTGGCGCAGATGAACCAGCCTGCCATCGATTTTTACCGTGATAAGGGTGTGGATTTGTACACCCAGCCGTTGGAAATCGCCCTGTGCGCCCAGCACAACAACGGCGGCTTGGACATCGACTGCTGGTGGCAGACCAACGTCAAGGGGCTGTTTGCCGTGGGCGAGGTTGCTGCCAGCCACGGCGTCTACCGCCCGGGCGGCACGGCGCTGAACGCCGGGCAGGTGGGCAGCACCCGCGCGGCACAGTACATTGCCGCCCACTGCCGGGGCGATGCGTCTGCCGGTTTTGACGCGGCAGCATCCGCAGCCCTGGCCGAGATGGCTGCGCTGGCGGATGCCTGCCGCGCCGATACCGGCAATGTGCGCGCCCTGTGGCAGCACGCCGCCGAGGAAATGAGCCGCTGCGGTGCCGCCATACGCGACCCCGCGCAGATACGCGCCTACGGCAAACAGGTGGAAGCGCAGCTTGCCGGCTTTGCCAAAACGGTCAAGGCGGGCAGCCGTACCGAGCTTGCCATGGTGTACCGCCTGCGCGATATGCTGCTGAGCCAGCACGCCTACCTAACCGCCATGGCGGACTATACCGCCCACGGCGGCAAAAGCCGCGGCAGCGCCCTGTACACCGATCTGACGGGTGGCATCAAGCCGTTCACCCAACTGCCGGACACCTTCACCTTTGCCCTGGACGAAGCCGAAGCCCCGCTGATTCAGGAGCTGTGGCTGGAAAACAACACCTGCCGCACCGCTTGGCGCGCCCCGCGCCCCATCCCCGGGGATGACGACTTTTTTGAAAACGTCTGGCGCAGCTACCGCGAAACCGGCAACATATACTAAAGCAAGCGCAGCTTCGTGAAGAGCTGCGCTTTTGTAAAAGGAGTGGGAACTTTGTTTACTATCATCAAACGGCGGGAGCTGAACCCCACCGTAACCGAACTTTGCATCCATGCGCCGCTCATTGCCAAGAAGGCAAAGGCCGGCCAGTTTATCATTGTTCGCGCAAAGGAGGACTCCGAGCGCATCCCCCTGACCATCGCCGGATTTGACCGCGAAGCCGGCACCGTTTCTATCATTTTCCAGGTCGTCGGCGCAGGTACCATGCAGCTCAACTCCCTCAAAGAGGGCGAGGCCGTGCATGACTTTGTGGGACCCTTGGGCAAGGCCACCGAGATCGAGGGGCTGAAAAACGTCTGCGTCGTCGGCGGCGGCGTGGGCTGCGCCATTGCGCTGCCCATTGCCCAGGCACTGCACGAGCAGGGCACCAAGGTCACCGGCATCGTCGGTTTCCGCAACAAGGATCTGGTCATTCTGGAGGACGAGTTCCGCGCCTGCTGCGATGAGTTTATCATTATGACCGACGACGGATCCTACGGCGAGAAGGGCGTTGTCACCGCGCCGCTGGAGAAGCGCATTGTGGACGGTGCGAATTTTGATGAGGTCATCACGATTGGACCCCTGATCATGATGAAATTTGTCGTCAAGACGACGAAGCCTCATGGCGTCAAGACTGTTGTGTCGATGAACCCCATTATGGTGGACGGCACCGGTATGTGCGGCGGCTGCCGCCTGACCGTGGGCGGCCAGACCAAGTTTGCCTGCGTGGACGGCCCCGACTTTGACGGCTTTGAGGTCGATTTTGACGAGGCTATGCACCGCGGCACGATGTACAAGCCCTTTGAGGCCCACGCCCGCGAGGCCGAGTGCAATTTGCTGAAGCAGGAGGTGCAGTAATTATGCCGAACATGGACCCGAAAAAGTGCCCCATGCCCAGCCAGGAGCCGAACGTCCGCAACAAAAACTTTAAAGAGGTCGCCCTTGGCTACACCGAGGAGATGGCCGTGAACGAGGCCAAGCGCTGCCTGCAGTGCAAGAAGCACCCCTGCCGCAGCGGCTGCCCCGTTGAAATTGATATTCCAGGCTTCATCAAGCACGTCGCCGAGGGCGACTTTGAGGCCGCCTACAACGTGATTGCCCAGTCCAGCGCGCTGCCCGCCGTCTGCGGCCGTGTCTGCCCGCAGGAGCACCAGTGCGAAGGCAAGTGCGTCCGCGGCATCAAGGGCGAGGCCGTCGGCATTGGCCGCTTGGAGCGCTTTGTTGCCGACTGGTACCGCAACAACGTACATACCAAGCCCACCGCCCCCGCGCCCAATGGCCACAAGGTCGCTGTTATCGGCGCAGGCCCGTCCGGCCTGACCGTCGCGGGCGATCTGGCCAAGCTGGGCTATAAGGTCACCGTCTACGAAGCCCTGCACGTTGCGGGCGGCGTGTTGATGTACGGCATCCCCGAGTTCCGTCTGCCCAAGGACATCGTCCAGCACGAGGTCGAGGGCCTGAAGGAGCTGGGCGTTGACATCGAGACGAACATGGTCATCGGTAAAGTCCTGACCATCGACGAGCTGATGAACGACTACGGCTTTGAGGCCGTCTATGTCGCGTCCGGTGCCGGTCTGCCCCGCTTTATGGGCATCCCCGGCGAGAGCCTGAACGGCGTCTACTCCGCCAACGAGTACCTGACCCGCGTCAATTTGATGAAGGCGTACAAGGAGGATTCCCGCACGCCCATCATGAAGAGCAAGTCTGTCGCCGTTGTCGGCGGCGGCAACGTCGCCATGGACGCTGCCCGCTGCGCCAAGCGTCTGGGTGCCGAGAATGTGTATATCGTCTACCGCCGCGGCATGGCCGAGCTGCCTGCCCGTAAGGAGGAGGTCGAGCACGCCGAGGAGGAGGGCATCGTCTTTAAGACGCTGACGAACCCGACGGAAGTGCTGGGCGACGAGAACGGCTGGGTCAAGGGTATGACCTGCGTTGAGATGGAACTGGGTGAGCCGGATGCGTCCGGACGCCGCCGCCCCATCGTCAAGGAGGGCAGCGAGTTCGTTCTGAACGTTGATACGATGATCATGGCATTGGGCACTAGCCCCAACCCGCTGATCCGCTCCACCACGCCGGGGCTGGACGCCGACAAGCACGGCTGCCTGATCACCAACGGCCCCGACGGCCTGACGAGCCGCCCGATGGTCTACGCCGGCGGCGATGCTGTCACCGGTGCCGCCACCGTCATTCTGGCCATGGGTGCCGGTAAAGAGGCTGCCCGCGCAATTGACGCGGCCATCAAGGTGGGAAAGACCTGTTGATCTAATTATAACATAGGCAAAAATCAAAGTGCAATCGTAAGTTGTACTCTCCGGTGTTAAGTTGTACGCATTACGGCAAGATTCCAGTGGAAAAAATCCGTTTTTTGTAGTTTTACGGATAGGATACGATAGTATCTTAGTATTTTATTTAT
>ENA-UERX01002173-UERX01002173.1-human-gut-metagenome-genome-assembly--contig:-NODE-2173-length-10118-cov-98.212728_pt1 | contig 10118 bp, 9 predicted proteins | sample MGYA00242992_ERZ507993 | MGnify/ENA primary metagenome ERZ507993 (study PRJEB26167, sample SAMN06115487) | human gut metagenome | host: Homo sapiens | place: China:Chongqing | collected 2015-04-10... | reverse complement strand
CGTGGTACGAGAACCGTACGCCACGTGGTGTGGGAGGACGCCCGTGGAAATAATCCACGGGCTCCTACCCGATTTTGCTGGTGCGCTTGCCTGATTCGCATGAAGGCGAAAGCGCACGGCTTAGAACGGAACGTCGTCGCCTTCAAGCTGGTCGAAGGGGGTGTTGGACGTCACCGGGGCGCTCTGGCGGGCTGGCTGGGGAGCGGGACGCGAGGCGCGCGGAGCGCTTTCGAAGCCGTCGTCCATGCCCTGGTTGTCGGACTGGCGGCGGTCGAGGAGCTGCATCGTTTCGCCGATGATTTCGGTGGCGTAGCGGTCAGTGCCGTCCTTGGCCTGGTACTTGCGGGTGCGCAGGCGGCCTTCGATGTAGCACTGGCTGCCCTTGTGGAGGTATTCCTTGGCGATTTCGGCAAGGCGGGAGAAGAGGACCACGCGGTGCCATTCGGTTTCGCTGACGGTCTGGCCTTCGGCGTTGCGGTAGCGGCGCGTCGTGGCGATGTTGAGCGTCGTGATGGCGGTGCCGCCGTCCGTCGTGTAGCGGGTTTCGGGATCTCGGCCGAGATTGCCGATCAGGATTACCTTGTTGATGGAAGCCATGATTAACTAACTTGCAAAATTATATCTATCGAACTTGAATTGCTTCACCTTGTTCATGCTGTCTGCGGGGCTTGGGCTCCTTGAGGCCAAGTGCAAGCAGGAACCAGCAAAGCATAGCAAAACTCGATGCATAGAACATGGCCTGCGATGAAAAATGTTGGGCGATCCAGCCGCCCGCGGCGCCGCCGACGAAGAGCCCGAAGCTCTGCGTCGTGTTGTAGATGCCGAGTGCAAGCCCCTTGTCGGCCTTGGGGGCCGTGCGCGAGATGAGGCCGGGCAGCGTGGCCTCGAGGATGTTGAAGCCGATGAAGAAGAGCGTCACGAGGAAGGCCACCTCCCAGACGGAGTGCATCAGGAAGGAGAAGAGCACGAAGACGACCGCGAGAAGGAGCACGTTCATGCGCAGGAGCGAGGCGACCTTGCGGTTGCGCTCGGCCCAGATGATGGGCTTCATCATGACGGCGAAGCCGATGAGCACGGCGGGAAGATAGATGTACCAGTGGTGCAGGACGGGAAGTCCCATCTCGACGAGCTGCGTCGGAATGACGACGAAGAGGGCCATCTGCACGCAGTGCAGGCAGAAGATGCCCGCGTTGAGGCGCATGAGCTGAGGGTCGAAGGCGACCTTGGGCCAGGGCTGGTGGTCGTCCGCCTCCTCGGTGGCGACGGCGGGCACGTCGGGCACGACCTTGAGGACGATCCAGACGGCGCCTGCGGAAAGGACGGCCGTGAGCCAGAAGAGTCCGGGCACGCCCCAGAGTTCGGTGAGCGGCGGGGCGGCGACGAGGCTGAACGCGAAGGTGAGGCCGATCGAGGCGCCGACGAGCGCCATGGCCTTCGTGATGACGTGGTCGCGCACGCTGTCCGCAATGAGCGCGGTGACGGCGGCGGAGATGGCGCCCGCGCCCTGAAGCGCGCGGCCGATCATGACGGCCCAGATCGTGGTGCCCATGGCGGCGACGACGCTGCCTGCAATGAAGAGCAGGAGGCCGGCGACGATGACGGGCTTGCGGCCGAGACGGTCGCTCGCAGCGCCGAACGGAATCTGCAGGACGCTCTGGGTGAGGCCGTAGATGCCGAGCGTGAGGCCGACGAGAAAGTCGCTGTCTCCGCCGGGCAGGTGCCTGGCATAGACTGCGAAGACGGGAAGAATGAGGAAGAGTCCGAGCATGCGCAGGGCGAAAATGCCTGCGAGGGAGATGCTGGAACGCTTCTCCTGAGCCGTCATGGCTCCGGAGGCGTTTGAGGGATCGTGTTTGGCGCGCATGAGTAGCCGTAAGAATGAAAAGTCGGGAGGACATCCTTTCCCCGAACGGTAGGACAGTCTATATTTGTTAGTTTGATTTTGCCCTTAAGAGCCGTCTTCACATGATGAAAGCCATTTCCGTGCGTGGCGCGCGCACCCACAACCTCAAGAACGTCAGTCTGGATATCCCGCGAGACAAGCTCACGGTCATCACGGGACTTTCGGGCAGCGGCAAGAGTTCGCTCGCCTTCGACACGCTTTACGCGGAGGGGCAGCGCCGCTACGTGGAGAGCATTTCGGCTTATGCGCGGCAGTTCCTTGAGCTGCGTCCGAGGCCCGACGTCGACGGCATCGATGGACTTTCGCCCTCCATCGCCATCGGACAGCGCAGGAGTTCGGGCTCGTCGCGCTCGGTCGTGGGCACCGTCACCGAAATCTCGGACTACATGAGGCTTCTCTTCGCCCGCGCGGGCGTGCCCTACTGCCCCGAGCACGGCAAGCATCTGGAGATGAGCTCGATCGCCTCGATCGTCGACCGCACGCTCACGCTCTCGGACGGCGCGAAGATCATGGTGCTCGCACCTGTTTCTCGCGGCAAGACGGGCAACTTCAAGGCGTATTTCGAGAAGTCCCTCGCCGATGGCTACGTGAGGTTCAGGATCGACGGCGTCGTTCAGGTTCTCGAGGTTGCACCGTCCCTCAACGACGGCCGGCCGCACGACGTGGACGTCGTGGTCGACCGTCTCAAGGTCTCGCCCGAGGCCCGCACTCGTCTGGCTGAAAGCTGCCAGAGCGCATCCGACCTGAGCAACGGCCGCGTCTACATCGAGGAGTTCGGCACGGGGATGCACTACGAGTTCAGCACGCAGTTCGCCTGTCCGCTCTGCAGCTTCAGCGTTCCTGCGCTCGAACCCATTCACTTCTCCCCCTTCAATCCCGCCGGATGCTGCACGGCCTGCGAAGGCACGGGCACCGTGCGGGCCTTCGACGCAGGGAAGGTCGTAACGGCCGAGACGGGATCGATTGAGGCGGGCGCCATCCCGGGATGGGATGCGAGGAACGGCGTCAAGTTCAAGCTCATCTCCGCTGCGGCGGAGGTGCTCGGCGTGTCCGTCCGCACGCCCTGGTGCGAGTATCCGGAAGAGGTGAAGCAGGTCTTCCTCTATGGCAACGAGCAGACGCGCAAGCTACGGGTGCCCTTCATCGGCGTGATGAACGACCTGCAGAGGCAGTGGGACGATCCGAGGACCCTCAGCTACATGAGGCAGGGTCTCGAGACGTACCGCTCCGACGTCACCTGTCCCGTCTGCAAGGGCGAACGACTTCGCCCCGAGCTTCTGTCCGTCTACGTGGGGGACGGCGACAAGCGCTACTCCTACGGCGAGATGAACTCGATGAGCCTCTCGCAGCTTCGAGCGGCGTTCGCGGGACTTGAGTTCTCGGAGCGCAGGGCTGCGGTGGCCGAGCGTCTGACGGCGGCTATCTCGAGCCGCCTCGCCTTCCTTGAGAACGTGGGGCTGGGCTATCTCTCCCTGAACCGCCGCGCCGACACGCTGTCGGGCGGCGAGATGCAGCGCATCAGGCTTGCGAGCCAGATCGGCTCGGGGCTCTCGGGCGTGCTTTACGTTCTGGACGAGCCGAGCATCGGCCTGCATCAGCGTGACAACGAAAGGCTTTTGAAGAGCCTCGCCGACCTGAGGGACCTCGGCAACACCGTCATCGTCGTCGAACATGACGAGGACGCCATGCGTTCGGCCGACTATCTCGTCGACATGGGGCCCGGTGCGGGCGAGAAGGGCGGCGAGGTTCTCGCTGCCGGCACGCCCGAGGAGGTCATGGCAAGCGAGCGCTCCCTGACGGGCAAATACCTCAGGGGCGAGCTGAAGATTCCCGTGCCGAAGGAGCGCCTCAAGCCCGAGCGCGGCTGGCTTACGCTTTCGGGCGCCTGCGGCCACAACCTGCGCAACGTCACCCTCAGGGTTCCCGTCGGACTTCTGAGCGTCGTGACAGGCGTTTCGGGCTCGGGCAAGTCCTCGCTCGTCATCGACACGCTCTATGCGGCGATGTCCCGCACGATCAACCGTGCGACGACGATGCGGCCGCTTCCGTACGGACGCATCGAGAACATCGAGGCCTTCGACAAGGTCATCATGGTCGACCAGTCGCCCATCGGACGCACGCCCCGTTCGAACCCTGCGACCTATACGGGCATCTTCTCCGCCATCCGCGAGGTGTTCGAACAGACGCAGACTGCGCGCGAACGCGGCTACGCGGCAAGCCGCTTCAGCTTCAACGTCAAGGGAGGCCGATGCGAGGCCTGTCAGGGCGACGGCATCGTCTGCATGCAGATGCAGTTCCTGCCCGACGTCTACGTGCCCTGCGACGTCTGCCATGGACGCCGCTACAACAGGGAGACGCTTGAGGTGACCTATCAGGGCAGGAACATCGCCGACGTGCTCGAGATGACCGTCGACGAGGCGCTCCCGTTCTTCGACGCCTATCCGAAGATCAAGCGCGTCCTGCAGGCGCTCGCCGACGTCGGCCTCGGCTACATCAAGCTCGGCCAGAGCGCGACGACCTTCTCGGGCGGCGAGGCCCAGCGCATCATGCTCGCCGCCGAGCTGTCGCGACCCGAAACGGGCCGCACGCTCTACATCCTCGACGAACCCACGACGGGCCTTCACTTCAAGGACATCGAGCAGCTTCTCGGCGTCCTGCGCCGCCTGACGGATCAGGGCAACACCGTCCTCCTCATCGAGCACAACCTCGACGTCGTCAAGTGCGCCGATTACGTGGTCGACATGGGCCCCGACGGCGGTGAGAACGGAGGCGTCATCATGGCCGAGGGCACGCCTGAGGAAGTGGCGGAGTCCGACAGCGTCTCGTCGCCTTATCTGAAGCGTGTTTTATAAGTCGATATAAGGAAATGCATCTGTGTCCGTGATGATTTTTGGTGCGTCGGGCCGTCTCGGCAGGGCGCTTTGGGAGAGCCGTCCGCAGACGCTCGAAGTGACGGCGCTGACGCATGCGGAGCTTGATGTAACGGACATTCGGGCGGTCGAGGCCGTCATTGCGCTCGCTAGGCCCGACGTCGTGATCAATGCCGCGGCTTGGACGGACGTGGCGGGCGCCCAGACGAACGCGGCCGCTGCGCGGGCTGTCAATGCCGTGGCGCCCGGCGCCATGGGGCGTCTTTTCGCCCGCACGGGCGTCAGGATCGTGCACTTCTCGACGGACTATGTCTTTTCGGGAGAGGGTTCCTCACCCTGGAACGAAGCTTCCGAGGCCCATCCCAGACAGGCGGGCGTCTACGGCGTCACGAAGCACGAGGGGGAGAGGCTCCTTGAGGAAAGCGGCGTTTCGGGAGCGATCGTGCGCGCGGGCTGGCTTCACAGCGGCGAGCGCGACTTCGTGAACGCCATTCTGTCGGCGGCGGCCGAGGGCAGGGCTCTCTGCGTGACCGCCTCTCAGATCGGTACGCCTACTTCGACGGAGGCGCTCGCCCGATGGACCTGGGACGCCCTGCCCGAACTGACGCCTGTCGATCGACTGACGACGGTCCACTACGTGGAGGAAGGCGGCTGGATCAGCAGGGCCGATATGGCCGTTCATGCACTGGAGGCGGCCGAGGACCGGGCCATCAGGCTCGGTGAATTCAAGCTGGCCATTCGCTTCCGAAAGGCCAGGGAGGGCATGCGGAGAACGGATGCCGACGACGGCTTCAGGCCGCTCAACTGCCGGCTCTCGAGTCTCAAAAAGGACGAGTTTCCGCGGACGGAACGGTGGATGGAGGGTGTGGATAAGTCTGTGGATATCGTTGTTGAGGCCAAAAAATCCCTGTGGATAACTCAAAAATGAGAGTCTGAATCTCCTTGAATTTCAATAAGATGAAATGAAAACGGCCGCCAAGGGGGCGGCCGTGGATAACTTTGGCTCTCCTGTAGGGGAGCGGTGCGTCAGCGCTTGTTGGACTCGAAGTTCCAGGCGTCCCTGCACATGTCGTCGATCGTGCGGGAGGCCTTCCATCCGAGGAGCCTTTCGGCGCGGGCGGGGTCGCACCAGTTGGCGGCGATGTCGCCCTCGCGGCGGTCGACGAGTTCGTAGGGAACGGAACGGTCGCTGGCCTTTTCAAAGGCCTTGACGACTTCGAGGACGCTGTAGCCGCGGCCGCAGCCGAGGTTGATGGCGATCCAACCCGTGTGGTTCATGATGTAGGGCACGGCCTTGGCGTGGCCGTCGGCGAGGTCCATCACGTGGATGAAGTCGCGCACGCCCGTGCCGTCGGGCGTCGGGTAGTCGTGTCCGAAGACGCGCAGGCGGGGCAGCGTGCCGTGAGCCACGCGGGCGACGTAGGGCAGCAGGTTGTTCGGAATGCCGTTGGGATCCTCGCCGATGAGGCCCGAGGGATGGGCGCCGATCGGGTTGAAGTAGCGCAGGCAGACGGCGCTGAATTCGGGATAGGCGCGGCAGACGTCCGCGAGAATCTGCTCGATGTGCAGCTTCGAGCGGCCGTACGGGTTCGTCGGTTCGCCGGTCGGGCAATCCTCGGTGAGGGGAAGCGTCTCGGGCGTGCCGTAGACCGTCGACGAGGAGCTGAAGATGATGCGGTTGACGCCCTTCCTGCGCATGGCCGCGAGCAGCACGAGCGTGCCGTTGACGTTGTTGTCGTAGTACTCGACGGGCTTGCTGACGGATTCGCCCACGGCCTTGAGGCCTGCGAAGTGAATGACGGCGTCGACGCCGTCGAGCGCCTTCTCCATGGCGGCGGCGTCGCGGATGTCGCCTTCGATGAAGACGGGGCGACGGCCCGTGATCGTCTCGATTCGGTCGAGAACGGAGCGGTCGGCGTTGGAGAGATTGTCGAAGAGCACGACGTCATGGCCGGCCTCGATGAGCACGACGGCCGTATGGGAGCCGATGAAGCCCATGCCGCCGGTGAGCAGAATGTTCATGTCTGGGTCCTGCGAGGTGAAGACGGGAGGCGCGGGAGCGCCGTCCCCTGAGGTGGTGGCATTGTAATGCTGCGGCGTGATTGCAACAACAGTCTTCCCGAATCGGCGTGCGGCCCGGCCGTATAATCACAGTTTTTTTGCAGGATCGAGCATGCAGGAAGGAACCGTACTCTGCTTTGACTTCGGACTGGCCAGAACCGGCGTCGCCTCGGGCAATACGCTCACGCGCAGCGCGCAGCCCGTCACGATCATTCATGCCAGAACGAACGACGAGCGCTGGAAGGCCGTCGAGGCCCTCGTGAAGGAATGGGAGCCCGTGCTTCTGGTGGTCGGCGTACCCCGTCACGGGGACGGCACGGACTGCGACCTCACGCCCCGTTGCGAGCGCTTCGCCCGCCAGCTCGGCGGCCGCTTCCGCCTGCCCGTGCGCACCGTCGACGAGCGCTTCTCGTCCGTGATGGTCGAACACGGCGCGGACAAGATCGACGACGAGGCCGCCGCCGTCATCCTGCAACAGTACTTCGACGAGCAGGACGCCGTCGCCTGAGGAAGCCTTTCATGCGCTATGTCATCGGATGCGGCCGCATGGCCGCCGTGGGGATCATGATCCTTGTGATCCTCTTCATCCTTCTCGTGCTTTTCCCGCTGGTCGGCCGCAAGGGCCGCGGCCGCTGCGTCAGGCGCGTCTGCCGCGTGCTCTTGCGCGTGCTCGGCGTGCGCATGACCGTCAGGGGCGCGGTGCCCGTCGCGCAGAGCGCCGAATGCGGCGTGAACGGAGAGGGACCGGGCTACATGGTCTGTGCAAACCACGTTTCCTTCATCGACATCTTCATCCTCGATGCGGTCCTTCCGTGCCGCTTCGTCGCCAAGAAGGAGATCGCCTCCTGGCCCGTCTTCGGCTTCATCGCCAGGGGAACAGGCACGCTCTTCATCGACCGCAGCCGCAAGCGCGCCGTGCTTGAGATCGCCGACGCCATGGCGGGCGCCATCAACGAGGGCACCAACGTGCTCTTCTTTCCCGAGGGCACGACGGGCAACGGCCTTGAGCTTCTGCCTTTTCATCCGAATCTCTTCGAGGCCGCCGTCCGCTCGGGCGCGCAGATTCTGCCCGTGACGCTCCGATACACGCTCGACGGCAAGCCGAGCGGGCTCGTTTCCTATGCGGGGGACGTCGCGCTCTTCACGGTCCTCAAGCGAATCCTCTTCACGCCGGGACTCGGCGTCGAGGTGACGGTGCTCGATCCCGTCTCCGTCGACGGCAAGACCCGCCAGGCGCTCTGCCTTGAGGCATCCGCGCTCATGTCGGGGGCGCTCGGCGTCTCCGACGTCACCGCTGAACGCGAAGAGGCCCGCAGGCGCCGCCTGCAGGCCATGTCCGAAACGAAGGCCGAAGCCGAAAAGACCGTCTGAGACGGACTTATTTGTATTTGAAGGGGTCTGCCCAGCAGGGGCAGTCCTCCTGATAGATCCGCCTGTCGGGGAAGCGCACGGCGGTGAGCTTCCCGCCCCACAGGCATCCCGTGTCGATGGCCACGATGTCGTCGCGGCGGATGAGGCCCAGCATGGACCAGTGGCCGAAGCAGATGGGCGTGCCCGCCATGGGGCGCTTCGAGTATTCGAACCACGGGATCAGGTGCTTGGGTGCGGAGCCGATGTCCTCCTTCTGCTTGAAGTCGAGCTCGGCCGTCTTTTTGTCCACGAAACGCATGCGCGTGAAGCAGTTGAGAATGGCCTGCATGCGCTCGCCGCCCTTGAGCCCGTCGTCCCAGTCGCTGTTGCCGTACATCTGCTGGAGCATGGCCTTCCAGTCGGGCCCCGACAGCACGGCCTCGGCCTCGCGTGCGAGTCCCCTGGCCTTTTCCAGCGTCCAGAGCGGATGAACGCCCGCATGCACGAAGACGGCGTCCTCGGTTTCGATCATGATGGACTGGTGCCTGAGCCACTCGATGAGTTCGTCCGCGTCGGGCGCCTCGAAGATTTCTCCGATCGTGTCCTTCTTGTGCACCTTGCTCGCACCCGCCGCCACGGCCAGAAGGTGCAGGTCGTGGTTGCCGAGCAGGCATCGCGCCCTGCTGCCGAGGCCAGCGACGCGCCGAAGGGTCGCTAGCGATTCGGGCCCCCTGTTGACGAGATCGCCGAGGAAGATGAGCGGGGCGTCCTCCGGGAGCTGTTCGAGCAGACCGTCCAGGCTTTCCAGACAGCCCTGCAGGTCGCCGATGGCGAAGTACGGGTTCGTGACCATAAGAATCTCTAATTCGTGCTAGTCTTTACGACAATTTCAGCGTTGATTGCCCCGACTGAGGGACAACCCTGATTTTCTCAATTGTACTTTTTATTGGTCACAAGACAATGAAGCCTGTTCGCAAAGTCGTGTTCCCCGTCAACGGTCTCGGCACCCGCTTTCTTCCCGCCACGAAGGCGATGCCCAAGGAAATGCTCCCCGTGGTCGACATGCCCCTGATCCAGTACGCAGTGGCGGAAGCCGCTGCGGCGGGCATCACCGAAATGATCTTCGTGACCGGCCGCAACAAGCGCGCCATCGAGGACCACTTCGACTCCTATCCCGAACTCGAGCGCGAGCTTGAGGAAAAGGGCAAGGACGAGCTTCTCGAGCTCGTGCGCGGCATCGTTCCCGCCGGCGTCAAGTGCATCTACATCCGCCAGCCCAAAGCCCTCGGCCTCGGCCACGCCGTGCTGTGCGCCAAGCCCGTCGTGGGTGACGAGCCCTTCGGCGTCATGCTCGCCGACGACCTCGTCGACGCTCCGAGCTCCTGCATCGGCCAGCTGACGGCCGTGCGCGAAGCCCGCGGCGGCGGTTCCGTGATCGCCGTCCAGGACGTTGCTCCCGAAGCCACGAACAAGTACGGCATCGTGAGCGTGGATGACACGAGCCTGCAGACCTCCCAGATGCGCGGCATCGTCGAGAAGCCCGACCCCAAGGTCGCGCCGTCCCGCATGGCCGTGATCGGCCGCTACGTCTTCGAACCCGAAGTCTTCGACTACCTCGAGAAGGTCACGGTCGGCGTCGGCGGTGAAATCCAGCTCACCGACGGCATCGCCTCGTCGCTCGACACGGTGCCGACCTACGCCCACCGCTTCGAGGGCACGCGCTTTGACTGCGGCAGCAAGCAGGGCTTCCTTGACGCGACCATTCACTTCGCACGCAAGCGCGGCTTCAAGATCAACTGATCCCGCCTTCCGCAAGAATGACAAAACCCGCACAGGCCGACAGCCGTGCGGGTTTTGTTGGTGTGCCAGGCATGGGCACAATCTAACGGGTGAAAGTCCCGAGCGCAGGGGATAGCACCAAGCGCATAGCCGAA
>ENA-UERX01002170-UERX01002170.1-human-gut-metagenome-genome-assembly--contig:-NODE-2170-length-10145-cov-6.581248_pt1 | contig 10145 bp, 11 predicted proteins | sample MGYA00242992_ERZ507993 | MGnify/ENA primary metagenome ERZ507993 (study PRJEB26167, sample SAMN06115487) | human gut metagenome | host: Homo sapiens | place: China:Chongqing | collected 2015-04-10... | reverse complement strand
CACTTTAAAAAGCAATAGAAAACAAGTGGGTTTTCTTCCAAAGCAAGGGGCTTTCTTTGGGCAGAATGTAGAAAAAGCGCCGAAATCCCGGCGGTGCACCTATTTTGCGAAAAAAATCGAAAAATAAGGGTTGACAAGACTAACCGGCTGTGGTATTCTGTTCTCGCAACGAGGTTAGACAAATCTAACCACGTTGCACCAGAAAAGCGGAAGCCTCTGCAAGGGCTTCTGCGAAAACCGGATCCGCCATGGCAGAGCTGCGGAGCTGTGTCAGGTGATTCCCAAGTTTGTCGTGGCGAGGCCACTCCATCTTGCTTACGCAAGACCGCTTTGTGGCTTAAAAGCCCCACTGGGGCTTTCATTGCTGCGCAAACGCCAATTCCTCCATTCCATTCTCTTTTTTCAAGTGAGCTGTGGTTTTAGTTTGCTCCCACGGCTCGATGCGCGGCATTCGGTGTGATTGGTACCGCACCAAGTGCAAAAGAAAAACAAAAACGGGACATGCAGCTTGACCACCTGCGTGCCCCGTTTTTTGTTTTTATAAGGGAAACGACCCTCTCAGCCGCCTGCGGCGGCAGCTCTCCCGAAGGGCGAACTTCATGCGCAAGTACGGAAAGATACTACTTTTGGTTTGAAGAAAAACGTTTAAGCCAGATGCCCAGATGCAAAGAAGCTCCCCCTTTCGGGGGAGCTGGCATCGCCGAGCGATGACTGAGAGGGTTTACTTCACGATCTCCACCAGCTGACGGTACACTTCTTCCGCGCCGCCTTTGGGCGTTTTGATCTTCACGAACTGGCTGTTCACGATGGCGGTGCCGTCGGAGTAGACCGTGACCAGCAGGCGGTTGTTTTCATCCGCATCGTAATAGCTCACGGTGACGGAGTCCACCGGGTATTCGTGGCTGTAGGAGGAATACCGCTGGTTGAACCGCTTGACGCAGGTAAGGCCGGAGAGCACGTTTGCGATCTGCTGATAGGCCGGGTCGTCGGCAGAGAGCAGCTGAACGTCCATCTCTGCGGAGCGGGCAAAGCTCTGAATGTGCTCCACCCGGACACTGGCCTGTGTGCTGGCCTTGATCCCGGATGCAAGATCGATCCGGGCAGAGGGAAGGATGAGCACCAGCGCCAGCAGAATGAGCAAAACGATGCCGAACCGGGACAGAATGCCTTTTTCCTTCATAAGAGTCATGCCTCCTTTGGCAGCTCCGCTCCCATCTGGCCCAGATGCCGCTGGGCAAAGAAGAAGCCCACGGCGCTGGCGGCGAACACCACATAATAGCTGGCGATGCGGTAGAGCATCATCACGCTCATCACCTCGCCGCGCTCCAGAAAGCTGCCGAACACCAGCAGGAATGCCGTCTCGATGGAGCCCATGCCGGCCACATTGGGCAGGGCGTTGGACAAAAACAGCATCAGGCTGGTGAGCAGCTGCACCTGCAAAAAGCTCAGAGGGGAAAGCCCCATGAACCGGATGCACAGGTAGGGCAGGCAGAACAGCCCGAACAGCTTGACCGCCTGCAATGCCAGAATTTCAGCGCAGCGGGGCTTATCTGCCAGCAGACGGCGGCTCTCCTCGCCCAGAACATCCAGCTGCTGCTGCCAGTCGGCGCGGCGCTGCTGCCATTTTTCCGTTTTGGGCAGCAGACGCATCAGCCAGCGGGCAAGGTCCTGCACCAGCGGCGATACGCACACCAGCACCAGCACCACAATGATGGCCGCCACTACAGCGTATGCCATGGGCAGATAATTCATCACACCGGTGGTGTTGGCGGCAAGCCACCTGTGCTGCAACAGCAGCATCACCGTGGCATACAGCAGCACGGTGGTTTTGTGGAACACGTACTGCAGGGTCATCAGGCCCACACCCGGGCCCACCGGCAGGCCGCAGCGGTGGAGATACCAGGTCTGCACCGGCACGGCGCCTGCGCCCAGTGTGACCACATTGCCAAAAGTGCCGCACCACGCGGTATCGATGCCCTGCCGGAGCCGGAAACCCGGAATGCGGCTGCGCACGATGACCCACGCCACGCACCCTTCCAGCAGCGGATAGCTAAGGCCGATGGCCAGCACCACCAGCACCTGCCATGCGGACAGCTGCGAAAGTGCTGCGGTGATCTCGGCCCAGTGGTCCTTGAACAGCAGCACGATGATGCCGGTGAGTGCGGCGAGCACCAGCAGCGAAAATGTCGTCTTTTTGCGGGAAGGTGCGGCAGAGGTGGGTTGGCTCATAAAGAGAACAGGCTCCTTTCAGAAGGAATGATCTGGTAAAAGTATAGCACTGTGCAGCCGCCTCTTTGTGAACGGAACCGGAATTTTCTTGTGCAATTTCAGCGGAATGATAAAAAACGCTCTGCCCAGCCTGCGTCAAGGGGGGCCGGCCCGCAAAGGATCTGCAGCCGACAAAAAAGCATCCGCAGCGGCACTGCCCGTGACTCCTTCTCGCAAACCCCGCACATGCGGGGAAAAGCAGCTGCTCATAGCCCGGCACTTTGACGACGCCAGGATCACCCCCGCATGTGCGGGGAAAAGTTCGGGAAGTGGTCAACAAAGGGCAGGATCACGGGATCACCCCCGTATGTGCGGGGAAAAGAGCAGGGTCAGGTCATGCCGGGCTTTGCTTTTGGGATTACCCCCGCGTATGCGGGGAAAAGGCCGGTGACACGTCCCTTGGCGGTGTCGGACAGGGATCACCCCCGCATGTGCGGGGAAAAGCGGACGGCAAGATGTGGGATGCAAGCGTCAGCGGGATCACCCCCGCACATGCGGGGAAAAGTATTGCTGCACACTGATGGCTTGCCGTAACTGGGGATCACCCCCGCACATGCGGGGAAAAGAGGGACGTGGGGTGTAACGAGTCCGGACAGCCGGGATCACCCCCGCACATGCGGGGAAAAGTTAGAGCAGGTTGTTAAACTATATGCTGCTGTGGGATCACCCCCGCACATGCGGGGAAAAGGTAGCCGTTATATTGAGTGTACCTGAAGTTACGGGATCACCCCCGCACATGCGGGGAAAAGTCGAACTTTGCGACTTTGAACAGCGTGTAGTCGGGATCACCCCCGCACATGCGGGGAAAAGGCACTTGGCCCGGACGAGAGCGGTCGGCTGTCGGGATCACCCCCGCATGTGCGGGGAAAAGCAAAGCAGGCTGCGGCATCCGGTCAGGTCCTCCGGATCACCCCCGCATGTGCGGGGAAAAGCGCCGCCGCGTTTCTGCGTATAACGTTGGACAAGGATCACCCCCGCATGTGCGGGGAAAAGTGCTTATCAGGAAAAAAATTAACGGGAGTAGGCAGGATCACCCCCGCATGTGCGGGGAAAAGCGGGCTTGCAGCTGCGCAGAAGCTGCTCAACCAGGATCACCCCCGCATGTGCGGGGAAAAGGTGAAAAGGGGGTACAGGGGTGAAACCCCTGTGGGATCACCCCCGCATGTGCGGGGAAAAGTTAACCCGGAAACGGGCGAGTATCTGCGCTTTGGGATCACCCCCGCATGTGCGGGGAAAAGGACCGCCTCCTGCGTCCAGATCCCGGAGCGTTTGGATCACCCCCGCATGTGCGGGGAAAAGACTAAAAAGATCCCGTAGCATCGTACCTCACGCCGCTATTGTACCTCTGTTTCCTTCAGTTTGCAATAAACCTGCTGGATCAGACGGCAGTCCGGCAGGGCACGATGCTCCACCTTTTCTGCCAATTGAAAATGCTGCGCCAGCGTCACCAGCTTATAATTTGCGATCCTTGTAAGTTTTCTGCGGGCAAGCTGTGCAAGGTCCGTCTGACGATTGGTCGGTATCGGAAAGCCATACTGTTTGCAGGCCATGCGCAGAAACTCCAGATCAAAGGCAATGTTATGTCCCACCAGCGGGTCCTTTCCAATAAACGCCAGAAAGCGCTGCAATGCTTCCCGGGGGTCTGCTCCTTGCTGCAGCTCTGCGGCGCTGAGTCCGGTCAGCGCTGTGATCTCCGGCGGGATCTTCTCTGCCCCGCAGACCAGCATAGTCAGTTCCTCCACCGGCGCACCGTCCCGGACCCGCAGCGCCCCGTACTCGATGATGGAATCGGACGCGGCTTTCAGGCCGGTGGTCTCCAGATCGATCACGGTGTAATCCCCTGTGCCCGGTCTTGTTCTGCCTGCTTTCCGCGCCATCTGCTGCTGTGCCGCTTTGCTGAACCCGGGTTTCAGGTCGATCTGGCTCTGTTGGGTCTGGGGCAGCGGCCGCCGCATCAGCTTGATGCCGTCAAAATCCACGGTCTCCCATGTGGTATTGTGAGTGCGGAAGTCCATCCGCTGTTCTCCCGCCGCAGTGAACACCAGTGTCGCCTGTCCGTTTTTCAGGTTCTGGCATACCCGCTCCCACAACGCATCCCGTACGCGGCTGCTCACATTGCCCACATAGACGCCGGTATTGATCTCGCACAGCCATTTGGACAGGTCGCCGCGCAGCTTCGGCGGGCAGTTCGTCATGGTAAGAACTACGATGGTTCCTCACCCTCTTCTTTTTCAAAATAATTGATGCCGTTCGCCACCGTGCCGATCCGGTCGTCCCACAGGTAAACGACTTCCGGCTCCTGCTCCGGCGCATCTGTATTCAAGAGCAGATAGCGGATATCGTGCACCATGCGTTCCAGAATGTGATGCTCCACCATGGCATCCCGCACCCGGCGGCGCACCACAGCCGGCAGGTCCTCCGGGGCCTGTGCCGCCACCTCAAAGGCGATGGGAATGGTCACCTCGGCCTTGTACAGGTCGGCGATATCGTATACAAAGGAGCACTCGTGCCCCACATGGACAAAGCCCAGACCCGGGGCACAGCCCAACGCCACGATGACCGCATGTGCCAGACCGTACAGACAGGCGTGCCCGGCAGAAAGTGCCTGATTGACCGCATCGCCGGATGCAAAATCCTCCGGGCGGTACAGCCGGCCGCTCCACGGAACACCGCTGTCCTTGGACGCTTTGCGGTACACCTGCCGCACGCGGCTGCCCTCGCGGCCCCGCAGCTGCTGCATGGTCAGGTGAGAGATGTCCTCGTCCGGGAAGCGGAGCTGATACATCCTGCGCACCACATCCAGATGCTTGCGGGTGTTGCTGACCAGTTCTGCCTGCCGCAGCAGCAGCTGCGCGTGGGTGGTCAGCGGGCGGCCATGGGCGTAATACCGCACGCCGTGCTCGCCCACCCAGACAGCTCCCACGCCCGTGTCGCCCATAAGCTCCATGGCGCGGTGGGTCACCCGTGTGCCCGGCCCCAGCAGCAGCACCGAAATGCCTGCCGCCGGGACGGAGACCACTCCTTTTTCGTCCGTCACGGTGATGGCACCGTCCTGTCGGCCAAGGGTACAGTGTTCCAGATACAAAAAGGTCATCCGGTCCTTCACCTGCGGCAGTGCCTGCAGGTCCGGCCGGATCATGCCCGGCATCTCGTCCATCTCAGTTTCCTCCGCGCATGACGGTCATCAGCCCAAGGCCGTAGGCCTTGCCGCGTCCCATGCCCTGACACAGCAGTGCCCGGAACTGCTCTGGGTCGGTCACCTGCAAAACGCCCTCGTAGGTCACTGCCAGCAGGGTCACAGGCCGGGTGCCATGCTTGGCAAAGTGCTGCCACTGCACCCGGGTCACGGTAAATTCCTCTTCCCGCAAAGCAAAGCCATGCTTTGCGGCGCGGTCCAGCAGCCACTGCTTCTGATACTTTGTCGAGCAGTGCGCCGCCACAGTCCCCCGCTCTGCGGGTGCCTTGGGGTCTTTGCAGCATTTGGTGGGGTTTGCGGTCAGCCGGAACTGCCAGCTGCTGCCCGGCTCCACCCGCTGCAAAAGCGGGTCGTAGCTGCGGGTCTCCGCAGCCGCTCCGGTGCCGAACTGCTCCACCACGCCAGACAGCTCCGGCACATCCTCGCTGAGCAGCAGCAGATACAGCCGCTCTCCCAGACGATCCAGCCGCCACAGCCTGCGGCGGCGCTCCCCTGCAAAGGCGCTTTCCACTGCGCCGTGCAATTTCTGCGGTGCCGCCAGTGCTGCCATGGTGCTGCGGCGGGTGGGATCGAGCTCTACCCGTGATAAATACATCCTCTCGCCCCCTTTACAATTCCCGGAACGGGTCATGCTCCGTCTTTTCCGGGCTGTCCGGCATGGTCTGCCAGAGCTCCCGCGCCGAGCGGTAGCCGTACTGCCGATGGCGCGGGTCAAAGCTGACCGGCACATCCCGCTGCACAGCCGTGCCCGGCTCCAGCGGGTCGGCGTCCAGCACCAGCCGCCAATGCCGCCCCGGACACAGAGGCGGTTCTGTCTGCAGTGCTTCCTGCAAAGAACATTGCCGCAGTCCCAGACAAAGCGGCAGGGTGGGCGGGCAGGACCGGCGGCCCAGATACAGCGGAAAGGCCGGGTGCAGCAGCGCCTGCTGCAGCTGCTGCAAAAGGGCGGCGTCTTCGCTTTCAATCCCAGCCAGAAATACGGCATCCTGCAGATAGTGGCGGTAGGTCACATAAGAGGTCTTTTGGTCCTGTGTCTTTGCGATGTGGTAGTCCACCAGCAGCTGCCCTTCCCGCTCCACGCGGACGCCGAACCGCAGCTGTGCCAGCCGGGCCAGTGCTTCACTCTCGTCCCGCCGCAGCCCCAGAGCCGCCGCCAAAAGGCCGATGACGCCGCTCTTGGTGGGTTCCCGATTGGTTTTGCGGGTCTCAAATTTGGAGTCCGCACCCCACGCCTGCAAAGGCGCTGCCCGTCTTCTGGGGTACAGCGCACAGCAGACTTTCCGCACCCCACGCCTGCAAAGGCGCTGCCAGCCGAAGCAACAGCGTTGCCATTACCCCACCTCATTTCCGGCAAGCGCATCCCGGACAGCCTTTTCCAGCGCGTCCAGCATGGCCTTTGCCGTCTGCGCCGGAGCCAGTGCCTCCAGACCGCTGCCTACGGTAAAGCTCTGGGCCGGGGCCTCGGCAAAGCTGCTGTACATCTGCTGCGCGTACTGTGCCAGTGCCGCCTTGGAAGGTTCGGCATACCCCTGCGTACTGCGGGGCACGGCACGCTCGAATGCACCACACAGGTTCACCGGCTGATCTTCCCGGATGGTCACATAGACTGCATCCGGCAGAGTGCGGTTTGCAAAGCTGTTCTGTTTGCCGGTGGGCATGGAGAACAAAAATGCCTCGCCAAAGGCCCGCACCGTTTCCGCTGCCTGCTCTACGCCCAGCCGCCCGGCCAGCTCCATCACGTTCACCGTGGCATAGCGGTACAGGGTGGAGGAGTTGTACTCCACCGTGCCCAGATGGCCTGCACCGGCATTGTCCTCTGCCTGACAGTCGTCCACTGCGGTAAAGTAATCGTACTCGTTCTGCACGGCATGGGTGGAGATGCTGTGGGCCACCTGCGCAGCGGCATCATATTTCAGGGAGGGGTCATCTGCCACCATGCGGCCAAACAGTGCCATATCCATTGAAGGGGCTGCTTTCAGGGCCTTCTGGTATTCTTTTTTGTCGGTGCTGCCCGCCACAGCCAGCTCTGCCAATGCCTTTGCCTGCGCAGTGCTCATAAAGAACAGGGCTTTGGTGCCTTTATCATCGCTCTTGATGCCCGCATTCTCCAGCGCTTTCTTTGCCAGCTTGTCCGCATCCGCCTCCGGAGCCAGTGGAAGGATCTGCTCCTTCACCAGATCGGCAATCTTTTTGGTGCGCTTGCCCACGTCCAGCCGGGCGTTCTCCGCAAAGGCAGCGCGCATGGCGTGCTTCCACGCCTGCGAGGATACCCGGGCACGGGTCACACCGCCGTACACGGCCGTTTTGGGGCTGCCCGTATCGTCCCGGTTGATGCAGCTGGGCGGTACGGTCTGCAAAATGTGGAAATCAACATACAGGCGCTTGTTCATGGTCAATTCTCCTTTTCGTTCTCTTCCGGTGCAGTCTTGATCTCACGGTACAGGTCCTGTCCCCACCGCAGACGGACGTTGGCGGGGATCTGCGCATACCGCGGGTCGGTGCATTGCAATTCATACAGGTCTGCCGCAAGCTGCGGATAGTCCAGCGGGATGCCGCCATCCTTTGCGGCGCTCAGCAGCTGGATCATCCCCCGCAGATGGTGGCTGATCTCGGTGATCTCTTCTGCGGTGGCCAGCGCATTGAACCGCCGCAGCACGCTGGCTTCGGTCCAGTCCTGTCCGGCAGGGGTGTTCCGCTCTGCCAGCTGCCGCACCGCCCGGCCCAGCGTATTGCCCGGGCGGTTCATGGGCTGGTCGTTTCCCTGCTGATGCACAGCGTACAGGGTCAGGGCAAGGTAGACCGCCCACTCTGCGTAGGAAGGGCCGCTGCGGCCCTGAAAGCTTTCCGGCATTCCCCGCAGAAAACTCCCCCACAGCTCCGGCAGATCGCCGGGTGCGTGTCCAACGCCTCGCCGCAGCTTTGCCAGCTCAGCCCGCCGCTGGTTGTCCGGCAGGGCCCAAAGCCAGCGCAGCCGCTGCGCCGTATAGATTCTGACGTCCTGTGTTTTCATCCAATTCCCCCTTTATGATTCTGTTTTGGGATAGATCTCCCAAAGCTTTGCGCGAAAAATGTTATAGGCCCTTGGCGAGGTATACAGGATGGTGCGCTCCGTTTTTTTGCCCTTGTCCACCACAATGCGGTGCCCTTTCAGGGCGGCATTTCCGGCCTCCATCACCATCTGTTCCCCCAGCTTTTCCGCGATGTTTCGCGCCTGCGCCTGCCAGCACAGTTCCATTTCATCATAGTTCTTTTGATTTGCATCGATCTTTTGCAGCCACAGCCGGAAGGGCTGGTCCACCGCAAAGTAAAACTGTGCACGGACAGAGCCGCCGACATTTTCATTTTTGTTCCCGGCCGCAATGGCGATATCCTGCGCCAGATACCCCACACACTGTGCTGCTTTTTCGCAGTTATTGATCTCTCTTACGATGCGCTCCTGCCATTTGCAGCTCAGTTCGTCCAACAGCCCTGCCTGAAAGGTCAGGCTGTCGCTGAAGATATCTTCGATGTGGTTCTGGGTGGCGTAAAGCACTCCAACGATGCGGAAATGGATCTTCTGCCGGGAGTCCAGGATTCCCAGCCGCTGTTCCTGTAGCTTCTCCGTCCAGCGTACCACGCCGGGGCGGTGGCCACTGTCCTGACAAAACACCGCCGGAAACTCCCGCCAGAACTGCCGGGCCGGGTCATGGCGGCAGGGCACAAACACCGCCGGCTCGTTCTTTTTGGCAGCGTTGCGCCAGACGGTCATCTGCTCCGCAAAAGCATTTTCTTTGGAGAAGAAATCGCCTCCCAATGCAAAGTAGCCATCCACCATTTCCTCTGTCCTGTGCAGCAGAAGCCGTCGGGATTGCAGGGTCAGCAGCTGTGCCGGGTCGTCCGGGCAGGGGATTTTCGTGCGCTCTGCGCTCCTTGGGGTCTCCAGTTCCCAGCACGGGCGGTTTTCACTCCAGTATTCCCGGCCATCCTTCAGCAGGGTAAGATTCAGCATCAATGTTTCGTACAGGTTGTTCCCCAGCGCCTGAATATAGCCAAGACTCCCCAGCCAGCCAACACTTATAGATGGCAGATTCTTTTCTTTCGGCTTCAAAGACGTATCATCAAAGCCGTTCACGGACAGCAGCCACCGGGCGGCTTGCGGGTAGCTCAGCCGCTCCTTGCTCTGCCCTGCATACAACGGAAAGAGTCGGAGTTTATTTTTGCTCTCTATCATTTCGCCGTTGAGCATCGCCGCGCTGCAGGCTGTCCCGATTTCAGCCCCCGGCACCTGCCAGAAGGGATGTGTCGGGTGGAACAGCCAGAAGCGGTCCTTCCACTGTTCCAGATAGTCCCGCAGCGGCTGCTCCGGGAAATGCCCCAGCTGCCACAGGTCTCCCCAGCGAGCCAGAGCATCATCCTCTTCTTCAAACGGTTCTGGCTCACCTTCCACATTCACGCGGGAAAACACGGTAAACAGCACCGCCAGCAGCAGCCGCAGCATAGCGGCATCCTGCGTGGGCATTTCGCCTGCCAGATCCACATAATCCTGCGCATGGAGCAGTGCGTCCGTCAGTGAGACCTCCTGCACGGTGTTATCCGGCAGCCGAACCCGGACCCACGGCTCCGTTAACAGGTTAAATTCGATCTCCTTCATCCGTTTCCTCCTTTTGGTAGGTCAGGCCGTTTTCACGGTCATAACAAAGCT
>ENA-UERX01002165-UERX01002165.1-human-gut-metagenome-genome-assembly--contig:-NODE-2165-length-10171-cov-4.843670_pt1 | contig 10171 bp, 8 predicted proteins | sample MGYA00242992_ERZ507993 | MGnify/ENA primary metagenome ERZ507993 (study PRJEB26167, sample SAMN06115487) | human gut metagenome | host: Homo sapiens | place: China:Chongqing | collected 2015-04-10... | reverse complement strand
GGCTTTTGATAAAAGCCGCGCTCTTTTTTCATGCTCCACCCGCATTTTTTAATGTTTTGCGGCGTGATTCCTTTTCGGAATGGTATTCCATTTTCCATTTATTAAAAATATAAAAGTTCATCATCAATTTGCATAATATTTTTGATGAATCTTTGGCGGTTTTGAAGCCGCCGCTTCTCTTGACTTCTTCTTTACGGCATGTTACGCTTTTACTGCTGAAACAAACGAATATCTACCGATGACGCTTTCGGGATCTCGCAAACCGGAGGCCGAGGAAACTCTGGAGAACTCATTGAATTGAGTGCCGAAGGTGCAAGGCCGTAATGGTCGAATCTCTCAGGCAAAGGGACAGAGAAGCAGGACGTTTTTACGTCGTCGCACCGTTTCTCCTCCCCGCTCAACTGAATGCTACTTCCGGAGTTGCTGATTTTCGTATCGGCAACTTCTTTGTTTTTTAGGAGAGAGAGAGTTATGATTGAATCCATCGAAGCCGCACTGTTCCCAATTGTATGCAAGATCAATGAATATCTGAGCAACTACATCCTTGTGTTCCTGCTGCTCGGCATTGGTTTCTGGTACTCCATCAAGACCCGCTTCGTCCAGATCCGCTGCTTCAAGGAGGGCTGGAACAGCGTGTTCGGCAACCTGTCGCTGCGCGGCAAGAAGCATGACAGCGGTATGAGCTCCTTCCAGGCGCTCGCCACCGCCATTGCCGCTCAGGTCGGCACGGGCAACATCGTCGGCGCTTCCGGTGCCATCCTCACCGGCGGCCCCGGCGCCATCTTCTGGATGTGGCTGATCGCCTTCTTCGGCATGGCCACGATCTACGCGGAAGCGACGCTCGCCCAGGAGACCCGCATCGTCGAAAAGGACGGCAACGTCAAGGGCGGTCCTGTCTACTACATCACGACGGCCTTTAAGGGCGGCTTCGGCAAGTTCCTCGCCGGCTTCTTCGCCATCGCCATCACGCTGGCGCTCGGCTTCTTCGGCTGCATGGTGCAGTCCAACTCCATCGGCTCGACGATGCAGACCGCCTTCGGTGTCCCGTCCTGGATCGTCGGTCTCGTGCTCGTCGCCATCTGCGGCTTCATCTTCATCGGCGGCGTGCAGCGCCTCGCCTCCGTCACCGAGAAGGTCGTTCCCATCATGGCCGCGATCTTCCTGCTCGGCGGTCTCATCGTTCTCATCGCGCGCATCAAGTATGTCCCCGCGACCTTCGGCATGATCTTCAAGTATGCCTTCGCTCCGCAGGCCATCATCGGCGGTGGCTTCGGCTATGCCATCAAGACCGCCATTTCTCAGGGTGCAAAGCGCGGCCTGTTCTCCAATGAGGCCGGTATGGGTTCTACCCCCCACGCCCATGCGCTCGCGAACGTCAAGTGCCCGCACGATCAGGGCGTTGTCGCCATGATCGGTGTGTTCATCGATACCTTCGTCGTCCTGACCCTCAACGCGCTCGTCATCATCTCCACCCTCTACACTGAGGGCGGTCCCCTCCACGAATGCGGTGCTGCCGCCGCGTCCACCACGCTCGGCAAGGCCAACCTCGCCCAGACCGCGTTTGGCGTCGTCTTCGGTGAGACCGCGGGCAACATGTTCGTCGCGGTGTGCCTGTTCTTCTTTGCCTTCTCCACCATCCTCGGCTGGAATCTCTTCGGCAAGATCAACGTCGCCTACCTCTTCGGCAAGAAGAGCGTCATCGTCTACACCATCCTCGCGCTCATCTTCATCTTCCTTGGCACGATGATGGCCAACGACCTCGTCTGGGAGCTGAGCGATATGTTCAACAACCTCATGGTCATCCCCAACGTCATCGCCCTCTTCGCCCTGACGAACCTTGTGGTCAAGCACGCCGATGACCCAAGCCGCATTCCTGGCAAAAAGTGATCCTTTCCATCCTCTGTTAAAATAGGCAAAAGCGCCCCCGATTCGTTCGGGGGCGCTTTTCCTGTCTTCACTTCTATCAAACAGGCCGCCGAATCATTCGATGCGGCGGCCTTGTTCCTCTTTGCCTTTTTATGCTTCCAGCAGCTCCCGGAACGCGAGGCCCAGTCCCCGCGTCACGAGCTCCCGCGGGCTCGCACAATACGCGGTCATTTCCTGCGCCAGAAGCTCTCCCGCGCGGCCGTGGAGCCACACGCCGAGCGCCGCGGCCTCTGCCGCGCCCATGCCCTGGCACAGAAGCGACGCGATCAAGCCTGTCAGCACGTCCCCGCTCCCGCCCTTTGAGAGCGCCGAGCAGCCGCTCGTGTTGACGAGCATCCGCCCGTCCGGCAGCGCAATGCGCGTCCGGTGCCCCTTGAGCACCAAGATACAGCCGTGCTCGCAGGCAAAGCGGCTCGCAAGCTCTGTCCGTTCGCTCGACGCGATCTCCCGGAGCGTCCGGTCCGTCAGGCGCGCAAATTCGCCGTCGTGCGGCGTCAAAATCGTCACGCGTCCGCGGCGGACGTCCAGCTTTTCCGTGCAGCCCTGCAAGGCGTTCAGGCCGTCGGCGTCCAGCACCAGCGGCTCTTTCACCTGCCACAAAAGCGCGTGGACGAGCTGCTCTGTCTCTTTTCCGCGGCCAAGGCCGGGACCGAGCGCTAAAACATCACAGCCTTTGAGCTTGTCCTGCATCTTGTCGAGCGCGGCGAGACAGAGCCTTCCGTCCGTCTCCGGCAGCGGGAACGGCATTGCGCTCACGCACTTTTGCGCCTCAACCGCCCAGATGCTCTCCGGCACGCCGAGATACACGAGCCCGCAGCCCGAATGCACCGCCGCGCTCGCCGCCAGATACGGCGCGCCCGTATAGCCCACGCTGCCGCCGAGGACTAAGAGCTTGCCGAAGTCGCCCTTGTGCCCATCTTCTTTGCGCGGCGGCAGGAGCGTCTTGGCATACGCGCGGTCGACGATCGTTTCACGCATCGCAGTTTTCCTCCGTCAGTTCGAGTTTTTTCGCGCGCGGCAGCTTCTTGATGGCGGCCTCGCGCCGCAGCGCCGCGCCCTTGTCGCTGCATTGCTCGCGGTACACGACCGCGACAGGCGGGTGCGAGCGAGTGTACTTCGCCCCGTGCCCGCTCTTGTGCATGGCAAAGCGCTTTTCCACGTCTGAGGCAATGCCGGTGTAGAGCGAGCCATCCTCGCAGCGCAGCATGTAGACGTACCAGTCCATCTCAATACTTGAGCACGCCCGTCGTGCGCAGCGCGTTATAGAGCGCCGCCGCAGCCTGCTCGCGCAGGATGGGGACCTGGGGCTCGATATCTTCAAGGCTCATGCAGTACATATTCACAGCATCGCCGTTTTCATCGAACACGGAATTCGTCAAAAGCTCCGCGCTGCGGATGGCCCAGTGTGAAAAGCTCTTGTACTTCGGCAGCGGCTGCAAAATGGCCAGCGGGTTCTTGTCCAAAAATTCACGCGCATCCAGATTCACGAATTCCACGAGCCTGCCCAGCACCGTAATGAATTCCTCCTGTGTCATCGTCGCGTTCGGGTCGAATTTTCCCCCGCCCACGCCGGAGACAAGGCCGATGGCTGCCATCGCGTTCACAGAGGGCGCGTACCAGCTCCCTTTGGCAACGTCGGTAAAGCACCCGTTCGCCGTGGAGTAGAGGTCAAGCGCCTGCGCGAGCAGCGCACAGACCTCCGCGCGCGTCATCGTCGCGTCGGGGCGGAACTTGCCGCCATCGCCAAAGACGATGCGGCTCGCCGCAAGCGAATCGATCTCCTGCGCGTACTCGCTGTCCGCCACGTCGGAAAAGTCGAGCGCGGACGATGCGGCAAAGCCGCACTTTTCGCGCGCCTGCGCGAGCGTGAGCTTCCTTTCGCCGCCGTTTTCGCCCCAGTAAAGCACGGCGTCCGGCGTCAGCGCCGCCAAAATGGCCTCAAGCGCGGCGGAAGAGCTCTCCTTCCCCGCGGGAATGTCGATGTAAAAGTCGCAGTCGTTCAGCACCAGGCGGAGATACGCGCTGTCTTTCGTCTTCTCGCCGCTCAGCAGGCGCGCCGCCGCAACGGCCTGATCCTGCGGGATGTAGAGCGTCGGCACCACGCCGATGCGGTCGGTCGTGTTGCCGCCCGCGCAGTAGAAGCGGTACGCCGTCACCTTCACGGCGTCGCCGTGCAGATACGGGCAGTTCAACTCATCGTATAGGACCTGCGCCACGCCCTTGCCATAGCTGCGCGTGCCGATGACGATGCCGCTGCCCGTGCCGAGCACGCCGCCCGCAAAGATCTCCGACGCGCTGGCACTGCCGCTGTCCATCAGCACGATGGCGGGCTTGTCCGTCAGGTCCTTGCCCGAATAGCTCTGCGCGGTACTCTCGCCATCCTGATCGACAAAGTAGGTGAGGTCTCCCTCGCCCGAAAACGCGCCGAGCGCCGACACCGCCGCGGAGGTCAGCCCCCCGCCGTTGCCGCGAAGGTCGACGATCCACGCGTGCACAGCGCTGTCATTCCCACGCACGCCCTCTTGAAAATACGTCCCCGTCTGCGTGCCGAAGCTGTCGCAGTCGATGTAGCCCACGCCGCCCGTGACCGAGACGGTCGTATTCGTCTGCGTGACGAGCGCGCGCGTAACGGTATAATCCGCCTGCGTGCCGTCCGCGTGGCGGACGGTGATGGTCACGCTCGTCCCCGCTTCGCCGAGGAGCTTGGCGCGGTGCTCCGCGCCGCCCGGCGCGCAGGACTCGCTCTCAATGGCGATGATAATGTCGCCCGCGGCAAGGCCCGCCTTCTCCGCGCCACCGCCCTTGAGGACGGAGACGATGCGGATGCCCTCGGGCACATAGGTGATCTCCGCGCCGATGCCGGCGAAGCTCACATCACCCTCGACGCCCTGCAAAAACGCCTGATACTCCTCCGCCGTCATGTAGTACGTGTAGTCGTCCGTGTAGGAAAAGAGCTCGTCGAGCGACTTCGCGTCTTGCGCGGCGCGCGGCAGCTTATCAACATAGCTGCGCTGCAAAATATCGTAGGCCTCCTCCACGCTGAGCGCCTGCGCACCGGTCGTTATCGTCATCGCCGCGGCGCAGCAGAGCGCGCCCAGGCGGAACAGTCTCTTTTTCATGCCCGATTCTCCTTTGTTCGGCAGTTTTCTCCATTATACCGTGCCCGCGGCAAAAAGCAATCGCAAATCCCGCCGCTTCTCCCGCCTTGCCAAGCGGGCGAAAATAGGCTATACTGTCAGCATAATGAGAAATTTTTGCTTTTTGGAGGATCTTATGGACGAGCAGAAGACCACCGGCACCCTTTATATCGTCGCAACGCCCATCGGCAACTCGCGCGACATGTCCGAGCGCGGACGCGAAATCCTGTCCACCGCCGACATCATCGCCGCCGAGGACACCCGCCGCAGCGTGGTGCTGCTCAACAAGCTCGGCATCCGCGGCAACAGTCTGAGCGCCAACCACAAGTTCAACGAATACGGCAAGGCGAAGTGGTTCATCGAGCAGCTTGCCTCCGGCAAGGACATCGCCGTCATCACCGACGCGGGCACGCCCTGCATCTCCGACCCCGGCAACGAGCTCATCCGCGCCGCGGTCGAAAACGGCATTCGCGTCGTCGGCGTGCCCGGCTGCTGTGCCGCGGTCAACGCGCTATCGATCTCGGGCTTTGACCTCTCGAGCTTCCTCTTCTATGGCTTTTTCCCGCGCGAGACGGCCGACCGCCGCCGCGTGCTGATGATGATGCGCAAGGGCGACACCGCGACCTACGCCTTTTACGAATCTCCCAAGCGCATCATGAGCGTCATCGACTTCTTCATCGAGGAAAACGCGCAGCTGCGCCTGTGCCTCTGCAACGACATGACAAAGCTCCACGAGATGACCTTCCGCGGCACGCCGCAGGAGGTCAAGGATCAGCTCATCGCGAAGGAGACCTACGAAAAGGGTGAATATGCCCTCATTGTCGAGGTCTGCGATGACTACCGCCTGCGCGAGGTCGAACACATCACCTCGCCTGAGGCGCTGCTCGTCGACTGCATGGTGCGCAGTGACTGCACGGCCAAGGACGCCATCAAAATGCTTCTCAAGGACGAGAACAACACCTACAGCAAAAACGAGCTGTACGCTGCGCACCTTGCGCTCAAAGAGAGGTTTGGCGCATGAGCATCGTAGTCTCCGACCTCTCCGAACGGCTCGACACGCTCACCAAGCTCGTCCTCGCCGAGCCGGTCGCGCGCATCGGTCACTCGCGTGTCACCGTGCGGCCCTTAACGCTGCGCGGGAAGGCCTTTTTCCAGCTCGAATACCAGCAGGGGCAGAAGGTCGCGCACCGCAACGTCGCGCGCGGCGCGCGGCGCGCTGCTCGAAACGTTCGAGCAGGAGCTTGACGGTCTGTTCCGCTCCGTCACGCTCTGCACCGAAACGGAGACGCGCCAGTACGTCCGCAAGACGAACGGCGCGTACAAGTGCACCGCCAAGTCCGGCGCGGCCCGCGCCGCCGTGACCGCCTCGCACAACCGCAAGAAGGAATACATTTTGCAGGAGGGCGAGAACATCCCCGCCCTCGTCGACCTCGGCGTATTTACGCCGGACTTCAAGATCGTCAAGGCGAAATACGACAAATATAAGCAGATCAACCGCTTCATCGAGCTCGTGGACGACGCGTTCCGCGCCTACGGCCGCGACGAGATCACCATTCTCGACTTTGGCTGCGGCAAATCGTACCTCATGTTCGTGCTGTACTACTATTTCGCCGTCAAGCGCGGCGTGCGCGCCAAGATCATCGGCTATGACTTAAAAGAGGATGTCGTCGAACACTGCAATGAAGTTGCCGCGCGCTACGGCTATACGGACCTCCATTTCGTCGTCGCGGATGTCACGCGCGATGTGCTCTACGACGAGCACATCGACATGCTCGTCACGCTCCACGCCTGCGACGTCGCGACCGACTACGCCCTGCACTACGCCATCTCCCGCGGCGTCGAGCACATCTTCTCCGTCCCCTGCTGCCAGCACGAGGTCAATAAGACCATCCAAAAGGGCGGCGATTTCGACATTCTGCTCTCCCACGGGCTGTTTCAGGAGCGCTTCTCGGCGCTGCTGACCGACGCCATCCGCGCAGCGGTCCTGGAGGACGAAGGCTACGACGTCGACGTCATCGAGTTCATCGACTTCGCCCACTCGCCCAAAAATCTGATGCTCCGCTGTCACCGTACCGGCCACCGCGGCACCAAAAAACTCACCGAGTCCCGCCGTCTCCAAGACCAATACGGCTTCGAGCAAACCCTACTCTCGCTGGTCGAAAACGAGCGGCAATAAAACGCGTCGCAGACTTTTTACCCGCAAGGGGTACGCGGCATCCGTAAAGCAGCAAAGCTGCTAACGGCTGTCCAGGCGTCCGCAGACGCGAAAGAAATTAAAATCGTTTTTCTGACGACAGAAGGTGAATTGCCGCAAAGCGGCAAGAGAAGCCGCCCTGGGGCGTGCGCGTCAGAAAAACTCTTCTCACTCCGCAAACGTGCGCGCCTATGGCGCGTGCGCTGCCGCGGAGTGCAATCTTTCTCAAAAAAGAGGGACGCAGTTGAAAACTGCGTCCCTCTTTTTTGAATATTTTTTTACTGCGCCGTGCGCACCGTGTCGAGCGAGCGGTTCAGCAGGTTCACGACCGGCGGGGCCACGAACACCATCAGCACCGCCGTAGCCGCGCCGGAGATGATACGCACCACCAGGCCGCCGAAAACATAGGCGTAGCTGTAGTAGTTGTAGATCACACTGTCGATATACATCGCTCCCGTGTTGAGCGCCGTCACGACCAGCGCCGTGCCGATCAGCGCAAGCGTGAGCTGACCGCTGGAGAACTTGTAGCCGCAGTGCTTGGCATACACGCCGACGAGCAGGCCGCGCGCTGCCTGCGGCAGGATCCACAGGATCGTGGTCGCGGTCACGCCATAGGTGAGAAGCTGACCCATGAATGCGCCGAGAAGACCGACGAGCAGGCCGCCGACCGGACCGTAGAGCATCGCGCCCACGATGACGGGCAGCGACGCGACGGAGATGTTAATCCAGCCAAGACGCACCGTACCGGCAAAGTTCAGCACAACGTAAACTGCGGTCAGCATGGCGATGGTGACCATTTTGCGCGTGGACATGGCCGAGGACTTCCACGTGAAGACCACTGCGGCGATGAGCACGAGGGCGACCGCGATGATAATCGTCCACATGATAGGGGAAAGCGCTTCGATCTGAAGGGACATTGTGAGGACCTCCTTTTTCATCAAAAGATTTTCCCGCGGCTGCGGCGCCGCGCGGAACAGCTTGATCCGGTGAAAAAGAAAACACCTCTCCCTCCGGATGGCAGGAACCACGCGGAGGAGAGGCCTCACTTAAACTCTCTTCTGAGTGGCAAGCGGATGCGGAAACCATACTGCAAACCATGGGTTTTTCGTCCGCGGGCAACTTCCCATCCCGACGGCACTATTCGCTCTTCGCGTAAACACATGGTTTCCTACTCTGCCGATGCATAAAGCTCTTCAAAATTTAAACTTCATGCAGGCACAGCATAGCAGATTGCACAACACGCGTCAATCCCTTTTCGACCCTTTTGGCATACTTTTACGTTTTTAAGGTGATATTCCTCTTTTCCCTAATAAATTCAGTCCCTCCAAGGCCCGGTTCTCCTTGACAGGGCCTTACTTTTTTTGCTATTCTAAGATGTGAGAGAACCGGCATAAGTTCGCACTTTTCAGCTTAGCCGCCGGTAATATATCAATCGACTGAAAAATCAGAGGAGGAACACGCACCATGATCAAAGAAACCATGGAATTCCTGTCCCAGTATGACCCCGAAGTCGGCGCCACTATTGAGAAGGAGTATCACCGCGAGCAGCGCAACATCGAGCTGATCGCCTCCGAAAACATCGTCTCCCCGGCTGTCATGATGGCTATGGGCACGTGCCTTACCAACAAGTACGCCGAGGGCTATCCCGGCAAGCGCTACTACGGCGGCTGCTACTGCGTCGACGAGACCGAAGAGATCGCCCGTCAGCGCGCCTGCAAGCTGTTCGGCGCTGAGCACGCCAACGTCCAGCCCCACTCCGGCGCTTCCGCCAACCTGGCCGCGTTCAAGGCTATGCTCCAGCCCGGCGACACCTTCATGGGCATGAACCTCGCCCACGGCGGCCACCTGTCCCACGGCAGCCCGGTCAACATCTCCGGCCAGTACTTCCATCAGGTCCCCTACTCCCTCAACGATGAGACCGAAATGATCGACTACGACGAGGTCTACCGCATCGCGCAGGAGTGCAAGCCCAAGATGATCCTTGCCGGCGCTTCCGCCTATCCCCGCAAGATCGACTTCGCCAAGTTCCGTGAGATCGCTGATTCCGTCGGCGCTTTCTTCATGGTCGATATGGCCCACATCGCCGGTCTCGTCGCCGCTGGCGTTCACGAGAGCCCCGTGCCCTATGCCGACGTTGTCACCACCACCACCCACAAGACCCTGCGCGGCCCCCGCGGCGGCATGATCCTGTGCAAGAACGAGATCACCAAGAAGAACATCGAGACTGGCGAGATGGAGACCATCAACCTGGCCAAGAAGATCGACTCCGCCGTGTTCCCCGGCACCCAGGGCGGCCCGCTCGAGCACATCATCGCTGCCAAGGCCATCTGCTTCGGCGAGGCGCTCAAGCCCGAGTTCAAGGCCTACGGTGAGCAGGTCGTCAAGAACGCTGCCGTTCTTGCCGAGGGTCTGAAGGCTGAAGGCTTCCGTCTGGTCTCCGGCGGCACCGACAACCACCTCATGCTCGTCGACGTCCGCAACTTCAACATCACCGGTAAGGAGATCGAGCGTCGCTTGGACGAGTGCTTCATCACCGTCAACAAGAACGCCATCCCCAACGACCCCGAGAAGCCGTTCGTCACTTCCGGCATCCGCGTCGGCACCCCCGCTGCCACCACCCGCGGCCTGAAGGAAGAGGACATGAAGGAGATCGCCCGCATCATGGGTATGGTCGCCCGCGACTTCGAGGGCAGCAAGGAGAAGGCTCAGGAGGCCGTCGTCGCCCTGACGAAGAAGTACCCCATCTACGAATAAGCGTAAGACAGCCGAAGAGGTCCCGGAAACGGGACCTCTTCTTTCCTATGCCAGCACGGTTTCGGCAAAGCCCGCGGCGAAGAGCCGCGCGGCGGCAAGCGCCTCGTCGAGCGAGTTGCCCGCCGTGCCGACCTCGATGAGCAGAGAGCCGGTCGTGACC
>ENA-UERX01002163-UERX01002163.1-human-gut-metagenome-genome-assembly--contig:-NODE-2163-length-10182-cov-32.315487_pt1 | contig 10182 bp, 8 predicted proteins | sample MGYA00242992_ERZ507993 | MGnify/ENA primary metagenome ERZ507993 (study PRJEB26167, sample SAMN06115487) | human gut metagenome | host: Homo sapiens | place: China:Chongqing | collected 2015-04-10... | reverse complement strand
TATCAGCAAATGTCTGCATTTCTTGAAAATGTTGATAACTCACGGCTTTTGTTAATAACTTCGGCGAGGCAAAGATACGTAATTCTGTGTAATTATGTGCCGTGGTTTGAGAAGATTAATATTTGTTGTAACTTTACGGGCAATTATTAATAGTGAAATATATGACAAACGAAAGACCTCTTTTATTACTATCGAACGATGATGGCGTGAATGCCAAAGGAATACGAGAACTTATCGGGGCGTTGCGCCCGGTTGCCGACCTGATTGTTGTTGCCCCCGACGGGCCGCGTTCGGGTTCATCGGGAGCCATTACTTCCGAACATCCGCTCCGTAGTGCAAAGGTGCGTCAGGAACCCGGGCTGACTGTCTATAAATGTTCAGGAACTCCTGTCGATTGCGTCAAGCTGGCTTTGCATGCTTTGGTTCCCCGTAAGCCCGATATGGTGATAGGAGGTATCAATCATGGAGATAATTCGTCGGTAAATGTGCATTACTCCGGTACGATGGGGGTGGTGATAGAAGGCTGCTTGAAGGGGATTCCTTCGGTGGGATTCTCACTTTGCAATCATAGTGCGGATGCAGATTTCTCGGCAACGCTGCCTTATGTGCGCTGCATCGTAGAGGAGGTGCTTGCCAAGGGACTTCCCGAGGGTAAGTGTCTGAATGTGAATTTCCCTGATACGAATGAACTGAAAGGTGTACGAATCTGTCGGCAGACCAACGGGGTGTGGACAAACGAGTTTGTCAAGGCCGACCATCCGCGTGGCGGTTGTTACTACTGGCTTACGGGAGAATACAAGAACAACGAGCCCGATGCCGAGGATACCGACCACTGGGCTTTGGAGCATGATTATGTGGCAATTACTCCCACACAGATTGACGTAACGGCGTATTCGCTGATGGATGATTTGAAACACTGGAATTGGAACGTATGAAGTATTATCTGATAGTAGGAGAGGCGTCGGGCGACTTGCATGCATCGAACCTGATGCGTGCCTTGCAGCACGAAGATCCGCAGGCGGAATTTCGCTTTTTCGGGGGCGATTTGATGAAAGCGGTGGGCGGTACTTGCGTAAAGCATTACCGCGAACTGGCGTATATGGGATTCATTCCTGTGCTGCTTCACTTGCGTACCATCTTCCGTAACATGGATTTTTGCAAGAAGGATGTCGAAGCGTGGCAGCCGGATGTCTTGATTTTAGTCGATTATCCGGGGTTTAACCTGAAGATAGCCGAATACATCAAGCGGCACACGCAGATACCTGTCTACTATTATATTTCGCCGAAAATCTGGGCGTGGAAGGAGTACCGCATCAAGAATATCAAGCGCGATGTCGATGAATTGTTTTCTATCCTGCCTTTCGAGGTCGATTTCTTCAAGAAGCATCAGTATCCGATACATTATGTGGGCAACCCGTGTGTGGATGCCGTGGATGATTTTCGCAGGAAAGGACAGGAAACTTTCAGTGAATTTATCACAGCCAACGGGCTGGAGGATAAACCAATCATCGCTTTGCTGGCAGGAAGTCGCCGGCAGGAAATCAAGGATAACCTGACGCGCATGATTGAGGCGGCACGTAGTTTCCCGCAATATCAGTTTGTGGTGGCGGGAGCTCCCGGCATTGAGCCCGATTTTTACAAACGATATATCGACAGCAGTACGAAAATCGTATTCGGACAGACGTACCGTTTGTTGCAACAGGCTGAGGCTGCACTGGTTACTTCGGGAACGGCTACGCTCGAAACGGCCTTGTTCCGTGTGCCTCAGGTGGTGTGCTACTACATATCGGCTGGTAAACTGGTTTCTTTCCTTCGCAGGCATATCCTGAAGGTGAAGTATATTTCGCTGGTAAACCTGATAGCCGACCGGGAAGTGGTGACGGAGCTGGTGGCCGACGGTATGACGGTTTCTAATATAAAAAAGGAGTTGGCTAAGATTATATCGGGCGGAAACGGACGCTCGCGCATGCTTTCGGAGTACGACCGGCTGATTGGTATTTTGGGAGAGCCGGGGGCGTCGGAACGTGCGGCGGCTCAGATTACGGCTTTGCTGAAAGTGCGCAGTAAAGCTTGATATGAAGTGTTCTGTTATTCGTCTGCGGAAGTTCTTATAAACGTGGGCGGATTTCTGGAAAAACGTCGAGACATTTTCTGAAAATTTGTACAAATTCTCAGATTTTTTGTACAAATCTTAAAAACAATATGCCCTTCCTTTCTTCCACTTGTTATTATATTCTGAATCAATTGTTTGCAGGCTTGACAGCCTTTTCAGAATGGGTGAAAGAAAGGAAGGGCACTTTCTGTTTTTAGGCAGTGATAAGTCCTACTATATACAAGTATACTACGGCTGCTGGAACGGCCATAAGTGTACTGTCAAAGCGGTCGAGCATACCTCCGTGTCCCGGCAGGATATTACCCGAATCCTTGATGCCGAGTGTACGTTTCATCAGCGATTCGGTCAAATCACCCCAGGTTCCGAATACTACAACCGTCAGTCCCAGTCCAATCCAGATGCCGGTACTCAGGAATGTAAAGAAGTGTGCCAGCACGATGGCAGCGATGATGCTGAATACAGCACCTCCGATAGAGCCTTCCCACGACTTTTTTGGGGAAATGCGTTCGAACAATCTGTGCTTTCCGAACAGCATGCCTGTGCAATAAGCGCCCGTATCATTTACCCAGTTGAAGATGAAAATAGACAAAGGTAATATCGGGTTGTATTGTGAAATACCTTCTACTGCGGTACTGTGGTAAGCCAGTACGTTGAGCAAGGCGAATGATAGAGCAATGTATATCTGGCTCATCATGGCGTATGCCCAGTTGTTGAGTGGATTGGGCTGTTTCTTATACAATTCGCTGATGAACAGATAAAGTATCAGAAACAGGTAAGGAATGAAGATTTCATTCGCTCCCGGTACAACTCCGATGTATCCGAAGCAGAGAAACAAGAACAAGCCTGCCAGAATGGATATAGGTTTGTTCATGCGTGTATTCTCCATTCGGTTGACAATGGTTCCAAATTCATTGATTGTAAGTGCACTGATCAGTGCAAACAAAATGGTGAACGAAATAGGGCCTCCCAGAATGCAGCCTACAAGGACGGCTACGAATATAATTCCTGTTATGGCTCGTTGAAGAAAATTGCTTTTCACGGCAGTAGGGGATTTAATGTTTGTTATTAAAATACTTTTGTCACCCAGACGGCCATGCAGGTCGACTGAATGACAAAAGCTTAGTTTCTGTTATGATAAAAATGGTTGTCAGGCTTGTTTCTCTTCATTGGAAACAGTAGAGCTCTCATCATTTGTTGCTTCCGGCTCTTTGTTTTCCGATTCAGATGACGGTTCGTCGGCCTTCTTTTCAGGTTCTGGAAGGGCCTTTTTCTCGTCAGCCATGATTTCTTCAGAGCGAGATGCCCATGGACGTTTTCCGAATATCTTCTCTACATCCTCAGCAAAAATAACTTCACGCTCTATCAGAAGTTCCGCCAGTTGGTTATGACCTTCCTTATGTTCCAGCAGCAATGCCTTTGCACGTGCATATTGTTCGTTTATCATCTTCTGCACCTCCTGATCAATCAGTTCGGCAGTATGTTCACTGTAAGGCTTGTTGAACGTATATTCATCGTTGCTGTAGTAGCACAGGTTAGGCAACTTGTCGCTCATGCCTGCGTATGCTATCATGCCGTAAGCCTGTTTGGTTACTCGTTCCAGGTCGTTCATGGCACCGGTTGAGATGTGTCCGATGAAAACTTCTTCGGCAGCACGACCTCCCAGTGTAGCACACATTTCGTCCAGCATCTGCTCCTTGGTCGTAATCTGACGTTCTTCGGGCAAATACCATGCGGCACCCAGTGCACGTCCTCGCGGAACAATGGTTACTTTAATCAGCGGGTTAGCGTGTTCCAAGAACCATGAAATAGTGGCATGTCCAGCTTCGTGCAGGGCAATGGCACGTTTTTCGGCTGCGGTCATCACCTTTGTTTTCTTTTCCAGACCGCCGACGATACGGTCGATAGCTGCTAAGAAATCATCTTTTCCCACAGATGTCTTCGAGTGACGTGCCGCAATCAAGGCAGCTTCATTACATACATTGGCAATATCAGCACCGCTGAATCCCGGAGTCTGACGTGCCAACAGGTCAACGTCTACCGTATTATCCAGTTTCAACGGGCGGAGATGTACTCCGAAGACCTCCTTGCGCTCGTTCAAGTCGGGCAGATCGACGTAAATCTGACGGTCAAATCGCCCGGCACGCAGCAAGGCCTTATCCAGAATATCTACACGGTTGGTAGCAGCCAGTATGATGACTCCACTATTCGAACCGAATCCATCCATTTCTGTAAGCAACTGGTTCAATGTGTTTTCGCGCTCGTCATTACCTCCCATGCTGGGGTTCTTTCCACGGGCACGGCCCACCGCATCAATTTCATCGATAAAGATGATACAAGGAGCCTTTTCCTTTGCCTGACGGAAGAGGTCGCGTACACGTGAAGCTCCCACTCCGACAAACATTTCTACGAAGTCGGAACCTGAAATGGAGAAGAACGGTACATCCGCTTCGCCGGCAACCGCTTTGGCAAGCAAGGTCTTACCGGTTCCCGGAGGGCCTACCAGCAATGCACCTTTAGGAATTTTACCTCCCAGTTCGGTGTATTTTTGAGGCTGTTTCAGAAATTCTACAATCTCTTCCACTTCTTGTTTAGCAGCAGCCTGACCGGCTACGTCCTTAAACGTAATGCGGTTGGCTCCTTTCTCAAACAATTGAGCCTTGCTTTTTCCTACGTTGAAAACATTTCCGGCACCGCCCGGACCTCCACCACCGCTCATACGGCGCATGATGAACATCCATATTGCTATTAATAACAGGAAAGGAGCAATGTTCCAGAATATCATACTGAAATAATTCGTATGCTTTTCGTAACTGATGGAACCTGTGAAATGTCCGTTGTTCTGTTCTTCGTCAAGAAATTTATCAAGTGACTCCATCGATCCTATCTGTACGTTGACCGAAGGACTTCTGCCTACTTTGTTGGCATCTTTTCCAAACACATCGACAATGTGTTCAGGCTTGATAAACATATCTACAGTATTGTCATCGTAAGCAATGATTTTATTGGCATAACCTTTGCTTACCATATCCTTGAATTCGGTGTAAGTTATTTCTTTGCTTGCGCTTCCGTCTTCGCTGGAAAAGTATAAAAATCCGAAAACAAGTGCGATAATAACGTACAGCCAGCTCAAACTTGGGCGCGGCACGTTGATTTTGGGTTTATTGTTATTGTTTAAATTTTCACTCATACAAGTTTAAAAATAAAATTAGTCAATATCGGGAAGAGAAGTCAGCTTGGCATCAGCCCACAAATGTTCCAAGTTATAGAAATCTCTTACTTCCGGTAAAAATATATGCACCAGTACATCTCCATAATCCATGGCTACCCATTGGGCATTACGTACGCCGTCTATTCCATATACTTTGTTGCCGGTTTCTTTCCGAACGTATTCTTTTACTGAATCTACGATTGCCAGGACCTGGCTTGGTGAGTTTCCCTGACAGATAACGAAGTATTTGCAGATTGTATCTTCTATATTGGTTAAGTCAGCTATAACGATGTTCTTTCCTTTTTTTTCTTGAATGCCTTCTGTAATTTTCTTTACTAAGTTCTTTGTTTCGTCCATTATTATTATTCTCTGTTTTTATTTTAGTATTTACATATTTAATAATGTAGCAAATATACTTGCTTTTCTGTATATCACGAAGGAATGAAGCTTAATTCTCTTTTTCTTTTGTTTTTTTTTGAAAAAAATGCTTCAAACTATTGCGGTATTAGGAAAAAGTAGTACCTTTGCAGCGTCAAAAACGAAATGATTGACGAAACAATTGATTTTGGGCTATGGTGTAATGGTAACACAACAGATTCTGGTCCTGTTTTTCTTGGTTCGAGTCCGAGTAGCCCAACATCAGAACAAACGAAAGTCTTCACGGAGAAGGCATCGTAAATATAAGTTTGGGCTATGGTGTAATGGTAACACAACAGATTCTGGTCCTGTTTTTCTTGGTTCGAATCCGAGTAGCCCAACAGAATAGAAGGCGTTTCAGATTTATTCTGAAACGCTTTTTTTATTTTTATCTATGTGTGTATCCACAATTTTATTGGAATGAAATTCTTATTCTTTAAGGTCAAGATCTGCTGTTTCTGCTTTTTCTTGTTGTAAAATGGGAGAAAAGGAAAAGGGACGAAAGAATTCATTCGAAAATCCTTCGTCCCTTAATTATGGATGATGTGTTGAATTTGTCTAAAAACAGGTACGGAAAGTATTATCTTGTATACTGACCGTACATTGCCATTGCACTTGTATTCAAGTTCTTTTTGATGGCTTTGAATAAGTTTTTCACTTGTTTCATAATGTTATCCTTTCGTTGTTTTTGTGTTATAAATACTTTTCTAATCTTATCAGTCGCTCTCTTTTCCGAGAGTTGTTTTAGCTTAGTTATCCTTCTTTTTATGTTTTACAACACAAAATTACGGGTTTTTGTTTGCCCACCCATACATTTTATTGAAAAAATGCGCAATGACTTCTTTTTCTTGATTTAGGTCAATGAATCTGTTTTAGGGGATGAGTAATGAAGAGTCTCCATAGCTCAGAAAACGAAAATCGTGAGATAAAGCATAGTCGTAAATGTTGCGCCAGTCACCCTTAACGAAAGCTGAAACAAGTAATAACAATGTACTTTGTGGCTGATGGAAGTTTGTGACCATACGTTTGACAATTTTATACTCATATCCCGGAGCAATGATAATCTGCGTGCTGGTATGAAGTGCGTCAAGACCATGACGGTTCATGTAGTCTAAGATACATTGCAAAGCCTCTGTCGTGCTAAGAGTGGGATTTGATTCATAAGGTTGCCACTGCTTTACGTGCAGGTCTTCCTGACTTGCATCCGGATTTTGGCTGATAGTTACACCTATATAATATAGACTTTCCAGCGTACGTACAGAAGTGGTTCCTACTGCTACAGCTTCTCCATGGTGTGCAATCAGTTTCTCGATGGTTGTCTTGTTGACTGAGATATACTCGGTATGCATTTCGTGTCCTTCTATCTCTTCACTTTTGACCGGTTTAAATGTTCCGGCTCCTACGTGAAGGGTAACTTCCTCCAAGTCGACACCTTTGGCTTTCAGTGCAGACAGTACCCGTTCCGTAAAATGTAATCCGGCAGTAGGAGCGGCCACCGATCCTTTTATTTTTGAATAAACTGTCTGATATGTTTCCTTATCACTTTCCTGAGTTTCGCGGTTAAGGTAAGGAGGTATAGGCAATTCTCCGAATACTTCAAGGATGTCGGCGAAAGTAACTTCCGGATTATCCCATGTAAAGTCTACCCAGTGGCTTGTACCATGACATGCGCCACGCTGGGCGGTCAGCGTGATGGTTTTTCCTTTTACCGTCATTTCCTTATGCAAAGCCCCCTCTTTCCATTTCTTCAGGTTACCGATCATGCACAGCCATGCTGAGTGACTGGTTTGCTGAAAGTTCAGTGCGTAATCATTGGGCTGGATAGGTTCCAGACAGAAAATTTCGATCAATGCACCCGTTTCCTTACGGAAATGCAGTCGTGCCTGAATAACTTTGGTATTATTGAATATCATCAGCATGCCCGGTTCCAGATAATCGGGCAGGGAAGTAAATATTGTTTCACTGATTTTGCCATGCTGATATACTAACAGCTTCGACTGGTCGCGTACGGGAAGTGGGAATTTGGCGATACGCTCATCGGGCAACGGATAGTTATAATCGCTGATTTTTATATGCTTAGTTTCTGTCATAGTGTTGAGTAGTATGATTTACGTGGGTGCAAAATTACAGAATTTCTTCGGGTATCAGAGTAATGCCTGTCGAAAATTTACAGCTCGCGACATTTTGCCTGAAGAGTAGAAAGAAATGATTGTATAAAAAAAACAGTTCAACCGACTGAAAAAAACTGCCATGGAAAGCAATCGTATTGTTGCGACCGACAGGAATATTGCGTTTTTTGTTTTCCGAATAAAACCATTATATTTGCACTACATATCTTTTGTAATAAACAAGATAAATATACGTAAGGTATTACCTGATAGATAGGAACGGAAACTTTTTTATAAAGAGTTTTTTATGTAATATAAAATAAGGAGGACAAAACGATGAAAATAGGAGATAAAGTCCGTTTTCTCAGCGAAGTGGGAGGCGGTATCGTGAGAGGATTTCAAGGAAAAGACGTGGCATTGGTAGAGGGTGACGATGGCTTTGAGATTCCGATGCTGATAAAAGAGTGTGTTGTCATTCAGACAGATGATTACAATATTCCTCTTAAATCGACCAAAAAGCCTGAAGTTCCGCAGCCGGAAGAGGAAGTAGAAGAAGAAAAACCGATTACTTACCGTGCTCCGGAAATACGTGGAAACGATGTGCTGAACGTATATCTGGCTTATGTGCCTCAGGATGTAAAGGCAATCTCTTCGACAGCTTTCGACGCTTATCTGATAAACGACAGCAATTATTTCGTCGATTATCTGTACTTGTCGGCCGAAGGAAAAAGCTGGACATTGCGCAGTCGCGGCACTATCAAGCCAAACATGAAAATGCACTTGGAAGAGTTCGATAAAGGTGCGTTGAACAGCATGGAACATGTGGCGGTACAATTGCTGGCTTACAAGGACGACCGTACGTTTCTGTTGAAGAATGCCGTCAATACGGAAGTGCGCATTGATACCGTAAAATTCTATAAACTGCATACTTTCCAGCAGACCGATTTCTTTGCAGAACCTGCTTTGGTATACGATATCGTGCGCGATGATGAAGAAGTAAAGCAAGTATATGTTTCGGCCAACGATATCAAGGAAGCCTTGTTGCAGAAAAGTGTGTCCGATGCTCCTGCCAAATTGCAGAAAAAACAGCATAAAGTAAAAAATGATATTGTAGAAATCGACTTGCACATCCACGAGTTGCTGGACGATACAACAGGCATGGGAAATGCCGAGATGCTGAATTATCAGCTTGACGTATTCCGCAAGACACTGGAAGAATACAAAGACAAGAAGGGACAGAAAATAGTCTTTATTCATGGCAAGGGCGACGGTGTATTGCGTCGTGCCATTCTGGATGAACTCAAACGCAAGTACAAGAATTATCCCAGTCAGGATGCTTCGTTCCGTGAATATGGTTTCGGAGCTACTATGGTGACCATCCGATGAGGTAATGGATTCAATTCCTCACTTCCTTTTCTGTTACATTTTCCAGCAAGAATGCTGAGGATTGGCAGGAAAAGAAGTGAGGGATTTTTTTTGCTCCACCGGAACTTGTTTATTTTTTGTACAAATCTTTTTTGTTTTTGTACAAAAAATAAAAAAACGTCGAGACATTTTTAGAGAAAGGCCCGCATGATTTTCTGAGCGATTCACAAGGAAAGCATAACTGTTACATAATTCGGTTTTGGAGGTTATATTATCTTTTCCTTATCAAGTTGTGTTTGATGTCTGTTTTGCACAAATAAAACTATACCTTTTTAACGAGATAAGTTAATAATAATGTGTACCTTTGCGGGCTGAAATCAGAACATGCATATGCAACAAGACAATAAACCTATTATTGAAGTAAAAAACGTGTCGAAATTCTTTGGTGAAAAGACGGCACTCGATCATATTAACTTATCTATCCGCAAAGGTGAGTTCGTGACAATTCTTGGTCCTTCGGGATGTGGAAAAACCACTTTGCTGCGACTCATTGCCGGGTTTCAGACTGCCTCGGAAGGGGAGTTGTACATCGACGGAACAGAAATCACGCAGACTCCTCCTCATCGTCGTCCGGTGAATACGGTGTTTCAGAAATATGCGCTGTTTCCTCACCTGAATGTATATGATAACATTGCTTTCGGACTGAAGCTGAAAAAAATGCCGAAGGCTGAAATGGAGAAAAAGGTGAAGGCGGCACTGAAGATGGTGGGCATGACCGACTATGAATACCGTGACGTAAACTCGTTGTCGGGCGGACAGCAGCAGCGTGTAGCCATTGCCCGTGCCATTGTGAACGAGCCGGAAGTGTTGTTGCTTGACGAACCTCTTGCCGCTCTCGACCTGAAAATGCGTAAGGACATGCAGATGGAGTTGAAGGAAATGCACCGCCGTCTGGGGATTACCTTTGTTTA
>ENA-UERX01002160-UERX01002160.1-human-gut-metagenome-genome-assembly--contig:-NODE-2160-length-10195-cov-4.242143_pt1 | contig 10195 bp, 8 predicted proteins | sample MGYA00242992_ERZ507993 | MGnify/ENA primary metagenome ERZ507993 (study PRJEB26167, sample SAMN06115487) | human gut metagenome | host: Homo sapiens | place: China:Chongqing | collected 2015-04-10... | reverse complement strand
TAAACCATGAGACACTTACAGCAGATGATCAGATTATCTCAGCTGCTTCTTGTACAACAAACTGCTTAGCTCCTATGGCTAAGGCTCTTAACGATTGTGCAACAATTGAGTCAGGTATTATGTGTACAATTCATGCTTACACAGGTGACCAGATGATCCTTGACGGACCACAGAGAAAGGGTGACTTAAGAAGATCTAGAGCAGGTGCTTGCAACATCGTTCCTAACTCAACAGGTGCTGCTAAGGCTATTGGTCTTGTTATCCCAGAACTTAATGGAAAGCTTATTGGAGCTGCTCAGAGAGTTCCAACACCTACAGGTTCTACAACAATCCTTAATGCTGTAGTTGCTAAGAAGGTTACAGTTGATGAAGTTAATGCTGCTATGAAGGCTGCTGCAACAGAGTCATTCGGTTACAATACAGAGCAGATTGTATCTAGCGATATCGTTGGTATGAGATTTGGTTCATTATTTGATGCTACTCAGACAATGGTTAATGAACTTCCAAACGGTGGCTGCCAGGTTCAGGTTGTTTCTTGGTATGATAATGAGAACTCATACACAAGCCAGATGGTTAGAACAATTAAGTACTTCGCTGAATTAAACTAATCATTTAGATTGTTTTTGCCGGAGAATGGTATGACTATTCTCCGGTTTTTTATAAAGCTGTATATGTAGCTATTTTATGTATTATATGGAGGATATTAATATGCTTAATAAAAAGTCTATTGATGATATCAATGTAAAGGGCAAAAGAGTATTATGCAGATGCGATTTTAATGTACCTTTAGATGGAAGCAGAATTACAGATGAAACAAGACTTGTAGCTGCTCTTCCAACAATCAAGAAGCTTATTGCTGATGGAGGAAAGGTTATTCTTTGTTCACATCTTGGAAAGCCAAAGGGACCAGATGCTGCATTTTCTCTTGCACCAGTTGCAAAGAGACTTTCAGAGCTTCTTGGTCAGGAAGTTAAGTTTGCAGCAGATGATACTGTTGTAGGCGATAATGCAAGAGCAGCTGTTGCTGCAATGAATGATGGAGATGTTATTCTTCTTGAAAATACAAGATTCAGACCAGAAGAGACTAAGAACGGTGAAGCATTTTCTAAGGATTTAGCTTCTATTGCAGATGTATTTGTTAATGATGCATTTGGTACAGCTCACAGAGCGCATTGTTCTAACGTAGGTGTTACACAGTATGTTGATACAGCTGTTGTTGGATACCTTATGCAGAAGGAAATTGATTTCCTTGGAAATGCAGTTAATAATCCTGTAAGACCTTTCGTTGCAATTCTTGGAGGTTCAAAGGTTTCTTCTAAGATTTCAGTTATCAATAATCTTCTTGATAAGGTTGACACACTTATTATCGGTGGTGGTATGTCTTATACATTCCAGAAAGCACATGGTGGTAATGTAGGTCAGTCATTAGTAGAGGATGATTATCTTGATTATGCTAAGGATATGATGAAGAAGGCTGAAGAAAAGGGCGTTAAAATGCTTATTCCTATCGATACAGTTGTAGCTAAGGAATTCAGCAATGATTCTCCTTCACATGTTGTAGAAGCAGGACATCAGGCAGATGATGACATGGGTATGGATATTGGACCTAAGACATGTGAGCTTTACAAGGAAGCTTTAAAGGATGCCAAGACTGTAGTATGGAATGGACCAATGGGAGTATTTGAATTCCCTAATTTTGCAGCAGGAACAATAGCTGTTGCAGAGGAACTTGCACAGCTTAAAGATGCTACAACAATCATCGGTGGTGGTGATTCAGCAGCAGCTGTTAACAACTTAGGATTCGGAGATAAGATGACACACATCTCAACAGGTGGTGGAGCATCTCTTGAATTCCTTGAAGGTAAAGAACTTCCAGGTGTAGTTGCAGCTAACGATAAGTAATTGATTTTACTGACATAGTTATATAATAATATTTTAATCCGGGTCTTTTTTTGTTAAGTAAGGTCCGGATTTTTGTTATTTATTTCACAAACTATACTTGAAATATGTACCAAAGTATGCTATTATTTGTTTTACTAGGATAGTTATATCGGAATAATTTAATAGGATTATCCATATATATGTTATTATGGATAATTTCCTGTGGGGAGGCGTAGAATGAGAAGAAAAGTAATAGCAGGCAATTGGAAGATGAATATGACACCAAGCCAGGCAGTTAAGCTCGTTACTGAATTGAGACCGAATGTTAATAATCCGGATGTTGATGTTGTGTTCTGTGTACCATCCATTGACATTGTACCTGTGGTGGAGGCAGTGAAGGGATCTAATATACATATTGGTGCAGAGAATGTATATTATCAGGAGAAAGGAGCATTTACCGGTGAGTTATCGCCTGAGATGCTTGTTGATGCCGGGGTAAGCCATGTTATAATAGGACATTCAGAAAGAAGAATGTACTTTAATGAAAGCAATACAGTGCTTAATCTCAAGATGCATAAGGTACTTGAACATGGAATTATCCCAATTCTTTGTTGTGGAGAGACACTTGAACAGAGAGAAAAAGGGATTACACTTGATTTCGTTAAAGAACAGATAGTAGAAGCATATGTTGGTGTTACTAAAGAGCAGGTGCTTCATACAATAGTTGCTTATGAGCCAATCTGGGCTATTGGAACAGGAAAGGTTGCAACTACAGCGCAGGCACAGGAAGTATGCGGATTTATAAGAACTGTATTCGAAGAGTTATATGATAAAGAAACAGCGGATCAGATAAGGATTCTTTATGGAGGAAGTGTTAATGCTTCTAATGCAGCAGAGCTTTTTGCCCAGCCTGATATTGATGGTGGACTGGTAGGAGGTGCAAGTCTGAAGCCGGATTTTGAGGATATAGTTAATTATAATAAGTAAATAAGCATGAAAAGACCTTGTTTTGATGATAATATTCAAGACAAGGTCTTTGATTTTTTTTACAAATGTGCTATCATGCTATAGGCAATTAATTAGAATACATTTAAAGGAGAATCACATTATGAGTAAAAAACCAGTAGTTTTAATGGTACTTGATGGTTATGGTTTAAATGATAGAACAGAGGGTAATGCTATTGCTATGGCTAACACTCCTGTTATGGATAAGCTTATGAAGGAATGCCCGTTCCAGAAGGGATATGCTTCAGGACTTGCTGTAGGTCTTCCAGACGGACAGATGGGTAATTCAGAAGTTGGTCATATGAATATTGGTGCTGGTAGAATTATTTATCAGGATCTTACAAGAATTACTAAGGATATTGAAGATGGTACATTCTTTAAGAACGAAGAATTACTTGAGGCAATGGAGAACTGCAAGAAGAATGATTCGGATCTTCACCTTTTCGGACTTTTATCAGATGGTGGTGTTCACAGTCATTTAAGCCATGTATATGGACTTTTAGATATGGCAAAGCAGCAGGGAGTGTCTAAAGTATATGTTCATGCGTTCCTCGACGGAAGAGATACACCTCCAGCTTCAGCTAAGGGATTTGTTGAGACACTTGAGAATAAGATGGCAGAAATAGGAGTTGGTAAGGTCGCATCTTTATCAGGCCGTTACTATGCAATGGACAGAGATAATAACTGGGACAGAGTAGAAAAGGCTTATGATTCACTTGTAACAGGTGATGGCATTAAGGCCGAGTCAGCTACACAGGCACTTCAGGAGTCATATGATAATGGTAAGACAGATGAATTCGTTGAGCCAACAGTTATCTGTAAAGATGGTCAGCCACTTTCATTAGTTAAGGCTAATGATTCTGTTATATTCTTTAACTTCCGTCCAGACCGTGCAAGAGAGATGACAAGAGCGTTCTGCGATGATAAGTTTACAGGATTTGAAAGAAAGACAGGATTTATTCCATTAACATTTGTATGTTTCAAGGATTATGATGAATCAATCCCTAACAAGAAGGTTGCATTCAAGAAAGAGATTATTAAGAACACATTTGGTGAATTCCTCGCTAATCATGGAAAGAAGCAGTTAAGACTTGCTGAGACAGAGAAATATGCACATGTTACATTCTTCTTTAATGGTGGTGTTGAAGACCCTAATGTTGATGAGTTCAGATTACTCGTTAACTCACCTAAGGATGTTGCAACATATGACTTAAAGCCAGAGATGAGTGCTCCGGAAGTAGGTATGGACTTAGTTGAGGCTATAAAGTCTGACAAATATGATGTTATTATTATCAACTTCGCTAATCCTGATATGGTTGGACATACAGGCGTTATTCCAGCTGCAATCAAGGCTGTAGAGAAGGTTGATGAGCTTGTTGGAAAGGCTGTAGATGCAGTAAAGGATGTTGACGGAGTTCTCTTTATCTGCGCAGACCACGGAAATGCTGAGAAGATGATTGATTACGAAACAGGAGCTCCACATACAGCACATACAACTAACCCTGTTCCATTCATTCTTGTTAATTATGATGAGAATTATACACTTCGTGAGGGTGGAAGATTATGTGATATCGCTCCTACACTTATAGAAATTATGGGACTTGAGAAACCGGTTGAGATGACAGGCGAGTCTCTTCTTGTGAAGAAGAATTAATCAAAGGGTTGAAATTAATTTGTTGATTTTTCTTGCACAAAATGTTTATTTGTGATAGAATGACCTATGTTGCCGTATTGGCATAATTATGTAATAAAAAGCGCATGATGCGCAGGAATGAGGATGGTATGAATAAGATAATTCCATTGTTTCATATGTCTGTCGGAGATGTATTAAGAATTGGTTTAATGGGAGTATTTGTAGTAATTTGTATAGCTTTAGCAATAATAATTCTTATGCAGGAAAGTAAGCAGAACGGATTGTCAGGAACAATTAGTGGTGCTGCTGATTCATACTGGGGTAAGAACAAGGGCCGTTCAATGGAAGGCAAGCTTGTTAAGATAACCAAGATTCTTGTAATTCTTTTTATTGTTATAGCAGTTATACTTAATTTTAATTTCTAAATTACGAACACTCTTAAGAAACGGATAATTTCTTAAGAGTGTTTTTGCTTTTACGAGCAATCTGGTAGAATCTGTATATTTAATGGTTAGAAAGGGATATAAGGGATATGGAGAAGGATATATTTAAACAGCGAAGACAGATGCTTGCTGATATGATTCTTAATAATGAACTGTATGTTCCAATGAAAGCTAAAGAAATCGCTATGCTTCTCGATATTCCTAAAGCTAAGCGTTCTGAGCTTATAGAAGTGCTTGACAGTCTTGTTGCAGATGGAACAATAGGTGTATCAAAGAAGGGTAAGTATATGAAGCCTGAAAATGTAGCACTTGTTGGAACATTTGAAAGCACAAGTAGAGGATTTGGCTTTGTAGTAATACCTGACAGGGAAGATGATATATTTGTCAAGGCTAATGACACGATGAATGCTTTCTATCATGATAAGGTCAAGGTTGTGATAACTACTGAGAAGAATGGCGGTAAGAGGGCTGAAGGTAAGATTGTTGCCATTCTTGAGCATGAGGTTAAGGAAGTTGTCGGAACATTCCAGAAGAACAGAACGTATGGTTTTGTTATTCCTGATAATGCCAAGATTAGCTGTGATATATTTATACCGCAGGAATTCATGAATGGAGCGGTTGAAGGTTCTAAGGTTGTTGCTTCTATAAGTGATTACGGCAGTCAGAGTAAGAATCCACAGGGAAAGGTTACAGAAGTACTTGGACATATAGATGATCCGGGTGTGGACATAATGTCTATTATCAAGGCATATGATTTACCAGTGGAGTTTCCTGAATCAGTTAAGAAGGCAATTAATGATATTCCTGATATTGTCAGTGAGAAGGATAAGGCTGGACGAGTTGATTTGAGAAATGTTCAGATGGTTACTATAGATGGTGAGGATGCGAAGGATTTAGATGATGCAGTATCTATCTCGAAAGAAGGACCTGTATATCATCTAGGTGTCCACATTGCGGATGTAAGCCATTATGTTACAGAGGGAAGCGCCCTGGATAAAGAGGCACTTAAACGAGGTACGAGTGTTTACCTTGTAGACCGTGTTATTCCAATGATACCGCATAAGTTATCTAATGGGATATGTTCACTTAATCAGGGAGAAGACAGACTGGCACTCAGCTGCCTTATGGATATTGACGAAAAGGGAAATATTGTTGGACATAGAATATGTGAAACTGTTATTAATGTAGACAGAAGAATGAGCTATACAAGCGTAAAAAAGATTCTTGTAGATAATGATACTAATGAAATTATGAAGTATAAAGAGCTTGTTCCAATGTTTCATATGATGGAAGAGGCTGCGGAGCTTCTTAGAAAGAAGAGATTTGCAAGAGGTTCGGTTGATTTTGATTTCCCTGAAAGTAAGATTATACTTGATGAGAATGGTCACCCAACTGATATTAAGCCATATGACAGAAATGTAGCAACTAAGATTATTGAGGATTTTATGCTTGCTGCAAATGAGACTGTTGCCGAAGATTATTTCTGGCAGGATATGCCATTTCTATATAGAACTCATGAGAACCCTGATCCGGAAAAAATGCGTAAGTTAGCCACATTTATTAATAACTTCGGTTATACATTAAGGCTTACTGATGATTTAAGACCAAAGGAGATTCAGAAGCTTCTTTCTGAGATAGAGGGTTCTGATGCTGAGAATCTTATAAGCAGGCTGACACTCCGCTCTATGAAGAAAGCTAAGTATACTACTGAATGTGTAGGACATTTTGGACTTGCTGCCAAGTATTACTGTCATTTCACATCGCCTATCAGAAGATATCCTGATCTCCAGATTCACAGAATTATCAAGGAGAATCTTCACGGAGGTTTAAGTCCTAAGAGAGCTGACCATTATGATGCAATATTACCGGATGTTGCTGTCCAGACAAGTGCGATGGAGCGGCGTGCGGCAGATGCTGAAAGAGATACAGACAAGCTTAAAATGGCTGAGTATATGGAACAGTTTGTTGGAGAAACATTTGATGGAGTTGTTTCGGGTGTTACCGCGTGGGGCGTATATGTTGAACTTCCAAACACTATCGAGGGCATGGTTTCTATCAATAATATGAAGGGATTCTATACATTTGACGAGGAACACTATGAGATGGTAGGAGAACTTGGGAACAGAAGTTATAAGCTCGGACAGAAGGTTAAGGTTGTGGTTATAGGCACCGATAAGATACTAAGAACAATTGATTTTGCATTTGCATAGAATAGAATGGAGACTGACATGGCATCAAAAACAAGCGCATCAGGAAACAGACTTATAGCGAACAATAAGAAAGCTTATTTTGATTATTTTATAGAAGAGAAATACGAGGCAGGTATGGTACTTCACGGCACTGAGGTTAAATCAATCAGAGCAGGTAAGTGCTCAATTAAGGAATCTTATATCAAGATTGAGAATGGCGAAGTGTATGTATTAGGTATGAATATTACACCATATGAGAAGGGAAACATATTCAATAAAGATCCTTTAAGACCTAAGAAGCTGCTTCTTCACAAGAATCAGATTAATAAGCTTACTGGTGAACTTACAATTAAAGGTTACACACTTGTTCCTCTTCAGGTATATCTGAAAGAGGGAAAGGTGAAGATGGAAATTGGTCTTGGAAAAGGTAAGAAGAACTTTGACAAGAGAGATTCTATTGCAAAGAAAGACCAGATAAGAGATGCACAGAAGGAATTCAAGAACAAGAATCTTAGATTTTAGAAATATTTTATCAGTTTTGAATCACAAGTTCATTGACTTGGCATTATGCCAATGTTAATATAAATAAGCAGGTGAAACTGCTTACACACGGGCTAGTAAAGGTTTCGACGGGGATCTTGAAGCTGGTGAAGCTATCCGCAGGAAAGCGTCAAATTCCAAACTTAAATATAAACGCTAACGATAATTTAGCATACGCTGCCTAATTGCAGCAGTCTGACTTAAAGCACCTACACTTTAAGACCCAGGCTTCGAACATGTAGGAAACGACAGTATCAAAGCTTTGAGGTGCTGGTCGTATCATGAAGCTACTAAAGGTACAAGGGTGTTGATTCCCGTGCACCGGAGGGAATGTCAAATAATCAACTATGATAGTAGAAGAACAGGGAATGGGTTTTCGGACAGGGGTTCGACTCCCCTCTGGTCCATAGGGAAAAGGGAGTGAGGAAGCGTGAGCTTCTTCGCTCCCTTTTTCCTATGGACCAGAGGAAGTCTTATTAATGGATAAAACATGGCGTAGCCGGGTTTTTGGACAGGGGCGCACGAGGTCCGGTGGACCTCGGCTTTGCGCCGACCGGAGCGGAGCGAAGAATTCGACTCCCCTCTGGTCCATTTTTGATGCAAAATCCGAACTCTTTGAGTTCGGATTTTGTGCGTTAAGCATCTTATTAATTAATAATTCAGATGTTCTTTTATTAATATCCATATCCGTACAGATTTTTTGAAGTGGATGACCTTATATGTAACACGCTTGGTGGAATGTTAGGATTTGTTATGACACCTGTATTCGTATTCATGCTTCCTAAGCATGAGAGAATGGATGAGATTGCATATAAAAGAGGGCAGGTCGTTTCGGAATTCAGAAGAGCGGTTGCGTGGATTATTGACATTGTGGTTATAATATTTGATGGAGAGTGATGTAATTGCTTTTATAATGTCTGGAAAAATGCCATTCATGCCTTCCCAGAATTCATTTTCAATATTTGTCATAGTAATCCCCTTTGATTAGCTAATTAAAAGTTACGAACAAAAACTACATTAATTATAACTCAGTATACGGGCAAAAGTATACAAAAATAATTGAATTAAAAACATGAATATTATACAATCATTATAGCAATAGTAAAGATAAATTTACAGGGGAACGTGGAATGAGATTATTATCGGATATAGTGGAGTCAATCAGGCAGGTATGCAGATATGAGAAAACTGTCAGAGTAGATACCAAGGCACTTCAAAGTGTCATGATGATATTTGTATTAGTTATGTTGCTGATTGACATAGAGAATTTTAAGCTTGGTAAATATATTATCGGTGGTGTGACACTGGCAGTTGCAGTTATGAGTATAGTGCTTGTAATTGTATTAAAATACATTAAAAATGTATACAGGATATGTCAGGCTGCTGTTGTAGTATTTTTTATATTGGCAGTTATTATATCAATTGAAGGAACTAATGATGGCTTTTCACTATTATGGTTTTTATTACTGCCAGTCATAACACTTGTGCTTTTAGGCATGCCATTTGGTGCACCGGTGTGTATATTTTTTGGTTTGTATATTACGGTGTTATTCTGGACTCCTCTTAATAATATGCTTATATATAATTACACAAGGGATTATTTATTCTATTATCCGATTTTTTACTGGGGTTTCTGTCTTCTTGTAGTTGCCATGGATATTTTCTATAAGCTGTATCAGATAAGACAGGCGGACAATGAGAAAAATCTTGAAGCAGAAGTACTTGAAGCTGTAGAGGGGACTAAGAAACTTATGATTGATGCTGTTACAGCAATAAGCCAGATGCTTGATGAAAAGGATGTATATACACAGGAACATTCAAAGAGGGCTGCAGAGTATTCCAAGCTTATCGCAAAGAACCTGAAGGCGCATGAATTCACAGACGAAGAGATTTCACTGATATATAGAAGTGCCTTTCTGCATGATATTGGCAAGATTGCAGTTCCAGATGCGGTACTTAACAAACCTGCAAAGCTTACAGATGAGGAGTATGGAATAATGAAGAATCATACAGTCTGGGGCGGTCAGATATTATCTGGTCTGGAATTTCTTCCACAGGCAGATATGGGGGCTGTGTACCATCATGAAAGATATGATGGTAAGGGCTATCCATATGGAATTAAGGGAGAAGAACTTCCATGGATGGTAAGAATAATCAGTGCAGCAGATTCACTTGATGCGATGAATTCTAACAGATGTTACAGAAAGCATTGTGATAAGGATTATATTATTGGTGAATTTGAGAAGGGCGCTGGAACACAGTTTGATAAATCTGTTGCAGAAACTGTAATTACATTGATTGAGGAAGGCAGGGAGTTGGAAAAAGTACGATCGGTGTTGTGCTGGCAAAGGTGTTGGGGTATCAGTTCCTCGATTCAGATCTTCTCATTCAGAAACAGGAGAATCGACGCCTGTGGCAGATTATCGAAGAAAACGGACAGTTATAACAATAGTGATAATCAATAAATTAACAAGTTATCAATAAGGTTATCAACAAAGAATAAT
>ENA-UERX01002158-UERX01002158.1-human-gut-metagenome-genome-assembly--contig:-NODE-2158-length-10209-cov-54.873174_pt1 | contig 10209 bp, 9 predicted proteins | sample MGYA00242992_ERZ507993 | MGnify/ENA primary metagenome ERZ507993 (study PRJEB26167, sample SAMN06115487) | human gut metagenome | host: Homo sapiens | place: China:Chongqing | collected 2015-04-10... | reverse complement strand
GCCCGGACATAGCGGCGGTAGAGGGTCAGGTAGCCGGGGTAGAGCTGGCAGAGGGCAGCGTCCAGAAATTTCCGCCGCCCTTCCGGCGCGCCCTTCACGAGACTCAGGTGTCCGGGGTCGAAAACCACCGCCGGAAAGCTGCCCGCAAGGCTGGCCGCCCGCTTGACTGCGCCCCCGTTCACCGAAACTGTCCGGCCCGGGCGGGGAGAGTCCGGCGCGCCCACCGTCAGGCGGACGCGGTTAGGCTCTTCCTTTTCCTGCTCTTCCTGCTGTGCGCGGAGGGTGGACGCTTTGAGTACGGCGAAGGGTTCGCCCCGGCGCACCAGCTCTGCGTCCTTGCCGCCCCGGAAGCTCTTGCCGCCGGTAAGCAGCCAGATGGCTTCCAGGAGGTTCGTCTTGCCCTGGCCGTTGTTGCCGCAGATGACAGTCAGCTCCCGGCCCGGCGTCAGGCTGGCCGAGGCGATGTTCCGGTAATTTTCGACTTCGAGAGAGAGCAGCCGCATCAGCCGCCCATCCCGATCTCGATGGTCTGGCCGTCCAGCTCCACGGTATCGCCCGGGCGGCACTTCTTGCCGCGCATGGTGCAGACTTCGCCGTTGACCTTCACGGCCCCGCCCTGAACGAGCTCCTTGGCTTCGCCGCCGGTCTCGCACAGGCCCGCATATTTCAGCAGGGCGTCCAGCTTGATAAATTCGGTATGGATGAGGATCTTTTGCATTTTATTACGCCTCTCAGTCGTTTTTGAAGCGGACGGGCAGGACCAGATACAGGAAGTCATTGCCCTCCACCGGCAGCACTTTCACCGGGCTCAGCGGGCCGCTGATCTCCATCCGCACTTTCTCGGTGCGGGCATTGCGCAGCGCGTCCAACAGGTAGCGGTTGTTGAAGCCGATCTCCACCTCGTCGCCCTCGCACTCGGCATTGAACTCATCGACGACGCGGCCCAGATTGGTCTGGCAGCGGACAACGACTTTACCCTCTGTAAAAGTAATGCGGAGGGGATTTTTTAAACGCTCTGTAATAATCAGAGAAGCGCGCTCGATGGTCTCGATGAACTCCTTGGTGTCGATGGTCACCCGGGTGCGGCTGCCTGCCGGAATGACATTGTGATAGTTGAGGAACTCGCCCTCAATGAGGCGGCTCATGATGGTGTAGCCAGCGGTCATGAACACGACGTAGCGGCGGTTGGCACAGATGTGGACCGGTTCTTCGTCGTCGTTGGGCAGCAGATGAGACACTTCGGTCATGGTCTTGCTGGGGACGATGATGCGGATGTCCTTGACGGCAGTGACGGGCCGCTCCACGATGGCCAGACGGTAGCCGTCCAGGGCAACGATGGTCATTTTATCCGGCTCTATTTCAAAAAGTTCACCGGTATGCGCAGGTTTTTTCTCATCCTGGCTGACGGCGTAGAGGGTGCGGTCGATCATATCGCGGAGCACGCCGGTCTTGATGGTCAGGGTCTCCTCGGCGCCGGTGTTGGGCAGCTCGGGGAAATCGGTGGCCGACATGGACTGGATCTCGAACTGCGCCACGCCGCTCTGGATGGTGGTTTTGCCATTATCGGCAGACTGGATCGTGATCTGGCCTGCGGGCATCCGGCTGATCATGCTGCTGAGCAGCTTGGCATTCAGCACGATCTCACCGGGTTCTTTGACATTGGCTTCGATGGTGGTCACGATGCCCATTTCGAGGTCGTAGCCGGTAAGGGTCAGCTGGAAGCCTTCTGCCTTCAGTAAAATGCCCTCCAGTACCGGGATGGTAGAGCGCAGAGTGACTGCTTTGGATACGCCGTCAATGGCTGCACTCAGAAGAGTTTTGTCGCAGATGATGTTCAAATCTTCTTCTCTCCTTTTTTGCGTCTGTTTTGCTGTCGTTCCTCATGGAATCCGATGCAAAAACCTGTTTTCTTTATTGAACTTGTTGTAGTAATCGTAGTAGGGGGTGGGGAAGATGTGGAAAACTCTGCAAACCCTTGCCGGGATGCGGGGATTTGGTTTTCCACGGAGATGTTGAGGAACTGTGAATGGAATGTTGAATCGGGGAGAGCGGTGGTTCTTTCCACATCCGCTGTGAAAAACGGAAGTTGAATGTTGAAAACCATGTGGAAAGAGTGGAAAGTTTCGGCCTTTCACCACAATATCTAGGTCTATTTTCTCCTTTTTGTTCCTCTTTCTCCCCATATTTTGGGGTTTGACCCCTGAATGAGTATGACTTTTACACCGACTCTGGTGCGTTAAGCCTTCACATTCTTGATGATGTCGCTCACCGTCTCCCGCAGGTGCTGGTCATTCTTCATGTCCCGCTCCATGGTCTTGAGGGAGTAGACGATGGTGGAATGGTCACGGCCCGAGAACTCCCGGCCGATCTCCTCCATGCTCATGCCGGTGACCTCGCGCAGGATGTAGATGGCCACACGGCGGGCGGAGGCCACATTGGCGTTCCGCTTGGTACCGCGGATGTCGGCAGGGGAGACGTTGAAGGTGCGGGATACCTCGCCCACGATCTTCTCGATGGTGACAGGCACGGGCTGGGTCTCGTTGAGGATGTCCTTGATGGCATTCTGTGCCACGCTGATGACCGGCTGGATGCCCTCGAGCATATAGTAGGCATTGAGCTTTTTGACCGCGCCTTCCAGCTGGCGGATGTTATTTTTCAGATGGTTGGCGATGAACTCGGCCACATCCTCGGGCAGGTCGAGGTGAAGAAGCTCTGCCTTGCGCTTGACGATGGCCACGCGGGTCTCGAAATCCGGCGGCTGGACGTCGGCGGTCAGGCCCCACTCGAAGCGGGTGCGCAGACGCTCTTCCAGGCTCTTGATCTCCTTGGCCGGGCGGTCGGACGCGATGACGATCTGCTTGTGGGCATCGTGGAGGGAGTTGAAGGTATGGAAGAATTCTTCCTGGGTGGACTCCTTGCCCGCGATGAACTGGATGTCGTCCACCAGCAGCAGGTCGGCCACGCGGTACTTCATCCGGAAGTCCTCAGTGCTGCCGGCGCGGATGGCCGCGATCAGCTCGTTGGTGAACTGCTCACAGGTGACATACATGATGACGAAGTCGGGGTGGGTGCGCTTGATCTCGGTCTGGATGGCCGTCAGCAGATGGGTCTTGCCGAGGCCCGAGCCGCCGTAGATGAACAGCGGGTTGTAAGCACCGGAGGGGTTGGCCGCAACAGCCTGCGCCGCAGCAAACGCAAACTGGTTGGATGGGCCTTTGATGAAGTTCTCGAAGGTGAATTCATAGTTGCCCTGCGGGGAGGCGGGGTTCGCCTCGTACTGCTGGGCCAGCACCACTTCGTGGGGCGGTGTGCTGGGGACGACGAGGGTGATGTCCACGTCAAAGCCCAGCACTGTTTTGAAGGCCTCTTTGAGCAGGCCGAGATAACGGTCCGTCACGATCTTGCAGATGAAGTCGTTGCGCACCGAGAGGGTGATATGGCTGGAGTCCTCAAAGCTGATAGGCTCCAACCCGTCGATATAGAGATTATACGTCGGCTCCGCCATCTGCGCCTTGCAGTAGCTCTGGGCAGCCTCTAAAACGTCCTTGAAAGAATCCATAGTACATCCACTCCATTGAAGTTTTCAACAATGCTGCTGATACCAGGTTAGTATACCACAAAAATCCCCCTGCGTCTATATTATATAAGGTAATTTATAATACATAAAAAAGACATACCTGCGTCTGGGAAATGGCCTTGTGTCCAATGCGGAGAAAAGCCACAAGATATTGTGGATAAAAAGTTTTCCACGGGAAATGGGTGAAAAAGTTGAAAGTTTCTCCACAGAGGTTTTTCAAAAAAGTTTGAAGGAAAGCGAAAAAAATGCTTGACAGAAGGCCATAGTGTGCGATATACTGTTGAATTGCAAGCCTGTCCCCATTTTGGGACCAGAATAGACCCCATACCGGGGACGAGTTTTTACGGAGGAAATACACCATGAAGAGAACTTTTCAGCCCAAGAAGCGTCAGCGCAAGGAAGTTCATGGCTTCCTGACCCGCATGAGCACCAAGAACGGCCGCAAGGTCATCAACGCACGCCGTGCTAAGGGCCGCAAGAGCCTGACCGTCTGATCCTGAGCAGTATGCATCAGGTCCGGCGCAGAATGGAATATGCGCAAAAAGGCCGCTGATATTGGATTGGCGGTCTTATTTTTTTACCCGGCATTCGGGAAAAAAGGCCGGAAAGCTGCGGTGAATAGTCGCATTGCCTAAAAAAACTGTCAAAGATTTGGCAGAGAAAACGCCCGGATGAGCTTTTCATGTCGGCGTTTTTTTGCTATACTGAACACTGAGCATTGCTTTTTTCCGGGCGGTGCTCCCACATCACCTGAAGGGAGGCGCACAGGATGCGCTATCGTCCCATCCGCCGCAACGGCGAGTTTGGCCGCGTGTATGCCCGCGGCAAGTCCTATGTCAACCAGGCGCTGGTGCTCTACGTGCTCAAAACGCGGAGCAAGCGCACCCGGGTGGGCCTGACGGCCACCAAAAAGATCGGCCACGCCGTGCAGCGCAACCGCGCCCGCCGCGTTATGAAGGCCGCCATCGACGAACACCTCGACTACAACATCGGCGGCTATGACCTCGTTTTCGTGGCCCGGGGCATGACCCCCCGGCTCAAGAGCTGGCAGCTCAGCGCCATCGTGGCAAAGCTCTTCGCCCAGGCCGGCCTGCCGGATAAGGCAAAACAGCCGGGCGCAAAGCCCCCAGCCACCCTGCCGCCGGTCCGGAAGCCCGAGGCGTGAGCATCTTTCAGAAAGCCCTCTGCGGGCTCATCCGGCTCTACCAGAAGTTCATCAGCCCGGGGCTGGGGCGGAACTGCCGCTTTTCGCCCTCCTGCAGCCAGTACGGCATCGAGGCCATCCGCACCCACGGCTGCGTCAAAGGGCTGCTGCTGACGGCGTGGCGCATCGCCCGGTGCAATCCGCTGGGCCGCTGGGGCTACGACCCCGTACCGGAAAAGGGCCGCTGGAAAAATCCGGCCCGGCATCTCTCGGCCTCGGCTCTGTTTTCCACCAGACACGAAAAATAAGTGGAAAACCTCTTCGTCCGATGTTCTTTGGAAGAGCGCTGAAGCGGGGAAGACCTCTCCGTCAATGCCCTTTGAAAAAGGGCGGCAGAGGGGAGGAAAACCTCTCCGTCACGCCTGCGGCGTGACACCTCTCCTGATAGGAGAGGCTGAGAGGAAAAGCTATTATCATTGCTTCTTGTGACGTGCTGAACTGTGGGCGGCGTGTCCTACGATAAAAATAACCGTCCCGCACCACAGGCGGGGCAGAATGGACAGAGACATGAATATTTTGTACATCCTCGGTGTACCTCTCGGCTATGTGATGGAGTGGATCTACAACCTCATCCCGAACTACGGCTGGGACATCATCATCTTCACCATCGTCATCCGCCTGATCAGCATCCCTCTGCAGCTCAACCAGCAGAAGAGCATGGCCAAGATGTCCGCTTTCCAGCCGATGATCGCCGACATCCAGAAAAAGTACAAGGACAAGCCCGAAAAGCAGCAGGAAGAGCTGCTCAAGCTCCAGCAGGAGTACGGCTATAAGCCCACCGCCGGCTGTATGCCCATGCTGGTCAACTTCCTCGTCATGTTCGGCGTTATCGAGGTCGTGTACCGCCCGCTGCAGCGCATCTTCCACATTGGCGCCGACGCCATCACCGCCGCAGGCGATGCCATGACCGCTCTGGGCATCAGCTTCACTCAGGTGACCCGCGACACCAATATCATCGCACAGGTGCTGGCCGGTGAGTCCACCGTCACCTCTGTGTTCACCGCAGACCAGCTGAACACCATCACGGAGTTCGGCCAGCACATGGACTTCTTCGGCATCGACCTGACCCGTGTGCCGCAGTACAGCCTGGCAGCAGACAACCTGCCCCTGCTGATCTTCCCCATCCTGGCTGTCGTCACCATGTTCATCTCCACCCACATCAGCATGAAGGCCTCCGGCCAGGAGATGCAGGGCAGCATGAAGCTGACCATGTATATGATGCCTCTGATGTACGTCTTCTTCTGCTTTACCGTTCCCTGCGCATTCTCTCTGTACTACGTCATTTCCAACATCGTGATGACCGTCCAGACCCAGGTCATGCGCAAGATCTATGACCCCGAGAAGATGAAGGAGCAGGTCAAGGCCGAGATCGCTTCCCGCAAGAAGGAAGAGAAGCGCGGCGTGAAGAGCACCACCATCAAGGTCCAGGACGAGAAGACCGGTGAGGTCGTGGAAAAGAACATCTCCGCCAGCGAGATGAACAAGCGCCGCCTCGAGTATGCCCGCCAGCAGGATGCTGAGCGCTACAAGGACGAGCGCACTGTCCCGCTGAGCGAGCTGCAGAACAAAAAGGAGGATTGACGGTTATGATCCGTACGCAGGAAGCGACCGGCAAGACGGTCGATGAAGCACGCACCAACGCCTGCGCTCTGCTGGGCGTGGAAAAGGACGACATCAACGTCAGCTACGAAGTGCTGGAAATGCCCCAGAAGACCGGTTTTCTGGGCCTGAAGCTCACTCCCGCCAAGGTCCGCGTCAGCGTCGAGCTGCCGGACGAGCCTGCGGCAGCTCCTGCTGCCCCCGTTGAGGAGCCCGCTCCCGTTGTGGAGGAGAAGGCTGCTCCTGTGGCGGCTGAGCCTGTCGTCGAAGAGACTGCCCCTGAGGCTCCCGCTGCTGTGGAAGAGCCTGCTGCTCCCGCTGAGGAAGCTGCCCCTGCCGAAGAGCAGGCTGCTCCCGCCGCAGAGGGCGAAGAGGTGGAAGTCCCCATCAACATCGAGGAGAACGCCAAGGTCAAGGCCGCTGTGGATTACCTGAAGGATGTCATCGAGAAGATGGGCGTACAGGACGTCAAGTTCAGCGCTGTGCAGAAGGGTGAGGCTACCATCATCCGTCTGGACGGCGAGAAGATGGGCGCCCTCATCGGCCGCCGCGGCGAGACGATGGAGAGCCTGTCCTATCTGGCAAGCCTCGTGGCAAACCGCCTCGAGGGCGACTACATCAAGCTGGGCCTCGACGTGGCCGGCTACCGCGACAAGCGCGAGAGCGACCTGACCGCACTGGCACAGCGCATCGGTGCCAAGGTGCGCCGCACTGGCCGCAGCTTTGCTATGGAGCCCATGAACCCCTACGAGCGCCGCATCATCCACTCTGCCATCGGCAAGATGGAGGGCGTCCGCAGCGAGAGCAAGGGCGAGGGCCGTGACCGCCGTGTGGTCATCTACTCCACCGACCCCAACGCTGTGGCTGAGAGCGCAAATGCACGTCCCCGCGGACCCCGCGGCGGTCATGACCGCAACGGCAATGGCCGCAGCGGCGGCTATCATCGCGGCGGCGAGCGCCGTGGTGACCGGAATGGCCGTGGCCCGCGCAATGGCGGCGGCCGTGGCGGCTACCGCTCCAATGTGCCTGAGCGCACCTACACCCCGCGCGATGCCGAGAATGCTGCCCCTGTGGCACCCAAGCGCACCGAGCGTGTGGATGACTTCGCGGATCTGAGCTTCGGCAAGATCGAGCTGTAAAAGCTGAATGATAAGACCCTCTCCCGCATGGCGGAAGCCGTGCAGGGGAGGGTCTTTTTTGTGCGAGGAACACTATAAATTTACACATCTTTTGCATGAAGATGGTTTACGATGAAAAGCGAATCTGAAAAAATAATTTAGGAAGAAAAGTCGTTCTTATCGGAAAATTGGAGAATATGCCCAATTCCGGAAGAAATTTTTCTCCTACTTGCACATTGTAAAACAATGTCGGCAAGCCTTATACTAGAGCTACAAATGCTTCGGAGTGTATACCAAGCAAAAAAGAGAGGAATTATTATGGAACAGAATAAGATTTCCCGCCGTAATTTCCTGCGCGTGGCCGGTGCATCGGCTACCGCCGCCGCAATGGGTGGTCTGGTCCCGGCTGCTTCCGCTGCCGGCATCAAAGACCTGTGGAGCATGGACCTGCAGATCCTTGCCACCAGCGATACCCACGGTAAGTTTGACCCCTGGGATTACGCCGCCAACAAGGCCGACGCCTCCGGCAGCGTGGCCCAGCAGGCAACTGCCATCAAGGAGAACCGCACCAAGACCACGCTGGTCGTGGATGCAGGCGACACCATTCAGGCAAACTCCGCTGAGCTGTTCCTGAACGACGATGTCCACCCCATGATCGCTGCTCAGAACGCCATCGGCTACGATGTCTACGTCACCGGCAACCATGAGTACAACTATGGCATGGCCACGCTGGAAAAGGTGCTCTCCCAGCAGAAGGCCAAGGTGCTGACCGGCAACGTCTACAGCCCCGAAGGCAAGCCTCTGGCTGACGGCTACACCATCATCAACAAGGGCAGCGTCAAGATCGGCGTCATCGGTATGGTCACTCCCAACATCACCCGCTGGGACGCCAAGAACCTCGAGGGCTGGACTGTTACCAACCCGGTGGACGAGAGCCGCAAGATCATTGATAAGATCAAGAACGATGTGGATGTCATCATCGGCGTTATGCATATGGATGTTGACAATGAGTACGGCGTCTATGGCTCCGGCGTCACCGACCTGGCAAATGCCTGCCCTGAGTTCGATGTTATCGTCGCCGCTCACGGCCACAAGAGCATCCCCAACAAGATGATCAACGGCGTGCTGGTGGTCGAGAACAAGAATGCCGGTGCCACCGTCTCCGACATCCACGTCTATCTGGAGCGCGGCCTGAACGGCAAGTGGAAGGTAAAGGACCGCACCTCTGAGAACCTGACCATCAAGGACTACGCTCCCGACCCCGAGCTGACTGCTCTGCTGGCAGAGTACGACCAGCGCGCTAAGGACGACGCCGTGACCCCCATCGGCCAGCTGGTCGGCGGTGATCTGGCCCCCGAAAACGAGATCGACTGCCTGCCGCAGGCCATGGTGCAGGATACCGCTCTGCTGGACTTCATCAACGAGGTACAGATGTACTACACCGACGCTCAGGTGGCCGCAACGGCTCTGACCTCCATGACTTCCCAGATGCGCGAGGGTACCATCCGCAAGTGCGACATGGCAAGCATCTACACCTACCAGAACACCCTGTACAAGCTGCAGATGAACGGCTGGCAGCTGCGTCAGTTCATGGAGTGGTCTGCTGCCTTCTTCAAGACCTGGGAGCCGGGCGATGTGACCATCGCATTCGACTCTTCCGTCCGCTACTACCTGTACGATGCCTTTGCAGGCGTCAAGTATGACCTCGACATCTCCAAGCAGCCCGGCAACCGCATCCAGAACCTGACCTGGATGGATGGCCGTCCGGTGGAGGACGATGACAGCTTCGTGGTGGCTGTCAACAACTACCGTGCCACCACCCAGCTGCTGACTTATGCCGACATCTTCAAGGAGGGCGACGAGCTGCCCAAGCTGCTGGAGATCGACGTGCGCGGCGATGTGGGCGGCATCCGCGAACTGCTGGGCGAGTACATCCGCACCGTCAAGGGCGGCACCATCGAGCCGCACGTGGACAACAACTGGAAGCTCGTGGGCAACAACTGGAACGCTGCTGACCACGAGAAGGCCGTCAAGCTGCTGCGCGAGGGCAAGCTGGCTCTGTCGGAGAACGCCGACAGCCGCACCCTGCCCGGCAAGGCCATCACCACGGCCGATATTGCCGCATTCTGATTTTTCTTTCACACGCGACGGGGTGTGCAGTCTTTCAGGGGCTGCACACCCTTTTTTGCACAATAAAGTAAAATATCAATGGGTAATATAGCTAAATTTAATTATCGCTTTTTAGCATATCATAGAAAATAAACGCTGGGATGCGCTGGATATTTTCTTTTTGGGAGCTTCATGATAAAATAGGAAAAACCCGCAGAACAAAGGGGGAAAGTGCGCCCTCGTGCAGTGCGGGGACGAATGCGGTTTGAAAAGAGGATGGCTATGGAAGCATTGCGAAGGCTGCTGTATGCGGAGATGTCACGGGAGGAGTACAAAGCCTGTCTGCCGGATATACAGCGCTCCAACCGCCAACGTGTGACGGCCTACCTGGGGATAGCCTGTGCGTTTCTTACAGTTTTATGGATACTGTCTGGGGCTCTGGAATTTTTGCGGCCCAATATGCCGGCCTATATGATAGCGCTGGCCGTGTGCATGGGCCTGCAGGCGGTCAACCGGACATTCCCGGGAAAAAACGGCCTGCTGCTGACCTGGCTGATGTACGCCTTTGAGGCTTTGCTCTATGTGCTGGGCATCTATCTGGG
>ENA-UERX01002157-UERX01002157.1-human-gut-metagenome-genome-assembly--contig:-NODE-2157-length-10219-cov-70.749359_pt1 | contig 10219 bp, 12 predicted proteins | sample MGYA00242992_ERZ507993 | MGnify/ENA primary metagenome ERZ507993 (study PRJEB26167, sample SAMN06115487) | human gut metagenome | host: Homo sapiens | place: China:Chongqing | collected 2015-04-10... | reverse complement strand
GGCAGGCGGTAGATTGCCGCCTGCCCGTCCGTCCCCTTCTGACGGCTGTCCCGTGCGGACACGGAGCAGACCGCCAGAAGCGAACAGAGGATAGCCATGAATGCACGCATCATCTTGGCAGAGGTTTGTAATTGCCGATAGGGATGACGGTCTGAATGTCGTCTTTCACGTTCCGGTTGTTGAAGTCAAATTCCAGCTCGTAAGAGTTTTTGAAGTTGTCCTCCACCACCACGATAAAGTTGTGCGCCTCGTTGCCCTCTGCGGTGTAATACAGCCGGAACTTCTCGTTTTCGAGCAGGTAGCGGTCGTTGGGCAGGAAAGTAATGCCGCCCGCCATTTCCAACTTGCCTTCCCCCTCGAACTGGAAATACCGGATGGTGTAGAGCGTGTTGGCGTAATCGCCCGTCCTTTTCAGCTCACAGCGGATTTCCACCGTCTGCCCCTTTGTGACCTTGTTCGGTACGGGCATGGTTTCCACCGTGAACGGATAGGATTGCTGGATGTCCATGTCGTCGTCACACGATGCGAGCGTGAGCGACATGGCGGCGAACAGGCAGAGTACCAACGCCTTGAAGATGGATGTTCTCTTGTTCTTGTTGTTCAGTATGTTCATTGTCCTTTGATTTTTAAGTTATTGTTCATTTCTTTTTTTGCTGTCCGTTGCAGATACTCGTTCAAGTCCTTGCAACCGTCATAGAGTGCGGAACAGTCACAGACACGTCCGCCGTAGTGTCCTTTGAGGACTTCCAGTGTCCTCCGCCCGGCTTCGTCACGGTCGAGGAAGCAGTCGATGCGCCCGTACCCGTCCAAGTGTTTCACCGCCTTGCCTACGTTGGCGACGGAGTTCAGCACAAGGCTGTCGCCATTGCCGCCTATGCCGAGTGTGGCAGCGGACAAAAAGTCCATGAAGCCCTCGAACACGCTGCACACGTCAGAGGCGGTATCTTCCGGTTTTATCAGTGATACATCTTTCGGTGGTACGCAACCTTTGAATAGTTTGCTACGAATTTCATAGCCGCCAGCCACGTTCGGGAAACCGATTGCGAAATACCGCTTTCCACGCACGCCATAGTTCAGGCGGCAGCAGTGGCGGGATGCAACGGCATAAGGGATGCCCCGTTCCGCCAGATAGTCCGTCAGCGGTGAGCGGAGCAGCGGGACGGCTTCCACTCCCTCAAAGGCAGATTCGGACGGTTCCGGCAGGAACAACGGCTTTTCCACTGCGACAAACGGCATACGGGCGGTTTCCGCTATGAATCTCGCCTGCGCCATGAAATCGCCGCTTCGGGCAAACTCCCCGGCAAGCGTGAAGATGTCGCCACCCTTGCCCAAACCGAAGTCGAACCAGAGCTGTTTCGCCACGTTCACACGGAAAGAGGGCGTGCGCTCATTACGGTACGGCGCACGATACCAAAGTTCGTTTCCGCTCCTTCGGACAGGCTCATGTCCCAACCGTGCGAGAAAATCCGCAAGGGATATTTGCCTCATGGTGTCTATATCCGTCCGTTCCATGCCGCGTGTCAGTTGATGACGAACTTGATGCCCAGCCCGAATTGGGTATGGAACTTCTTCGTGTCGCCACCCCACAGGCAACGCTCCCGGAGGTTTGCGAGCAGGGCGATACGGTCAGCCACGTAAAACTCCACGTCCAGCGTCAGCGCACCACCGTAGATAAAGGCGTCACGGTCATGCAGCGTGGAGCCGTCATGCAGCACCTTTTCGCCCCAATTTACCGATTCATACCCGGCGAGAGCCGAAGCCCCCGCATAGACGAACACGATTTTACGAGCATCGGAAAGTATCTTGAAATAGTAGCCGCCCTCAGCCGTGAACTGCGCCACAGGTATGGCGGTGTCCTTGTACGGGTTGTTTTTCAGGAGATACTCACCTCCGAACACCCATTTGTTCCCCTTCTTCGTGTAAGTGGAGAGAGCCGCCCCGAAACTGTACCCGCCGTCGTTGCCGCCGGGTTTGAAGCCGTCCGCCAGATTCGCCCTTAACTCGATGCCCTGCATCTTCGGCAGGCATCGCTGGGCGTACGCCTGCCCCGTGAACAGGGCAAGCGACGCTATGATTATTGCAATGTACTTTCTCATGGTCAGCGCACTTGAAGTTCGTTGATGGTATTGGCGCGCACCAAGTCCTCGTTCTCAATCACGAAGGACTGATGACGACCTCCGTTCTTCTCGTTCAGCTCCACCACGAGGCACTTGCCGTCGGGGATGGTGAACTTCGCCATCGTGAAGACCGTGCGTTCGCTTTTTTTGCCCGGCACGAGCGTGGCGTAGTTCTGCGCGCGGAGCGGCAGGATGATACGCTCCTGCACGGCGGTACGCTTCGCCACCTTCTTGTCCACGATTTTCCACGTGATGTAGTCCACATCGAAAGGCACGTTGCTCTGGTTCCTGATTTCCGTGTGGAAATACAGAAGCCCGTTGTGCGTGTAGATGCCTTTCAGAAGGTACTGGATGCCGAAACGCTTGCAGCCGATATGCTTCACCTCACGCTTGTTCTGCTTGTGGATGGACTTCATGATAAGGCGTACCAGCATGGGACTTTCACTGCCTAATTCTTTCAGGTAGATTTCCTGCGCGTTGTTCGGACGGTTCACCGCCTCGCCGTCATGGATGAAGTCGCACATCTCCACGTTGAGCAGCAGCGGCTCGGCGGCGTACTTCACGTTGAAAGTGTAGAAACTCCCGTCCTCCGTGATTACGGACATGTTGGTTTCGTTCGGGAAGTTCCTCACGGTTGCCTTCACACGGATGACGTTCTCCGCTCCGTCGGCTTTGCCCGCAATCAGGTCGGGCGAGCCTAAATCGACATAGCGCACTTCCGCCGGGAAGATGACATGCACGGTCTTGTCGTAGGTCACTTCCAAGCCGTGCGGGGGAACCATGCGGTCAAAGCCCAGCTTTCTCGTCAGACCGTGATACAGATCGCCGTCCGCCTCCTTCTGCGGATAGACCTCCTTTGTCAAGGTAAGTTCTTCACTTCCGTTGGTCGTTTCAACGGTTACGTTTTCCTGCGCGTTGGCAGTTGCGATGCCCATAGCGAGGGCAAACATCATGATTACTTTTCTCATTACTTTGGATTTTTAGTGGTAAATAAAAATTTGATTGTTTCCTTAATTCACTTCCTGATAGAGCATGACCCTGTACCCGGCTTTCAGATGCACTTTGACGGTACGCATCTTCTTGGCAATGTACTGGCTCGTGCCTTGTATCAGTCCTTTTCCCAAGTCGGAGGCAAGCTGCGCCCCGGCATTGGTGGAGATGTTGATGCTGCTCCCCAGCGAGCCGCCCATGTTGGCGGCAACCTCCCGGACAGCGTTCATCTCCATCGAGTTGGGTATGAATATGCCGGGCTGCCCATCCGTGTCATAGACCTCCAACTCCACCGGGATAACCGTGCCGTCGTGTTCCAGCGAGGTGATTTCGATGGCAAGCCGTTCACCCTGAATCTTGGCTGCGCCGACCACCACCGCATTACGGGGGATGATCCTATCAGCTACCGCCATCGGCTCCAACAGCCGTAACCTGACCGCCTGCCCGTCCGTCACGCTCTGCGCCCCATAGACACATGCCGGTATGGTGTTCCTGTCCGATACGGTCGTGACACCCACCGCCGTGTTGAAACTGCGGTTGCGTTCCTGCGAGAAGGAAGCGACAAACTCGGCATTACTCATGGGCTGTCCGAGCGAGGACACCACCTGATGCGTCACCTGCCTTACGGGTTTTGCCGTGTTCTTTCCGGCTTTCTGCACGGGGGACGGCTCTGCGGTCTGTCCCGCTGCCGCCTGCGTGCCGTTCTGACCGCCCATGTACTTCGCCGCCAGTTCGTAGGATTTTTCCATGAGTGCCACCTGCTCGTCCATCGTGGAGGTTCTCTCTTTTCCGCTTTCCAGTTCGGATTCGAGCGTGGCGATGCGTTCCAGCAGTTCGTCCATCTCCGCATTGTCGTTTTTCGGCTGCTCGTAGAAGTTGCCGAGCGTGGCATTGAGGTCACGGTAGGCGGCTGCCGAGGATTGGATGGTCTTCGGTGCGGGCTTCACCGCCTCTTCCGTTCCGCCGGGATTGGCAAGGTCGAAGTCGTTGTCCCCATCTGTTTCCGCCGTTTCGCGGTCGAACAGGTCGCCCAACTGCTGCATGGCGCGGCTGCGGTTCTCCTGCCGTTCCTCCATCGCCCCCTGCTCGTAGGCTTTCGCCTTGTCACCGATAATCCGGCGGTTCTCCTTGTCCGCATCGGGCATCTCGATGTTGTAGCCGCCTGTTGGCTCCTGCTCCTTGCTGGAGGACGGGGCGAATATCAGCCACATCGCCCCGATGAATACCAGTACCATAGCGGGCAGCACTATCATTTTCTGGCGTTTCAGCCGTTGGGCTTCGGTCAGTGGCTTGCGCTCCTTCTTTGGTTTCCCGTTGCCGGGAGCCGCCTTGTTTTCGTTCTTGGGTTCATTCTTCGTCTGTTCCATATAAATAAGGTATTACATTGTGATTGTTATCCGGCTTCACGGACAGTTCCACCTGTCCGGCATGGTCTATTTCCATCCGGCTGCCGTCATTCCTGCCGATGTCATAGACGGCTTTACCGAAGGTGTAGAGGGCAAGTGCGGCAAAAGCGGCGAGCATTGCCAGCACGATGCGCCTGCGTGTCTTCGGCGGCAAGCCATCCAGATAGCCTTTGAGCCTTGCCACCAGCATTTTCTTTTTGTCGTGGAGTTTCCAATAGACCCTCCACAGCGATTTTCCGATTCCTTTCATGCCTGTTACCGTTTGATGGTCTGTAAATCCTTGTTCTCGATGATGGTGAATCCCTCGATGGTGAACCCGTTGGGGTTGTCGTCCGAACGGGACGAGTTCAAGAGCCGGCACGTGGTCACGAGGCTGCGCTCTGTGACGTTGCTCTGCCGGATAATCTTCTGCGTGGCGTAGGTCACGGCGCGGTAGGGATAACCGTTGAAGTCGCACACCACGCTGTCCACCTTCAGCACTTGGTTGATGTTTCCGGCGATGATACGGTTGTAGTACCCCTTCTCGGCGAAGTCCGAATAGTAGTTGTACACGCTCTTGTCCGCCAGCAGCAACGCACGCTTCACGTTGTGTTCTATCGCGCTCTTTTCGGGCGAGAGCGTGAAGAACAGCTCGTGGAAGCGGCGCACATGCTCCCTCGCTTCCGCCGGACGGTTCTGTGATAAGTCCTGCGAAAGTGCCAGCATCAGCGACTTGCCGTTGTCCAGCACATAAATCTTCTCCCTCTGTTTCTCCGCGAAGCGGTAGGAACTCCACACGCTCCATACCGTTATCACGGCGCACAGCGAGAGGAATACGATACCGAACAGGCGTATCTGCCGGAACGATGATTCGATGTTTTTGAGTGACTTGAATTCCATTTTACTTTTTCCGTTTATAATTCCACATTGATTATTTCAGCAGTTTCCCGGCACGTCCTACCACATTTCCTGCGGTAGCACCCGCCACGCTGCCCGCCATGCCTCCGGCGCGTCCCGCCATCTGGTTCACGTTGCGCCCGTAGCCGCCCATGCCCCCGGCTTGGATGATCCAGCCCGCCACCGTCGGAATGGTGAAGTAGCCGATGATGCCGATAATCATGAACACGATATACACCCCATCGCTGGAATCCAGCGAGAAGTTGGGGTCGGTCTGCATACGCTCGATGTCGCTCTGGAGCATCAACACCTGAATCTTGGCGAGTATGGTGCTGAATATGTCCGACACGGGCAGCCACAGATAGACCTGAATGTAGCGGCATATCCACTGCGTGAGCGTGCTTTGGAAGCCGTCCCACACCGATATGGCGAAGGCTATCGGACCGAGTATCGCCAGCACCACGAGGAAGAACGTGCGGATGGTGTCTATCACGAGGGCGGCGGCTTGGAACATCAGTTCCAGTATCTCGCGGAAGAAATCGCGGATGCCCTTCTTCATCTTGTACATCCCCCGGTCGATATACATCCCCGCCATCGTCACCATGTCGGAGGGCGACCAGCCCAATTCCTCCAGTTGCTTGTCAAACTCCTCGTTGGACACGAGGTAGGCGGTTTCGGGATTGCGCACCATCGCCTCGTATTCCAGCCTGTCCTTCTGCTCCCGGTACTTGTTCATGTCCAAAGTCTGCGTTTCGAGCAGTTTCGCCGTACCCTGCACGACGGGCGAGAGGACGCTGTTTATCGTGCCAAGCACCACCGTAGGGAAGAACATGATGCACAGACCGACGGCAAAGGGGCGGAGCATCGGGAAGACGTCTATCGGTTCGGCTCTCGCCAACGACTGCCATACACGGTAGGCGACATAGAAGAGCGCGCCCAGCCCGGCGATGCCTTTCGCCACGCCCGCCATGTCGGCGCACAGCGGCATCATCTGCTCGTAGAGCGAGCGGAGAATCTGGTGAAGGTTGTCGAACTCCATAGGCTACCAGTATCTTTCGTTCATATTGCCGTACAGCCCCATGATGCGGTCGAGGTCGTTTTTCTTCTTTGCACGCAGGTAGCTCACGCTGATGTTCTTGTTGGTGTAGTAGCTTACGAGGTTGCGGTAACGCTTCATCTTGGAGTGGCAGCGTTCCACCACGTCCATGCGCTCCTTGTCCGTCATGGAGAGCGTGGTGATGTTCACCACGTTCTTCAGCTCCGTAAGCACGTCGTTGGATTCTTCCAGCAGCTTCGTGTATCCGAAGGCGATGGCTCCGAGTTCCTCCACCGTGAAGTTGTCGTCGCGCAGCATCTTCTGGAAGCTGGTCACGTAGATGTCCGTGATGTCGCCTACCATCAGGATGGTCTGCTGCACCTTGCGGGCGTCCTTGACCAGATTGTTCACCGATTTGAGGGGTAGGCTAAGCATCCAACGCCCTGCCGTATTACTACGGTGGGTTTTCGGAAGCTCGCCCCCAAACCGGACGTACACGTCTCCGCGTATCCGGCTTTCTACTAATAATATCAATCTATTCATTGTTACTGAGTTTTTTGTAACACTTACCACATATGGCAATAGTCTTTCGTTTGCGAGCCATCATTTGTTTTTCGCAGGTAGTTTTCCCTTGAAGATTTTTTAATTTTCTCACATGGTGCATCACTAACTTATCGACTGCTCCACATAATTCACATTTTTCCGCTTTCAGCCTATCTATAAGACTTGTGTTTGTAGGATGATATGTGAATTTGGGCAAGTTGTCTAAATCCTTAATGTTCATTGGATTTTTCTTTTTGAACCCACCATGATAAAAGGTCAAGTCTTTGGCAGTACCGTTCTTTAAATAGTATCTAACTGAAAAAAGTCCATTCTTGGTGTACTTTTTTCGGATTTGCGACATCGTTGTCCGATATTTCTGCGCAAATGTTTTGTACATACTATATTTCATGATATACCCAAGTTTTGACAGACTACTACAATTATTAGCCAAACAATAGTAATTGTAAATGCCCTTTATTTCCTTGTTGTACCTGTCAAGTATCTCAAAGTCATTGTTGTTTGAAAGTTTGGGACGGGATTTTGCTTTCCAATACTCCTTGCCGTTGTGTATCTTTATTTCTAAAACACGATATTCGAGCAACTTTTTCTTAAACGTATCCTTTCCAAGTGCCAATTGTATCCTCTTATTGAAGACACGTCTTAGTACTCCGTATTTGCTTCTTTTGGTGTCATTGGATTTCCTTACAAAAATCTCATATCCGAGAAATTTTGCAGCGTTTTCAGCATGGGTGATAAGTGTTTTCTCATCAGACAGTGTAAGAGCTAACTTTTCATAGAGGAAGTTCTTTATGTCCTCTTTGATGATGATAGCATCTTGTTTACTGCCAATAATTCCAATTAGAAAATCATCCGCATATCTCACATATTTGAGTTTTCTGTAGTTCATATCCATTTCGTCACCATCAGAATACTGCAAACCTTCTTTTTGATAAGCCTTATATTGTCTTATCAATTCTGACCTTTCACTTTTGTCTTTTACCACTTTCAACTTTTTCAGAATACGGTGTCGTTTGCCTTCAAGTGATACTACCTGTTTAGTTCTTTTCCGTTCTTTCCCCTTATCAAATTTTCCAGTGTATTCCTTCATGAATTTATCCAACTTATCAAGGTATATGTTTGCCAAGATAGGGCTGACAATTCCGCCTTGCGGTGTTCCGCTGTAGGAGTTATGAAAGTTCCAGTCTTCGATATATCCTGCATTCAGAAATTTTCTAATCAAGCGAATAAATCTTTCGTCAGCGATACGTTCTTTCAGAATACCTATCAGTATCTCATGATTGATATTGTCGAAAAATCCCTTAATATCACCTTCTACGAACCATTTCACGCCCGAAAATGTCTTCTGAATATCAGACAAGGCAGTGTGGCAGCTTCTTAGAGGTCGGAAGCCATGTGACGTTTTTTCAAACTGTCTTTCATAGATGGCTTCCAATATCATTCTGACCACTTCCTGCAATAATTTATCATTAAAAGCTGGTACACCTAATGGACGCATTTTCCCATTTTTCTTTGGGATATACATCCGTTTTGAGGGTTGGGGCTGATAACTCTCATCTTTCAACGATGTTATCAGTTGTTCAATTCGGTTCAGGCTCATTTGGTCAATGGTTTTCCCATCTGCACCTGCTGTCATATTGCCCGGTTTCGCATATATGCGTTGGTAGGCAACGTAATACATTTCCTCATTGAAAAAGATACGGTACAAGCGTTCAAACTTGTAATTCAAATTTTCACTGTGTTCCGTTAGACTGTTTAATACATACTCTGGACTTCTCATAATGTCTCTCACATTTTCCGTTATTTGCATTAAAATTATTAGCTGCTTCCCTTCGCCATGTACAGGGCTTTCCCCTGCTCAGACTACTACGGAAGCTCCGTTGCCTTGTCGGATTTTCATAGGTCTGTACCTAATAGCCTTGCGGCGTTCCGATTTAGGCAATCCCCGTTTACGATATAATAACATGGCTATGATAGATTGTCGGATATGACTTCCGCCCGTTACCGCTTACTGCGGTTGTGCCGTAATTTGTTCCTGCCTCTACTACACGACGCTCGCAACAGAGGTATTACGGTATAGCGAGTTAAGTTATCTTTCACTATAAAACATACTGGGTTCACTTGGACTATCATTCAATCAGTTTGGATTTTATCCTCGTATCTATCTGTTTCATCTCACCATTCAGTTGCAATTTGATAACTAATTGACTTATGGCTTTCCAGCGTGCTATACTCCCTGCCGTCCTTTCGTGGGCAGATAAGCTGGTGATGATAGGTAAATATTGGAACACTTACCTAATAGCTTGCCAATGCTACATTTATTATATCGCCTATACGGGCGCACCGTCGTAATACTTCTTGCCCTGCTCGTAGATTTTCACCGTTTCCTGAAAGTTGTTCACCATGTTGGCGGCGGTCTTCGAGGTGTGGATGATGTTCTTCGAGGCGTTGATGATGCCCTGCGCCAGATTGCCCGGATCGCTCACGACCCATTGGGCGGAAGCCCTGCCCGCGAAAAGCAGGCACAGGCAGATGGAGAATGTTATTCTTGTTCTCATGTTTCTTTGGATTTTAGTGGTTCTTATTTTTCTGCCGGAGTTTCCGGCTGCGGCTTCACACGCACGTAGTCCCCGTTGGGTGAGAAGGTCAGCACGCCGGTGGCTTCGTTGTACGCCACGTCGATGCGGAAGCCGGTGTTCATGAACAGGTTGCCGTTCTCCTCCTGCAAGAGGTAGGTTTCCGGTTTCAACCTGCGGCGGATGCCGCTCCGTTTGAATACCGTCACCTTGTAGGCTTCGCCCTCCTTGTAGATAAGCACGTCGGGCTTCCCCTCCACGCTTTCCCAGTTCCCGCACAGCAGGTCGCGGCGGTTCTCCGCCACGTCGCAGGATTGCAGCACCATGACCGCCAATCCGATCAGACACTTGCTGACTTGCAGCATCTTCATTCTTGATATGCTCATACGCTTTTCTTTTTTCGTTGATAAATCTGTTTTACTGATTATTGATTACTTACTGCTTGTTTCTCCGCCTTTCGGCAAGCTGCCGGATAGCGGCTTCGATGTCGCCGCCCAATTGCTCCGCCAGACGGTACACCTCCACTTTCTCCGTTTCCTCGGTGGTGTACGCCAGATATTCTTCAGCACTGACCTCGGTAGCATAGACCGCCGACTGCGTGCCGCCCAAGCCTATCCACACCTCCTTGTAGAGCCGTGAGGGGTTGTTCGCCATGTT
>ENA-UERX01002141-UERX01002141.1-human-gut-metagenome-genome-assembly--contig:-NODE-2141-length-10289-cov-12.939385_pt1 | contig 10289 bp, 9 predicted proteins | sample MGYA00242992_ERZ507993 | MGnify/ENA primary metagenome ERZ507993 (study PRJEB26167, sample SAMN06115487) | human gut metagenome | host: Homo sapiens | place: China:Chongqing | collected 2015-04-10... | reverse complement strand
AAAATGCTTGTTGGGCTGTGCCCAAACCCCATTTGTTTTGCATCGTGCCGATGCAGGCTGCGCATTTGTTCCAAACACTTTTACGAAGGAGGCATTTTTTGAGAAGACAGGACTTGAAACAGTCACCATCATTTCCGGCGGCTTTCCCTGCCAGCTCTTCTCCACTGCCGGAAAGCGGCGGGGCTTTGCGGAGGAACACTACCTGTGGCCGGAGATGTGCCGCATTATGTGGGCGACAATATGATGCTGCACTGCGGAGACCCGATCTTCTACACCAATTTGAACACCAGTTACTGGCAGTCCCATTTTTATGCGTATGCCAGACCACCCTAATATAGAAAGAGTGGTCGCAATACACAACCACTCTGAAATTATTTTTAATATTGCATTTTCCGATATTCTGTCGGTAAAACCTGCGTCACATCCTTGAATGCCTTAGAGAACTTCCCTTGGGTCTCATACCCTACCTGAGCGGCAATATCGGCAATGGTGGCACCGATGACCTTATCTCCAGCCTGCTTGTCCACGGGAATGCTCTCGCCAGTAATGGCGCTCTCATCCACCGAGCCGCTGCCCTCAAGCAGCACGCCGTCCACAGGGACGCTCTCTCCGGCCTTGACGATCAGAATGTCGCCTTTCTCCACCTCTTCGGCGGGAATGACAGTTTCCACACCGTTCCGAACCACCGTGGCCTTCTTGGGGGCCAGGTTCATCAGCTTATTGATGGCGTCAGAGGTGCGGCCCTTGGCCCGCGCCTCAAAGAACTTGCCCAGAGTAATGAGGGTAAGGATGGTGCCTGCTCCCTCAAAATAGAGGTCATGGGTGAACTGGTTCACCATTGCCAGATCTCCATAACCAAAGCCCCAGGCAATCTTATAAAGGGCATATACTCCATAAGCCAGAGAGGCCCCGGAGCCCAGGGCGATCAGAGAGTCCATGTTGGGTGAGCCGTGAAACAGGGTCTTAAACCCCATGCGGTAATACTTGTTGTTGATGATGGCCACGGGCAGAGCCAGCAGAAACAAGGTCAGGGCGTAGATCATGGAGTTTTCCGTCCCCAGAAAGAAGCCCGGCAGCGGCCAGCCCATCATGTGCCCCATGGAAATGTAGAACAGTGGAATGGTGAATACGAAGGACCAAATGACCCGGCGCTTCATCGTTTCGTATTCCTTTTTCGCCGTGTCCACCGGGGAGACAGCCTGTGCAGCTGATTTTCCCTTGACCTGCTGTATGGATGCGCCATAGCCCGCCTTTTCTACAGCGGCGATAATCTGCCCACTGTTTACATTTTTGTCGTCGTAAGTCACCACCATACTGTTTTTTAACAGATTGACATTGCACTCTTGCACGCCGGTCAGGTTGGATACGCTTTTTTGTACCCTAGCCTGGCAGGCCGCACAAGTCATGCCTGTGACATTGTACTTTTCCTGCATTTTTTGAAACCTCCTTTGCCGGAAAATAGGACACCCATACGGGGTGTCGGTCTTTCTGGTTTCCAGTATAGTCCGGCAAGGAGGTTCTGTATTTCCCGTTCAGAAGAATTTTTGTCCCAAATGGAAGCGTTTCTGAAAATCAATCTGTCATAAACGCTGCAAGAGCATCCCTTCTAACTTCATGCGATATTGTTCCAGCACATCTTTCAGCGTGATCTCTTGCATTCTTTGTTCCGCTGTTTTTTGAATGTCCAAGTAAAAATCCCGCAGCACCAGTTGGATATTTACGCCCACGCCACAAGCGGGGTTGGTGTGGACGTCCTGATGGAGCAGGGGCTTGTCGCCCTCTACTGCCCGATAGGCATCCAGTAGAGTGATTTTCTCCGGCTCACGAGCCAGAGCAGGTCGGGGATGTCCCTTCACGCTGACCAGCAGTCCACCCTTCCGCAGGGCGGACATGAGCTGGCGCACATAGGCAGGATTCGTCTGAATGCTCTCTGCCAGCTTGTCACTGGTCAGGTCGCAGTCTGGGTACAGAGCGATAAAAGCCAGAATATGAACAGCATCGCTAAGGCGGGTGGGATATTTCATGGACTGATCTCCTTTTTTCTTTGATGTTATTTTTATTATAACAGCATATTGACAACAGCGCAAGAGGATGCTAAAATGATTTGAAGTAAGAATAAAAATAACACCCACTCGAAAGGAATGGTGACAATGAACTTCTATGATGATTTGGTCATGCAGACCCAGATGAATTATTCCAGGCACTATCCTATCTATGCTTCCGGCAGTACGCCTTATCAGCTGACTGACAAAAAGCCGCTGCCGTATAGCGAACAGATCCATCGTTTGGTACAGGAGGTAAAGGAAGCTGACTGTGTGGTAGTGGGCGGGGCCTCCGGCCTGTCCGCTGCCGGTGGCGGAGATTTTTACTATGAGGACAACGACTCCTACCGCAAATACTTCCGCCCTTTTGCCGAGAAGTACCACTTCAAAGGTGCTTTTGCAGGGATGATGCACCCCTGGGAGACCCGGGAAGAGTATTGGGGGTATCTCGCCACCTTCCTTCACACCACCCAGACCGCACCTGTGCGTCATCCCTATCTGGATTTAGACGCTTTGCTGAAAGGCAAGGACTTCTTCATCCTCACCACCAACCAGGATACCCAGTTTGTCAAACTCTACCCGGAGGAGAAGGTGGCGGAAATCCAGGGAGATCACCGGTTCTTCCAGTGTGCCGCCTGCTGTACCGATGACACCTGGGATGCGGTAAAGCCAGTGGCTGATATGGTGGCCGCTATGGGGGATGGCACGAAGATTCCCACGGATCTCATTCCCCGGTGCCCTCACTGCGGCGGCGAGGCTTTCCCCTGGGTGCGCGGATATGGGAATTTCTTGCAAGGAAAGAAATATGAAGAACAGTACGAAAAAATTTCTCGCTACGTACTGGAACACAAAGACAGCAAAATTCTGTTCCTGGAGCTGGGCGTTGGCCGAATGACTCCCATGTTTATCCAAGAACCTTTCTGGAACATGACCCTCAGCTTTCCCCATGCTCGATATATTGCTGTCAACAACAAGTATGACTTCCTGCCCAAGCAGTTGGAGGACAAGGGCATGACCATTGTGGCCGACATTGCTCAAGTGCTGCGGGATGCACGGGATACCATGGACAGCGGAGATAACGATCGATGAGGGTTGCAAACCAAGCGACGCTTCAGGAACTTGCCGAGCGTATTGATCAAGCAGATGCCATTGTGATCGGAGGCGGCTCCGGCCTGTCAAGCGCAGCTGGATACGACCACTACCATTGGTCCCCGGCACTTTCGGAGGCATTGGCTCCCTTTCGTGAACAGTATGGCTTTACCTCTCCACTGGCTGGATTCTACCATTGCTTTTCCAGCTATGGGGAGCAGTGGGGATATTACAGCCAATATATGCGCTTCATGTGGGAAGCCCCTACGGGGCAGCCCTATCTGGATCTGCAAACGCTTGTTGCAGATAAACCGGTCTTTGTGCTGACCACTAATGTCGATCAGCAGTTTTTTCGGGTATTTCCCCAGGAACAAATTTGCGCCTTTCAGGGAGACTTTAGCTACTGCCAGTGCAGCCAGCCCTGTCGGGATGATATTTGGGAAAACCGCGAACTGGTAAAGGAACTGACCGGTCGTTTGGTGGGTGTGCGCCTGCCGGAGGAAGCTGTTCCTCGTTGCCCAGATTGCGGGCGGGTGCTGGTGCCCTGGGTACGAGATGATACCTTTCTGGAGGGAACCTTCTGGCAGGATAACCTGCACCGCTACCATAGATTCCTGCGACGCTGGATAATGGATCAGTCCGACAAAAAAGTCCTGCTGTTGGAACTTGGCGTGGGTGAGATGACGCCCAGTATCATCAAACTGCCCTTCTGGGAACTTACTGCCAAAAACGAAAACGTCTTTTATGCATGTCTTAATCGAGAGGCATCTCATAGGCCAGAGCATCTGCGGGGACGCAGCCTGTATCTGCAAGGAGATTTGGCGGAAACTCTAGCTGCCCTCCGGCAGGAGCGCTCCGGCGCAGCAACCATAAAATAGAAAGGGGCGAACGAATATGATTGATTGGAACCCTATTGCGGAAAAATTCAGAGAAGCGGACGCTATCTTGATCGGGGCCAGTAACGGCCTGTCCATCACCGAAGGATTGCATTTGTTTGCAGATAATGCAGCCTTTGATGAATTGTTTGGAGATTTCAAACAAAAATACGGCTTACGTTGTATTTTGCAGGGCATGATGGCTGGATGGCCCAGCGAGGAGGAAAGGTGGGCTTTCTGGGCTCGGCTCATCCATCATTACTGCGGGCAGTACCAGCCTACGCCGGTGATGAACGATTTGAAGGCCATTGTGGGAGAGAAAGATTACTTTGTCGTCACATCAAACGGAGAAGGTCACTTTGAACTGTGTGGCTTCGATCCGACGAAAATCTATGAGATTGAGGGCAACTGGTTTACGATGCAGTGTGCCCGCCCCTGCCACGACACCCTCTATTCAAGTTTAGAGGTGGCCGAAAAATTATCGGCTGCCGAACAGGGCGGCCATGTGCCTACAGAGTTGGTGCCGCGTTGTCCCAAGTGCGGAGGTCCCATGGACATCCACATGGGCGCGGGTCAGAGAATGATTCCGGATACCGCTGCCCAGGCACGGTTCCAAAACTTTCTGAAAACCTACCACGGGAAGAAACTGGTGGTTTTGGAGCTGGGCATGGCTGGCGCAATCAGCTGATCAAGGCCCCGATGATGCGCCTGGTGGCCAGCGAGCCAAACGCCACTTATGTGACCCTCAATCTTGGTGAGATCTACATTACGGACAATATCAAAGAAAAGTCCTTCGGTCTGGACGGGCGGCTGGATGAGCTGCTGCCTGCTCTCCGGGAGGCGTGCGAGGCATAACGATTTCGGAGCAAGTTCAAAATGACGATACGAATGCAGTGGACAGATGGAAAGATTCGATGCCATTGGGTGAGCCCGACTAATACCACTTATCTGCGATACCATGACGAGGAATGGGGCAGACCAGTCCACGATGACCAGTTGCTGTTTGAAATGTTGATTTTGGAGAATTTTCAGGCAGGCCTCACCTGGGAATGTGTCTTAAATAAACGAGAAGCATTTCGCCGTGCTTTTGACGGGTTTGATTTACGGAAGGTGGCATCTTATAGCGAAGAAAAATTGACGGCTCTGCAAGCTGACTCTGGAATCATCCGTAACCGACTGAAAATACGAGCTGCAGTGGTCAACGCACAAGTGTTTCAAAAGATACAGCAAGAGTGGGGCAGTTTTAACCGATACTTATGGCATTGGACAGATGAAAAGAGCATCCAAGAAGTAGACAAGGTCAGCTCACCATTATCGGATGCTATCTCAAAAGACTTGAAAAAGCGAGGCATGAAGTTTGTGGGGACCGTAATCATCTATGCCTATTTGCAGGCGGTGGGAGTTATCAACTCTCATGAATCAGGTTGCTTCCTGAATCCTTTGCAGCAGTAGAAAATGCAGAAAATAAAACGCCGGGAAGTTGACTCAAATCGTCAATGCCTCCCGGCTATTATCTTGCGGATTAGTATAGTTAGAATCATGGTATATATTTCATTCCCCATTGGGAAATGGCGTAAAAGACCGGCAACAGATCCCGTCCTTTCTCGGTGAGGGAGTATTCCACTCGTAGGGGCATTTCATTATATTGGATGCGCTGGATCAATTCATCCGCTTCCAGCTCCTTCAGGGCGTTGGTCAGGGCTGTATTGGTGATGGGCTTGAGAACTTTTTTCAGTTCCCCAAACCGCATGGGACATTTGATGCATAGTTCGTAGAGAATTTGGAGTTTCCATTTGCCCTGCAGCATTTGAACCACCGGTGTGACCGGGCAGTTTCCATCATCGGTTAGAATGACACTGCTAACCTTATCTTTGAATTCTTCATAAGTCATAATTGGATCGTTCCTCGTCTTTTGCGGTATATTTTTTGATACCAGGTACAAATAATTTGCGTACTTGAACAAAAATTGCTAGCAGGTATAATAAATATATCACTAGTTAGCCGTGCAGTCAACGACTGAAATTTCTTAGAAAGGTCTGAATGACATGAAAGAACTGAACATTATGGAGGCTACTGTTCTGACCTCCCCCAATCCGCTGACACTGATCTGCTCTAAAAAGGAGGACGGTTCTACGAACCTGGCTCCCATTTGCTTTGTGTCTTACCTCTCCTTCAACCCGCCCATGGTGGGCTTCGCCACTGGAAAACAGTCCCACACCGGCAAGCGTGTGCGCGAGACCGGCAAAGTCATCGTCACTGTTCCCGGTGAGAGTCTGGCTGGCGCAGTAATGGCCTGCGGAGCGTCTACCGGTACCGAGACCGACAAGGCGGCCGCCAACAACATCGAGATGATGGCTGTGGAGGGCAGCGACATCCAGATTCCGGCGGACACCCGGCTGGCGATGGTGGCTACCTTGCAGCAGTCGGTGGAGGTGGGCGACCATATCCTGCACATCTGTCAGGTGGACAAGTTCCTGGGCGATGAGGACAAGAAGGGCCTGTATGCCTGGAACGGCTTCGGGAAAGTTGCACCTGCGGCAGAAGGCTAAATCTTAAAACGGTAAGGAGGCATCAGCGGTGGCTGTTTGTATTAAAGACTGTATTCAGAACATGAATCTGGTGATCGGCTGTACGATCGGTTGCAGCTACTGCTACGCCAGAAATAATGTCCGCCGGTTTCACATGATTGATGACTTTGAAAAGCCAGAGTTTTTTCCAAATAAGCTGCGGCTGATGGAGAAAAAGCGCCCACAGAATTTTCTGCTCACCGGCATGAGCGATTTTTCCCACTGGAAGACAGAGTGGCGGGAACAGATATTTGCCAAGATGACTGAAAATCCGCAGCACCAATATCTGTTTTTGACCAAGCGACCGGAGGATATTGTGTTTTCCACTACCCTGGAGAATGCTTGGTTTGGTGTAACTGTTACCTCCAGCAAGGAAAAGGACCGCATCCAGGCTTTACGGGAGTATATCCATGGCGGACACTATCATGTGACCTTTGAACCTATGTTTGATGATGTTGGCATGGTAGATCTTACCGGCATCGAATGGATCGTCATCGGTACTGAGACCGGACGCAGGAAGGGTAAAACCGTATCCAAACCGGAGTGGGTACGGAATTTGACCGATCAAGCTCACACACTGGGCATCCCTGTATTCATGAAGGAAGATCTACTTCCTATCATGGGAGAGGCACAAATGGTACAGGAATTTCCCCCGGCCTTTTACCGGGTATTGGAGGAACAGAAGACATGGCAGAAGTGAAAGAGAGCAGCATTCTGATTCAGGATGTCGAAACCAAAAATATTATGACAAAATCCACCCTGCCGGTGGGCGGCTATTCCGTCAATCCTTATGTAGGCTGTACCCATGGCTGCAAATACTGCTACGCTTCATTCATGAAGCGGTTCACCGGCCATACTGAGCCTTGGGGTACTTTTCTGGATGTGAAATATTGGCCGGCAATCAAAAACCCCCGGAAGTACGCCGGACAGCGCGTAGTCATCGGCTCGGTGACCGATGGCTATCTGCCCCAGGAGGCTCAGTTTCAGAACACCCGAAAGCTTCTTGAGCAGCTTCGGGGCAGCGAGGCGGAAATTCTCATCTGTACCAAGTCAGACTTGGTGATCCGTGATATCGACCTTCTGAAAGAACTGGGAAAGGTCACGGTTTCCTGGTCGATCAATACGCTGGACGAGGATTTTAAAAACGATATGGACAATGCCGTCAGCATCAAGCGGCGGCTGGATGCCATGAAGCAGGTTTATGACGCAGGTATCCGCACAGTATGCTTTATCGCTCCGGTTTTTCCCGGTATCACGGATTTCGAGGCTATCTTCCATCAGGTCAGAAATCAGTGCGACCTGGTGTGGCTGGAAAATCTAAACCTGCGAGGCGGATTCAAAAAAGACATCCTTGACTATATACGTAAAAAACATCCTGACTTGGTTCCGCTGTACGACGCTATCTACAACAAGAGGGACAGAAGCTACTTCCGTGGTTTGGAGGATCAAGCGGAACGGCTGGCGAAAGAAAACAGCTGTCCCTTCGTGGACAACGAGCTGCCCTACGGCCGGGCAGAGCCTGGGCACCCGGTCATTGTGGATTACTTTTACCATGAGGAAGTGCGTGGCTCGGAAAACACCGGGCGACGCAACCCCAAAAAATAATTTGTGAAATAAATGGGTTCTGACATGGAGCTGTGCTTCAATGTCAGAACCTTTTTTAGTACTGTTTACCCATTCAGAAGTTTTCTTATCCCTCTTGGAAGGACTTGTACTCCGTCCATTGCTTTTCGATTTTCCCCGCTCTACAATGCAGACAGAACGATTAAATGATTGTTTATCAATATGGGTCAGTTCCTGCTGCTGATACAACTTTCCATCGCGATGCAGCAGAGCAACGCAGTCGAAAGCATCCGTAGAGGTGAACAGGTTCTTATTCCAGACTTCAAATCCAGAGTTGCCGATGGAAACGGCGATGTTCTGATAGCAGAACTTGACCTCCTGCATCTTGGGAGAAGGAGCACGGTCACCACCGTAGGCAATGCCGTTTCCGCTGAAATTATAGTCGGTAGGACGCTCACCGAAGTCGCCGCCGTAGGCTTGGAACCACTTGCCGTAGCGGTCTTTTTTCCAGATGGACTGGTCGATGTAATCCCAGATAAAGCCGCCCTGATAGCCGCAGTCCTTCTGGTCGGCAAGTTCCGTGTACTTGTGCAAAGCACCGTTGGAGTTGCCCATAGCATGAGAATATTCGCACTCGATATAAGGCCGCTTATCGCCCTGTGCCAGATACTCTTTAATGTCCTTGACCGTGCTGTACATATGGCTCTCGATATCGGTGGTTTCGAGGAAGCGGGGATCATTGACCACACCTTCGTAATGCACCAGACGGGTGTCATCAAAGCGGCGGACCATCTCTGCCATCTGGAGCAGGGTCTCACCGCCAAACGATTCGTTGCCCAGAGACCAGATCAGAACAGCAGGATGGTTTTTGTCACGCTGGTAAGTGGAATTCATGCGGTCAAACAAGACGGCTTTCCACTCCGGCTTATCATTGGGCAAAACGCCCTCGATGCCGCGAATGCCAGCCTGATGGATGTCCCATGTGCCATGGGATTCCAGATTGTTCTCTGCGATCAGATACAGACCATACTCGTCGCACAGGTCGTACAGTGCATCCTGATTCTGGTAATGGCTGGTACGGATGGCATTGATGTTGTTCTGCTTCATGGTGATGATATCCCGAAGCAGTTCCTCATGGGTGTGTACGCCCACAGCACGACCCGTAATGGAGCTGAACTCATGACGGTTGGCACCCTTGAACACGATGCGCTTGCCGTTGAGCAGCATCCGATTGTTCTTCAACTCGAACTTGCGGAAACCGACTTTCTGCCCGGTCACCTCTACCAGATGGCCTGCATCGTCCAGCAGCTCGATTTCCAGTTCATACAGAGTCGGGTCCTCTGCACTCCACAGGTAGGGGTTCTCCACCGCATGGCTGAACAGCGCAGAGCCGCCGTTCAGTGCGATTTTTTCGGAGAACACTTCCAGTTCACTGCGGCGCAGGGTCAGACGGGCTGCGCCCTTACCCTCCACCTGCAATGCAACTTCCAGCGTGGAATGAGTAAAATCATCCCCGGCAAACAGCGTTTTGACGGATATATCTTCCAGATGCACGGTGGGGATGGCGTACAGCCACACGCTGCGGAAGATGCCGGAGAAGCGGAAGAAGTCCTGATCTTCGCACCAGCTGGAGGAAGTCCACTTGAACACCTGCACAGCAAGTTTGTTCACGCCCGGCTGGAGATAGGGAGTCAGATCGAATGCGTGTGCGGAGAAGCTGTCCTCGGTGTAACCCACATAAGACCCGTTCAGCCAAAGAGCCATGCCGCTTTCCACACCCTCGAACTCGATGTGGACGGGCTTGCCCTGCATGGATTCCGGCAGCTCGAAGTATTTTACATAGCTTGCCACCGGATTGAACCGCTGCGGGATCTCACCCGGCTGTACTTCTTCACGGCCATCCCACGGATACTGAACATTCGCGTACTGGGGAATGTCGTAGCCCTCCATCTGGATGTGTGCCGGAACATGAATGTCATCCCAGCCGCTGCAATCGTAATCTGTCTTTTCAAAGCCGGGGATGGCACTGGTGTAGTTCTTTGCGTAGGCGAATTTCCAGATACCGTCCAGCTTCAGCGCCAAAGAAGAGGAGCCTGTCCGATATTCTTCGCGGGAAGCGTAAGTACGGAAACTTGCATGAGCATTCAGCACGT
>ENA-UERX01002139-UERX01002139.1-human-gut-metagenome-genome-assembly--contig:-NODE-2139-length-10298-cov-5.380295_pt1 | contig 10298 bp, 7 predicted proteins | sample MGYA00242992_ERZ507993 | MGnify/ENA primary metagenome ERZ507993 (study PRJEB26167, sample SAMN06115487) | human gut metagenome | host: Homo sapiens | place: China:Chongqing | collected 2015-04-10... | reverse complement strand
TTCTATTTTCTGCCAAAGAACTAATCAGATTCCTAAACCGCACCCGCTCTTTCGGGTCAAGTCCAGCTGTAGGTTCAATGGAGCGAAATGTACATCCGCAATGAAGTTACCAAATTTGATGAGATTAAAGATTCATTGTATGAATCTGCTGTTTTGAAAATATCCAAAGAACTATACATAACATCCAAAGACATCGATTATGAAGCAATCAAGAATCAAATTATCATAAACAACAGCTCTATCAGCCGCTCTAAACCTATAACAGAAGTTCCTTCCAATCTAAAGGTCAAAGTTGCAGTATTTCCTATGTGTCCTGTGGCATGGGGACAATGGGAACCTTATAATTGTATGTTACCAAAAGCCAATTGTGATAGGTATGGTCCGGGTTGGTTATTATTTTTTAGTTCACTGCTTTGGAAGGTTGTCAATAAATTGAATACCTCAGTTTGGCTAAGTTCCGGAGAACTTTTGTATCTGATGCTTAATAGCTCTTCTGGTGATAGTTGTACTTCCTTACTAGGGGGTGTTATATCCTCTATTTCATTTGATTGGCATCCGGCAATCATCAATGAAAGGGATAATAAACAGAAAATGATTTTCTTTTTCATCTTGTTTCTTATTGTTAGTTCTGTAAACCTATATTTTTACTTAGCACGGATATTTTTTATGCAATCCATTTTATAACACCATTCCTTTACGCCTCCTGCTTCAAAAAAGGTTCTTGCGTTTCCGTCTAGTTGATAATACCCTGTGTTTTTATCAGCCCACCCCAAATTTGCGTGCCAATATAAATCATTCGTCTTAACCATTTGGCGAGTTTGACTAGCTTTTTCGGTGATTAGAAGTCCGGAAATGATAAAAGCATGGTTCGTAGTTAGCATAAGCACCGGATTGTTATTTCTTAATGAGGCCCAAACTTGATCACCATCAAAAGGGGCTTTTGGATTATATTTAAAAAATTTGTTCATCGTATTTAGCATATTCTCTTCAGAAACACCACTTTCAAGTACAGCACCATCCCAATCTTTATGGCTGTGAGTTTGTCGGCATGGCACCGATTCTTGGTTATATCTTTGATGAATATGAGGCTGAGATTGAAGCCGGAAAAGAATAAAAGGGACTAAAGGCACCCCGCAGTTCTTCTCACTGATTGTCTGATTGGGTCTTATTGTTTCTCACTGCTTTAAAAAATTCTGCTGTAAAAAAGTATTTCCTTAACACCTCAAATAAAGTATGTCATCTTGTTGTATCTTATATTGGGGAATTTTAGCACATTGTTGACAGCAATATTTACTTCTAGTAACATATAGTTATATTATAGTTCGGAAATAAATAGTTCAACATCACAGTATGCACATAAAAAGGAGGTTTTTATATGCACAAAACAAAAAAAGCAGCATTTCTTTCTCTTATAATCTTAATAATAATTATAGCTGCATTATTACTAAGACCTCGCCACATTAAGCTTGACTTATCAGATAACAGCAATATTTCAATTGTAAGAGAAGGAAACGAAATAAGTCTGTCATCTGATGAAAAATCACAATTAATTGATATAGTAGAAAATATAACTGTTATGCCATGGCTATTTGCGCCTGCATCTGGATGGACTTACAGAATATTATATACCAGCACAGACAATCGTACTAACAGCATTATTGTGCTTGACAATAAAGTCACAATTAACAGAATGAGCTATCATCCTTTCGGAAAGTCTGCATCACTTGTCACAGATTTTCTTGATACTATATATAACAGAAGCCTTGTAACAATCAATATAGACAACGCTGACAGCATTACTGTCATCAACAAATCTAATGGCAAAACTGGCGTTTTTGAAGGTGCAAGACTGAAAGATTTAACAGACGCTTTAGCTTTCACGCCTTCTCACCCAGTTACTTTTCATGATGACAATGATTCTTCTGTTCAGTATGTACTCAACATACAATATAAAGATGGCTCTTCTGAAGAACTGTCTATTGTAAAATGCCCTGCAATTCTTTACAAAAACCAGTATCTGAGTGTTGACTTATATGCATTGGAATTGATTCAGGAAGAAGTTGACAACTAATGCAATATGAGAGCCATTGGCTAAATACGAACAATTATTAGCAGCCCAAACTGAAAAGAAAAATTAATACACAACGCATAAATCCCAGCAGCACATATATCAGTGCTGCCGGGATTTCTTTATAATATCTCATAAGTTGTCTGTTCACTTGTAAGACAATCACATCCTACACGATTCTCACCACTTGTAACAAATGATGAAGCCTTAATGTGTATGTCAGCGATTGTCTCCGGCATATCCTTTAACGGTTCAATAACAACCGCTTCCTTTGCTCCAAGGCAGTTAATTCCTTCAAAATTAACATTCTTAAAATAAGGAATATCGTCCTTGTCAATTCCGTTAATCTCTTCATTTCTGTTAAGCAAATTAAGCACATATGACATTGTAAGAATTATTGCCTGTTCCTTAATATCAACCATATTAATATTCTTTACATTAATATTCTCGATAACGCCGCCTCGTCCGAGTGCACTCTTAATGCGGACTCCGACATCAGTTCCAAGAAAAGTACAATTCTCTACCAGTACATTTTTAATGCCTCGACTCATCTCACTTCCGATAACGAAACCGCCATGTCCCTTATTAACAAGGCAGTCATGGATATATACATCCTCACAAGGTCCTTCAATCTGTCTTGCTACGGCATTCTTGCCTGACTTTAAACAGATTGCATCATCACCTGTTTCAAATGTACAGTTATGTATATGAACCTTCTTGCATGATTCAACATCAATTCCATCACCGTTCTGCGCATAATATGGATTGCTCACCGTAACATTTCTTACTGTAAGATTCTTACAGAAAAATGGGTGTATATTCCATGCCGGTGAATTCATAAATGTTACACCATCAAGAAGAATTCTTTTACAGTGACGAAGGCTTACCATTACTGGTCTGTAGAAATCATAATATTCGCTTGCTTTCTCAAGTGCATTCTCAGCGTCAAGCTGGATATTATGCTCATTACCTTTAAATGAGCTTTCTGTCGGCATCCATATGCCGCCCTCTTTAGTATCAATTGTATACTGGCTCTTTTTCATAAGAGCTTCCCACTGTCTGTCAGTCAACTTAAACTGTTTTACAGGACGCCACAAATCACCGCTTCCATCAATAACACCGCCACCGGTTATACCGATGTTAATAGCATTTTCAGCTGTGATAGGAGACTTGGCTCTTATACACTCCTGACCTTCATAGTTAGTGATAATAAGTGGATACTGGTCAATATCTTTAGAAAATTTAAGTATTGCATTCTTCTCAATTCTTAACTCAACATCGCTCTTAATCTCGATTGGCGCTGTAAACCAGATTCCCTCAGGAATCACAACAGTTCCGCCGCCCTTTTCTGAGATATAGTTAATAGCCCTGTTTATAGCATCAGCATTTTTTGATGCATCTTCAATAGTATAGCAGTATGGTCTTGCACCATAGTTGTCAACATATACTATTCTGTCAACAAATGCTGGGAGTTTTACATCAAAATTAACTTTTTTCATTCCACATCTCCTTTTAGTTTTAAGTTCATGTGTTACTTTAAAAGCTCCTGTAACAAAGCATTTACCATTCCCGGATTAGCCTTGCCCTGCATTGCCTTCATTGTCTGTCCGACAAGATAGCCGATTGCCTGCTTTTTGCCGCCTTTATAATCAGCAACTGACTGTGGGTTATCAGCAATAACCTTCTCAACTGTTGCTCTGAGTGCGCCTTCATCATTAACCTGCTTTAAACCGTGCTCCTCAACATATGCGTCAACATCAACATTTTCAGCAAATACATGCTCAAATATCTCCTTAGCTGCTGCATTGTTGATTTCCTTTTTCTCAACAAGAGTAATAATCTTGGCAAGGCTTTCAGGTGAAAATGTTAATTCCTCGGCTCTGAATTCTCTTCCAGTCTTAGCTGATTCTTCCTTCATGAGTCGCATTGTCTCACCCATAATCCAGTTAGAAACCTTCTTTGGCTGGTTGCAGATTGCTGTAGCTTCCTCAAAGATTTCTGTGAACTTCTTAGAATCTGTAAGAATCTCTGCATCGTATTCAGGAAGTCCGAATTCTTCAATATAACGTACCTTCTTCTCGTCCTTGAACTCTGGCTGTTTTGCCTTAAGCTCTGCTAAATACTCATCACTGATGTGAATTGGAACAAGGTCTGGGTCTGGGAAATATCTGTAATCCTGCGCATCTTCTTTTGAACGCATAGCATATGAATATTCCTTGTCATCATTCCATCTTCTTGTTTCCTGTACAACCTTCTCGCCTGCTTCGATTAAGTCAATCTGTCTAGCTGTCTCGGCCTTGATTGCTCTTTCAATCGCTGCAAATGAATTGAGGTTCTTAGTTTCTGTTCTTGTTCCGAACTCGCTTGAACCACGCTCTCTTACAGAGAGGTTGACATCGGCTCTCATAGAACCTTCCTGAAGTTTGCAGTCAGAAGCACCAAGATACTGGATTGTTGTTCTTAACTTAGTAAGATAAGCAATAACTTCTTCTGCTGAACGCATGTCTGGTTCAGAAACGATTTCGATAAGAGGCACACCTGAACGGTTATAATCTACATATGACACGCCTTCCCACTCATCATGAACAAGCTTTCCTGCATCCTCTTCCATATGAATCTCGTGGATTCTTATTGTCTTTTCTGTTCCATCTGATAATGTAACATCAACATGACCGTTACGGCAGATTGGAAGATAAAGCTGTGAAATCTGATAATTCTGTGGGTTATCAGGGTAGAAATAATTCTTTCTGTCAAACTTGCAGTCCTGTGTAATTGTACAGTTAGTTGCAAGTCCTACTGCTGCTGCATATTCTACAACCTTCTTATTAAGAACAGGAAGAGAACCTGGCATACCTGTACACACAGGGCAAGTATGTGAGTTAGGCGCTCCGCCGAACTCAGTTGAGCATCCGCAGAAAATCTTTGTCTTAGTAGCTAATTCAACATGGACTTCAAGTCCGATTACAACTTCATAATCTTTCATACTTATGCCTCCCTCCTATTCAAATCTTCCTCGTGCCTGCTCATAAGCGTAACCTGCACGGATAAGATTATTCTCTTTAAAGCAGTCACCAATGAGCTGTAAGCCGATTGGAAGACCATTCTTGTCCTTGCCGCATGGAACTGAAAGTCCCGGAAGTCCTGCAAGGTTTACTGAGATAGTGTAGATATCTCCAAGATACATCTTAATAGGGTCAGAAAGTGATGAACCAAGCTTTGGTGCTGTTGTAGGTGCAACAGGTCCAAGAATTACATCGTATTTTGCAAATGCTTCATCAAATGCTTTCTTAATAAGAGCCTTAACTCTTAATGCCTTAAGATAATAAGCGTCATAATATCCTGAACTTAATACGAAAGAACCGAGCATGATTCTTCTCTTAACCTCTGCACCAAAGCCCTCTGAACGTGTCTTTTTGTACATGTTGTGGAGTCCTTCGTATTCTTTAGTTCTGTATCCGTATTTAACACCATCGAATCTTTCAAGGTTAGAACTTGCCTCTGCTGCTGCAATTGTATAGTAAGTAGGAATCGCATACTCTACAAGGCTTAAATCAAATTCTTCTACGATTGCGCCCTTGCTCTCAAGAACTTTGGCAGCATTAAGAACAGCCTCCTTAACCTCAGGGTCAAGACCTTCTCCAAAATAATCTCTTGGAATACCAATTCTCATTCCCTTGACATCATCAACTAATGCCTTTGTAAATGAATAATCATCTCTTCCAATTGATGTTGAGTCCTTATCGTCCTTGCCTGCGATAGCTTCCATGATAGTTGCACAGTCTGTTACATCCTTACATAAAGGTCCAATCTGGTCTAATGATGAGCCGTAAGCAATAAGTCCATAACGTGAAACAGTTCCATAAGTTGGCTTTAAACCTACAACACCACAGTAAGAAGCCGGCTGTCTGATTGAACCACCTGTATCAGAACCAAGTGCTGCAAAACACTCATTAGCTGCAACTGCCGCAGCAGAGCCACCTGATGAACCACCAGGTACATGCTCAGGATTACGTGGATTCTTAGTTGCACCAAATGCACTTGTCTCAGTTGTAGAGCCCATCGCAAATTCATCCATGTTAGTCTTTCCGATAATTACTGCTCCTGCATTTTCAAGTCTTACTACTGCATCTGCTGTGTAGGTTGGAACGAAATTACCAAGTATCTTAGATGAGCATGTAGTAAGCATGCCCTCTGTACACATATTATCTTTGATTGCAAATGGTACTCCGGCTAAAGGTCCTGTAAGCTTACCTGCCTTGATATCCTCATCTGCTTTCTTAGCTGCTGCAAGAGCTTTTTCCTTGTCAAATGTGACATAGCAGTTAAGCTCATCTTCAGATTTTTCAATCTGTGCAATAACAGCTTCCATAGCCTCTGTTGCTGTTGTCTCACCCGCTTTAATCTTAGCAGCCAGTTCAACAGCTGTATAATCTAATAAACTCATATGCGTCCTTTCTATGATTCAACAGTTTTAGGTACAATAAATCCTGATTCATTACATTCAGGTGCATTAGCAAGAGTTGCCTCGCTTCCGTCACCATTAGTAACAACATCTTCTCTCATTACATTATTAACAGGGAACACATGTGACATAGGTTCTACCCCTGTAGTATCAAGCTCTCCGAGCTTGTCAATATAATCAAGCATGCTAGCCATATCCTTCTTGGCAGCTTCCTTCTCTTCATCAGAGAGTTCAAGCTTGGCAAGGATACCAACATACTCAATTGTCTCATCACTAATTACATTAGCCATGTGTGCGTCTCCTTTCGTTGTCGTTATATACGCCTGGAGAAATTGGATAAAAGCATCACAAGACACGCTTGCGCTACTTGTCGCACGCAGCGGTACTAAGCGAAATCAGCCACCTCCGTCTGGAAAGCAAGCTTTCCGACTCCGCCAGCCGATTTTGCTAAGTGCCGGCGGCTCCAAAGTGTCTTGTTCACGCTTTATCCAATTTCTCCAGGCTCACACATCTCCCCCGGAACGAGACGCGACATCGCTGCGCTCGTCGCCGTTGGGCGAAGTGTGGTGGAAGTCTCTACTTCTTTTCCGTCAGAGAAAGTTTATATTCTGGTAAGGATGGTGGTCGAAAGGCAGGTTGCGAGGTTTTATAAGTTCGCAAGCAAGGCGCTTTGGAGCCGCCGGCACTTGGTAAGCTGGGACAGTTGGCACAAAGTGCCAACAAATCCCAGCGAACTTAGTGTCCGCTGCGAGCGACAAGCAGCGAAAGCGTGCCTTGCGGTGAACTTATAAACCTCGCAGCCGTCCGTCTACCACTAATCCCTAACCTTAATATGAACTTCCCTAAGCTGCTGCTCTGTTACCTCATTTGGTGCTCCGCACATTAAATCCTGTGCTGTTCCGCTCATTGGGAATGGAATTATCTCACGGATATTCTCTTCATTTCTAAGGAGCATAATCATACGGTCAACACCTGGTGCCATACCTGCGTGTGGTGGTGCACCAAACTGGAATGCATTATATAATGCTCCGAATTTTGCCTTTAATACTTCTTCATCATATCCGGCAATTTCGAATGCCTTAACCATTATCTGCATGTCATGGTTACGGACTGCTCCTGATGATAACTCTACACCGTTGCATACGATATCATACTGGTATGCAAGGATATCAAGAGGATCTTTTGTATTAAGTGCCTCAAGTCCACCCTGTGGCATTGAGAATGGATTATGTGTAAATCCAATCTTCTTAGTTTCTGGATCTTTTTCAAACATTGGAAAATCATTAACATAACAGAATCTGTATGCATTTTTCTCAATGAGATCAAGTCTCTCACCAAGTTCGTTTCTGATCTGTCCTGCAAAGTATGCAGCTCTGTCTTCCTTATCAGCGATGAAGAAGATTGTATCTCCTGGCTGAAGTCCTGCAAGGTCTTTGATTTCTCCCTTGAGTTCTTCTGGAATAAATTTATCAATTGGTCCCTTGTAGCTTCCGTCTTCAAGAACCTCAAGGTATCCAAGTCCGCCCATTCCGATTCCTGTAGCGAACTTAAGTAACTTCTCATGCTGTCCCTTTGAAAGCTTTGCATGTACATTGATTGCTCTTACAGTCTTGTTCTGGAAAGGCTTGAATGTACATTTGTTAAAAAATTCTGAAAGGTCGATAATTCTAAGTGGATTACGAAGATCTGGCTTATCTGAACCAAACTCAAGCATTGCCTGCTTGTAGCTGATGATTGGATAAGGTGCCTGTGTAACTTCGTATCCTTCTGGTGCGAATTTTGCAAATGTTTCTGTGAGAACCTCTTCACCAATTCTGAATACATCTTCCTGTGTAGCAAAGCTCATCTCGAAATCTAACTGGTAGAATTCTCCTGGTGAACGGTCAGCTCTTGCATCCTCATCTCTGAAGCAAGGTGCAATCTGGAAATATTTATCAAAACCAGATACCATAAGTAACTGCTTATACTGCTGTGGTGCCTGTGGAAGAGCATAGAATTTGCCCTTATATTTTCTTGAAGGTACGATATAATCTCTTGCACCCTCTGGTGATGAAGCACAAAGAATAGGTGTCTGGATTTCAAGGAATCCCATGTCTGTCATCTTCTGACGAAGGAATGCGATAACCTTTGACCTGAATATCATGTTATCCTTAACCTTCTGGTTTCTTAAATCAAGATATCTGTACTTAAGACGTACATCCTCTCTTACTTCCTTAGAAGTCTGCACTTCAAATGGAAGCTGCTGGTATACCTGTCCAAGTATTGTTATCTTCTTAGCTTCAAGCTCAATTGTTCCTGAAGGAATCTTAGGATTGTATGTCTCCTCATCTCTCTGCTCCATAATACCTTCGATAGCGATACACTCTTCCTTGTGAATACCATCAAGTAATGTTGTATCACGAAGTACTACCTGAAGCACCCCATACATATCTCTTAAATCAATAAATGAAACTCCTCCATGGTCACGGATGTTCTCAACCCATCCTGCAACCTTTAACTCCTTGCCGATGTAACTTTCATTAACTTCACTTAAGTTAACATCTCTGTACATGTTTGCCATTGCAATCTCCTTTCTTTTCTGGACAGGCAAAATGTTATGTCCTGTCAAATAAAATAATAATACCTAACATCCTGCAATGCTTTTTCGCACAAAAAAGCCCCAGGATGTAATATACATCCCGGGGCGAATAAACTTATGTTATCCGCGGTACCACCCGCATTGAAAGGTGCTTAAGCCTTTCATCTCATTGCACTTAACGCGTGTAACGGAATGACCTACCCAGCCGTTCCCCAGCTGCTCAACCATTCAACTCCAGAGCGTTCCTCTTAACAATTCCCTGCGTATGCTTTCAGTCGGTGGCATCACTTTCCTGTCAGGTTCCATGAAAAGAAGTCTCTTTCATAGTCTTTAAGATATTCATACACATGAATGATATCATAAAGAATATTACTTTTCAAGTACAATATTGTGTTCTTTTATATATTTGCCAATCTTTTTATCCGAAGCAAGAATATGGTTAGACAGCCAGCCAAGCAGGAATCCTATAAGATCCATAAGATATTCCTCCTGATTATCATCCATTGCCTCAAGCTCCCTGAAATCAATATTTACAAGCTTTTCTACAAATGCTGAATGCGCCCTTTTCTGTGCTTCGATTTCAGGATATCCGATTTTCTTCATCAGTTCTTCCTCATCACTGAAATGTGTCTCCGTGTATTCCCTCAGTTCTGAGAGAAGTCTTATGATTTCATCATATTTATCATGAAGAAGTTCTGCATGTATAACATCATTAGTGTCCCTGATAATATCAAAAAGATGCTTATGCTCCTCATCGACAAGCTCAATTCCTGTTATATATTTGTCTGTAAATGCAAATGCGTCATCAACATTAGTTTCTGGTGCCATCTTTCCAATCATCATGTCGCTGCTCAAGATGTGGCTGTAAAGCCATCTGGTAAGATAAAGCAACAGCTCATTAAGAGAATTTCTTGCTGCCTCCGGTGAAGATTCATCTAACTTAAATGTATTAATCTTTTCTGCAAATGCTTTGTGTTCTCTCTGCTGTATTGGCAGCTCCGGGTCATGAATACTCTTCATGTAATCTTCTTCATGAGCAAAATGTGTAATAGCATAATCCTTAAGATTATCTATAAGATTCTTCGCAATTGACGCGGCATTATCTGTTTCTTTTACCAGTGCAAATGCTTCATTAAGCATCTGGAACAGTTTTCTATGTTCTTCATCAATATTATCAATGTGTATCATAC
>ENA-UERX01002133-UERX01002133.1-human-gut-metagenome-genome-assembly--contig:-NODE-2133-length-10339-cov-2.394075_pt1 | contig 10339 bp, 13 predicted proteins | sample MGYA00242992_ERZ507993 | MGnify/ENA primary metagenome ERZ507993 (study PRJEB26167, sample SAMN06115487) | human gut metagenome | host: Homo sapiens | place: China:Chongqing | collected 2015-04-10... | reverse complement strand
CTGTCAGTGTCTGGAAAAAGTCCGTCGGCGGCTGTACGGCGGCATGCTGTCTTCCCGGATACCTCGGGCGGCGACATATCTCCGGTTCGGATTCACGAACCTTTGCGGGGATCGGAATTCTCGTTGCGATTTTCGGTTCTTCTCCCCGGGATACCGCATAGTCCTATACGCCGGACACATCCGTAGAAATCGGATGTTAGGACATTCGAACGTCCGGAATGTAGGCCGTGGGGATCGTTCCGTTTGCGGGCATCGTTTTTTTGCTTTACCTTTGCATCCCTGTAAGGAAAAGCCTTGTTTTTCCGGAAAATTCAGAGAGATAAAACTTTACCGAATCATGTATTGGACACTTGAACTGGCATCGAAACTCGAAGATGCCCCCTGGCCCGCAACGAAAGATGAACTCATCGACTATGCAGTACGTTCGGGTGCACCTCTCGAAGTGCTTGAAAATCTGCAAGAAATAGAAGACGAAGGCGAGATATACGAATCTATCGAAGACATCTGGCCCGATTACCCCTCGAAAGACGATTTCTTCTTTAACGAAGATGAATATTGAGTTTCCTCAAGCTGCATGAAAGACACCCCGGTACGGTCTGAAAACCGTACCGGGGTGTCTGATTGTTCGGAAACGAACAGCCTTTCAGAGCCGCAGCGTGCGGAACCACGTCTGAATATCCTCTTGCAAAGTGCTCCTGTAAGATCGCCGCACGGATTCGAAACATTCCCACTGCTGCATAAAAACTTCCGCATCGGGTTCGACCGCCTGTCTCTTTACAGGAGTTTCGCATCCAACAATTCCCCTGCGGGTATCTCCACCGTCTGATGGCGGGCTCCGTTTTTCTCGACGATTTCCAGCAAAAGCACCTTGTCGTCGGGGATCGTGAGCTTGGGCAGCGCGAATACCGTCCGCTGACGCTGGTGCCCCCTTACAACTGCCGGATCGTTGCATACGCGCAGGATTTCGAGCGATGTCTGCTGTTGTGCCGTACGCTTGGCGAGTTTGCGATCCGCTACGATGAACCGCCGCGCATCCACCTCGAAGGAGATGTTCGTGTCGTTCGAGATGCAGGTGTGAATGTATATCACGTCATTGAACACGTAAATCCCCAACACTTCGACTTCAATGCCGTACTTCTTCGCACGAATGCCCTTCACGTCCGTACGGTTTTGGCGGTATATGTCGCTCAACATGCGTTTTATGGTCGCAGGTTTCTCGCGCCCTACCTCGCGCAGCAGCACCCGGCTTTCGGATGCTGGGGCCGTCGGCTGCGGATAGCCCACGGCGGCCGGTTTCTTCATACTTTCTGGTTGCGGTTCCTGCACTGTAAGATTGAGGGTCGAGACAACCGGATTCTCGGCATAATAGACATCGAAAGTGAAAAATCCGCCGTCTTCGGTGATGACCGTCAGGTTTGTTTCTGCTGCGAAATTCCGCACGGCGGCTTTCACGCGCACGACGTTCTCGGCTCCGTCGGCCTTGCCGGCGATGATGTCCATCGAGCCGATGTCGATATACGTGACAGGCGACGGGAAGAGGATGTGTACGGTCTTGGTGAATCCCGCTTCGATATGCTGGGGACGAATTTCCGCCGGCGTTTCCGGTGTCGTCTGTGCCGTGACTTTTGCCGCGGCGATTGCTGCGACAATCAGGAACAGATAAATAAGGTCTCTTTTCATTTTACTGCTGTTTTGAAATCAATAATAGCTGATGGTTGGCTTTGAGGGTTATCTTCACCTCGCGGAGCTTCCCGGCGACATACTGCGACGAAGCCTGCAATCCTCCGCGGGCCAGCTCGGACAACACCTGCTGCCCGGCCGAACGGGTGACGTTTACGCTCGTGCCGGCTGTCTGCCCGACAGACGCCAGCGCCTCTTTGAGGGCCGTCCGCTCGCGGGAGTTCGGGACGTTCAGCCCCGGCTGGCCGTCGAGGTCGTAAGCCACGGCTTCGACGGCGAAGATCCGTCCGCCGTATTCGACGGACGACACCGTGACTTGCAGCCGCATTCCGGAGATCGTCGCAAGACCGTATAGCGGCGTATAACGGGGAATGGTCACTCCGTCGATACGCACGGCTTCCAGCAACCGCAGTTGCACGGTGCTTCCGGCACGTATGATTTGCGTCTGAGCGACACAAGCCCTGACAGTCGGAATGTCGGCATGCGCGACATCACCTGCCGCCGTGAGAAATCCCAAGTTACGTTCGATGGTGAAATCCGCCCGCGTGTCGAGTGTCGAGGCTTCGACCTCACCTTCCCGAACGGGCCGCATGACCGACAGGCGCGAATCCTTCCGCTGCTTCGTCGGCTCAACAGTTTCTTCATCTACGGCCACTCCGCCGCCGAGATACTTCCGGGCGAGCTTGTACTGCTCCTCGGCCAGTTCCAGCGGATCGGGCTGCTGCCGCTCGGCGTCGAGCTGGGATTGCAGGGCTGCGACCTGCTCTTTCAGGGCTTCGACCTCGGCATTGCGCTGCGGAGCGGCGTAGAAGCCCTGCACCTGCCGCTGCATGGCCCGGTTGGCCTCGGAGGCCCGCAGTGCGGGGTTGTCCGCCGGTGCAGGCTCCTCGGCAGGTTTGAGCCCGTCGTCCAGCAGCGAGAACGAGTTGTCGCCGAGTGTCATCATGCGTCTCTGCTGCTGCTCCTCGCTGCGGAGCTGTTCCGCGGCTTTGCGTTTGTCTCCGACGGTGGCCTGCGCCTTGCCGTCCGGGACCGACGTATTGATCCCCGCGGCCCCCTCTTGGGGCTTGACGGGCGCAGGCCGGAATATGAACCACAGCACAACGAGGAAGATGCATCCGAGGATCGCCGCGAAGAGCAGCACCTTGCGTTTGCGCTGCCGCTCGAACTCCGCCGAGGGGTCGTTGCCCGGATTCTTGTTTTCTGTCATAACGATTTACGGTATCAGAGGTGAATATTCAAAATGTCCGATCTCTAACTCCGGCCCCATGTCCGCTGTGAATAGGAGCCAGAGGTAAAGGAGCAGCAGCAGGACGAGCGCCGCAAGTACGATCCGCTCCCGGATGCGGGGTGCGAGCGTGTCGTGCCGGCGTCGCAACGACCGCCGCACCCAGCGGATGCGGCAGCGCAGTGAGTGCGGTTTAACGGTCATAGGTTGCAATGTCTTTGTTCTCGACGATGTTCAGCGCTTCGACCATGAATCCCTGCGGATTGTTGTCCGAGCGGGAGACGTTCACCAGACGGCATGTCGTGACGAGCGACCGCTCCGTGACGGTGCTCTCGCGCAGAATACGCTGCCGGGCAAAGGTTGTAACCTCGTAAGGATAATGGTCGAAATTGCAGCGGATGCTGTCCACTTTGACCATCTGCGAAACATTGCCCGCGATCAGGCGGTTGAAGAATCCTTTCTCCTGCAGGACCTTGTAGTAGGACAAGGCGCTTTTGTCGGCCATCTGCAGGGCGCGTCCGACGTTGGACTCGATGGCCGCCTTGTCGGGCGAGAGGGTGAAGAAGAGCTCGTGGAAGCGCCGCACATGTTCACGGGCCTCTACGGGACGGTTCTGTGCGAGGTCCTGCGAGAGCGCCACCATCAGCGAGCGGCCGTTGTCCAGCACGTAGATCTTCTGCCGCTGCCGTTCGGCGAAAGAGTAGGACATCCAGACCGCCGCCACGGTAACGACGGCGCAGACTCCGGCGAAGACGAGCGCGTACATGCGCAGCTGCCGAAACGATGTTTCGATGTTCGTTAAACACTTGAATTCCATAATAACGGGTTATTTTATTTTCTGAAAATAAGCCGGGCGCCGTTCATGATACCACGCCCCACAGCCTTACCGCCCGATAATGCCGCCGAGCCGGCGCCTTTGGCCCCGGCCCATGCTTTGCCGGCCGTCCATCCGGCCCCGGCGCTTACGAGCGAAGTCATCTTCGAGACGGTCTTGTTGTAGGCGGCGAATCCGTTCGCCTGCACGACCCACGAGGCGATCGAGGGGATGCAGAGGTATCCGCAGACGGCTACGAGCATGAAGATCAGGTTCAGGCTGTTCGACCAGTCCACATACCAGTTGTAGCCTTCGGCCATCAGGTCGGCGTCGTGGCGCATCGAAAGGGTTTGCAGACGTGCGATGATCGCCGAGAAAAGGTCCGAGATCGGCAGCCACAGGTAGATCGAGACATACTTCGTGAGCCATTGCGTCAGCGTGGACTGAAATCCGTCGAACACGGAGATGGCGAAGGCGATCGGCCCCAGCAGCGACAGCACGACCAGATAGAAGGTTCTCAGCACGTCGAGTATGACGCTCGCCGCCGCGAAGAGCAGTTCGAGTATCCATGCCAAGCCTTTGAAGATGAGCCCCTTCACCGACCATGAGGAGCGTTCCTCGTTCATGCGGTCGAGTGTCTGTTGCGTCTGGTCGTCCACGCCCAGTTCGCTGAGTTCGCGTTCCATCTCCTCGTCTTCGGCGTAATAGCTGTCCGGGGGCATCTGGTCGCAGCCTTCGAGTTCGAGCCGCTCACGCCGCTCCTGCCATTGTTCCATGTCGAGCGTCTGCCCGGCCATGAGCGAATGCGTGGCCTTTACCAGCGGCGAGAGAATGCCGTTCAGGCTTCCCAGCACGAGCGTCGGGAAGAACAGGATGCAGATGCCGATGGCGAAGGGCCGCATGAGGGGAAAGAGGTCGATAGGTTCGGCTTGGGCTATCGACTGCCAGACGCGGTAAGCGATGTAGAGCAGCGCCCCGATCCCTGCGATGGCCATTGCGACCTGCGATATCGGATAGCACAGCGCCATCATATCGTCGTATAACACCCGGAGAATCGTATGCAGGTTCTCCGTGAGGGAAAGCATGCGTACCATACTACCAGTAGCGTTGTTCGTCGGTTCCGTACAATGAGAGCACACCCTCCATGTCCCGCTTCCGGGCGGCCCGCAGCAGGGATATGGAGATGTTCTTGCGCGTGTAGTAGCGTGCCAGGTCTCGATGGCGCCGCAGAACGCCGTAGACGCGCTGCACCACGTCGATCCGGTCCTTGTCCGTCAGGGACATGTCCGTAGGGTTCACGATGTCCTGCAGCTCCTTCAATTCCCCGGCCGATTCCTCGATGATGCGGGCGTAGCCTGCGGCGATGGCCGCGAGCTCCGCGGGCGTGAAGTTCTCGTCGCCGACCATGCGGCGATAACCGTCGACGTAGATGTCCGAGATTTCGCCCACGAGCAGGATGCACTGCTGCACCTTGCGGGCCGAGCGGACGAGGTTGCTGACGGATTTCAGGGCGTCGTAGTATCGCTTCCCCTGCTCATAAATCTTCACGGTTTCCTGAAAGCTTTGCAGCATGGTGGAGCCGTTCTTGGCGGCTTCGACGACCTGCTTGGTGGAGTTGACGATCCCCTGCGCGAGGTTCGTAGGGTCTGAGACGACCCACTGGGCGTATGTGCTGAGGCCCGTGCAGACAAGGCACAGACACAGCAGGATGATTTTCTGTTTCATGCTTGAATTGATTGTGTTATTGAGGATATTCACCCGAAGACGGGCATCACCGCTTTATCCGCCGACCCGAAGCCGGTTGTCCGGTTTGCTCTTTCCTTGTAGAATCGATCTCTTTCTGCCGCACTCCGGAGGCATGTTTCTCCGGCTTCGGCCCTTTCCGTCGCAGGGACTCGAACAGATCGTCGGCGTAGGACTGCCGTCCGGTCATGCGTACGAGCCGTGCGTCCAGCTCGCGGAAGGCTTTTTCGGCCTGCCGGGACTGCTCTTCGCGGGGGATGCCCGGCTCGATACCGTATTTGTCGAGCAGCTGCCGGTTGATATAAGGGCTATCGACTTTTTCCGGGAAGCGTGCAAGCCATCCCAATGTCTGCAACTCGGCATCGAGTTTCTCGATGTAGGTTTGCCGCAGGGGAATTTCCGGATCGCTCTCCAGCACCTTTTCGGCTTCCCGCACCATACGGTTCTCGGTCTTCCAGATTCGCTCCCGAAGCTGCTGAACCTGCTGCGGAGCTTCCGGACATGCCGGGCCGTCCAGCCGCCCGCGCATCTCCTGCAACCGGCCCATATCGGTATCCCAATCGTAGAGTCGCACGACGTAACAGGAGGGCATATAATGCCCACTTGTTTCTGCCAGATGGCGCAGCTCGCGGAACGTCTCGGCGCGGAACTGCCGGTCGATGATATGCGCTGCGGCCTGCACCTCGTCCATCGGAGGCTGCCGGAGCCCGCTGTCGGGATGCTGCTCCAAATAAGCATCCAAGAGAAAGGTGTGCATGGCCAGCAGGCCGTGCAGGGAGTGGGCGGTGTTTGCCGGAACGTCCGCGAGGCGGCACCCGATCTTTTTCGCAAACGGCGTTCCGCGCAGGGCCTCCATCAGCGCCAGTACATCTTCTCCGGCCGCATCTTCGGGCGTCCTGAGAAAGCAGGATGTTGCTGTATTCATTGTCAGCCCGATTCCGGCAATGGTCAGATCCGATTTCCGGTGCCGTCGCACGAGATCCGTCATACTGCGTATATCCCGTTCCCGGAGCAGGTTTTCAGCATGACGTGCAATGAGCGTGCGTCGATGCTCCTTTTTCCAGTCCGGCTTGCGGCGGAATAGCCGCGCGATCTTATCTTTCCATTCCATAGCCGTCGGATTTGAGGACGTATAATTGTAGGCGGAGTCCGCCGAAGGGCTGCCCCTGCTTGCTGGGGCAGCCCGGAAATACCGAATGACGCTCCATTATTCGGCCGGCTCGTTGAAAGGTTCTGCGGCGACGATTTCGTCGTCGTCCCGGCAGCGGATGCTGTCTTCGGCGACGAAGCGTCCGTAACAGCCGATGGTGAGCGTTTCGGCGGCCGCGTCGTAGATTACGCGGTTGCCGTCGTCGGCCCCGAGCCAGAGACGGTGGCGGCGCAGCGCGATGATGCCGTCCTGTACGAGGCGTTTGTAGCAGAGCGCGTGGTCGAAAACGAGGATGCGCCACATGCCCTCGCCGATGCGGCGTATCGAGGCCGAGAGGTTGTTTTCCGCCGAGAGCCACGCTCCGCAGATACGGTCGGCGTCGAGTTGTTCCCGAAGGTCCGCCAAGGTGCGGATAACTTCGGTGCGGGTTCTGATCTCCTGCTGAAGGGCCGCTACGGCCGACGCAGGCGTCGATTGGTTACTGTTCATTGTTTTTGAGTTTTGAGGTTCGTTTGAAAGCGTCGCCCGGCACGAGGAGCAGTGCATCGGCCGGGGGCGTGTAAAAGAGATCGACCCGGCATCCGCCGTAGGCCGTATAATAGACGCAATCCTTGTAGTATAGGAGGTGCGTTTCGGACGTGCTGCGGTGCGTGATGGTGATCCGGAATTTATCACCGCACGGCTCGATCACCAGCCGCGTATCGTCGAGCGTCGAATGCCATTCGCCGCACAAGGGACGGATTTTGCGGTATTCGTAATCGTAGAAGAGACGGAAAGCTCCGAGCACGGCGGCCAATGTCAGCAGGATACCGGCGCATATCCAAAGCAACTGTTTCATAACAGGAAGAATTAAGATTCGGTGTTCGTTTTACGCTCGCGTGCCAGCTGGCGGATGGCGGCTTCGATGTCGCCGCCGAGCTTCTCGGCAAGCTCCATTACCTGCATCTTTTCCGACTCTTCGGTGGTGTAACACAGGTACTCTGCCGCACTCGTTTCAGTGGCATAGACCGCCGACTGCACGCCTCCGAGTCCGATCCAGACCTCTTTATAGCGGCGTTTAGGATCGTTCGAGAGGTTGATAGAGAGAATCTGCGCCCGCTCCTTGTCCGTCAGTCCCAGCAGACGTTGTATGCCGTCGAATTTCGAGAGGTATTTGCGCTGGTCCAAAAGGATTTTGCAGTCGGCGTTGTTGATGATCGACTCCTTGACAATGGGCGACGAGATGATGTCGTCCACCTCCTGCGTCACCACGACCGCCTCGCCGAAATACTTGCGAACGGTTTTAAACAAATACCTAATATATGCACTCATATTGGCCGAGGTGAGGGCCTTCCAGCACTCCTCGATAAGGATCATCTTGCGGACGCCTTTCAGCCGCCGCATCTTCGAAATGAAGGTCTCCATGATGATGAGCGTCACCACCGGCAGCAGCGTCCGGTTCGAGGAGATGTTGTCCAGCTCGAAGACGATGAAACGCTTGTCCAGCAAATCAAGCTGTTTGTCGGAGTTCAGCAGGTAGTCGTACTCGCCGCCCTTATAGTAAGGTTCCAGCACGTTCAGGAAATTTTCGAGGTCGAAATCCTTCTCGCGCACGCGCTTCTGCTCCAGAAGCCGCCGGTAGTCGGTTTCGACGAACTCGTAAAAGGTATCGAACGAGGGGACGATGGAGCGGTCGGTGCGGAGCTTCGAGAGGTAGAGGTTCACGGCGTTCGAGAGCGCCACCTCCTCCGAGCGCGTCGGCTCCTCGGATTCGCGTTTCCAAAGGGTCAACAGCAGCGTCTTGAGCGACTCGCGCTTCTCCACGTCGTACACTCCGTCCTCGACATAGAAGGGATTGAAGGCGATGGGCGCCTCCTCGGTGTAGGTGAAATACACCCCGTCGCGGCCCTTGGTCTTGGCGTGAATCAGCGAGCAGAGCCCTTGGTAGGAGTTGCCCGTGTCGACCAGCAGAATATGCGCTCCCTGCTCCCAGTACTGACGAACCAGATGGTTCGTCAGATAACTCTTGCCCGAGCCCGACGGTCCGAGGATAAATTTATTCCGATTCGTGATGACGCCGCGCTTCATCGGAAGATCCGAGATATCCAGATGAATCGGAATGCCCGACAGGCGGTCGGACATCTTGATTCCGAAGGGCGAGAGCGACGAGCGGTAGTTGGTCTCCCCGTTGAAAAGACAGAGGGCCTGATCGAGAAAGGTGTAGAAACTCTCCTCGGCAGGGAAGTCGGCCTCGTTGCCGGGAATCGCCGCCCAGAACAGCACCGGCACGTCCACCGTGTTGTGATGCGGCGTGCAGCCCATCAGCGCGAGCTGCGAGCCCACGTCGTTGCGGATGCGCTTCAACTCCGATTCGCTCTCGGCCCATGTCATGACGTTGCAGTGGCACCTTACGGAGCGCAACCCCTGCGAGTGCGCTTCATTGAGATACATTTCGATCCACTCGCGGTTGATGGCGTTCGAGCGCGAATAGGCCGCCAGCGAGTTCATGTTCCGGGCCGAGGCTTCAAGCCGCTTGAGCGTTTCGTCGTGGTCGTCGAGGAAGATCACCTGATTGTAGACATGGTTGCAGGAGAGCAGCAGTCCCACGGGCGCCGCGAACGAAAGCCGGCAGTCCGAGCGGTCGGTCGAGAGGCGCTCGTAGCGGAAATCCGTCGCCACGCTCTGCGGCAGCATGTCCAGATCGGAGAGCGTGTGCATCGAGAGGTATTTGTCCCCGATACGCATCACGTCCGGGTCGAGACGGATATCCTCGTTGACGACCGGACGCTGTTCGTCCGAGAGGGCGAAGTAACGGGCCAGCAGCCCGGCGTCGTCCGCCGTGCCGACGATCTCTGCTTCCGTAAGCCGCTCGACGCGCACGAGGCCCGAATCGTTCAGGATGCGTTCCATCTGCTCCGCGGCCTCCAGAAAGCGCGTCACGGCATCCGTGTCGCGCATCTCCCGCGGGACGATGAAGCCCCGGCACAGCACGGACGAGGCGCTGGTCTGCCGCATCTGTTCGGGCGTGGTCTTCGTAACGAACAGGTAGCACGTATGGCGCAGGTAGGGCCGCTCGTTGAAGTGGCGCTCGTAAGAGCGGGCGAGAAAGCTCCGCTCGGAGCCGTCCTCCGGCGCCGTGTATCGTTCTTCGATAAAGAAGTCTTGTTTGTGGACGACGGTGTAGTCCGGCAGCACCTTCAGGGCTTTGAGCCATGCGCCGTGCAGCGCTTCGTACTCCTCGCCCGTGAGGGTGAAGAGTTCGGGCAGCGAGACGCGGTAAGCCGCGGTGATGTCGGCGAACTTGGAGATGATGCAGTTGTTCTCGACGCGCAGCAAAGGGAATTTCGATTCCAAGGTCGAGGTTTTCAAGGTTCCGCGCATAGGATTACGGTTTTACGGTTCGAGGGATACGAATGCGTAGCAGCCGCCGGATGGCCCGACGATGGATGATGCGCCGCGGATGCCGGCGCGAGGCCATGAGCTTTTGAAGTCCGTAGGGGCCGAAACGGCGGTTCAGGTAGAAGGTGCCGCCCGTGACGGCAAGGCCGGCCGTGAGGGCGAAGAGGATGCACAGGCCCTGCGGGACGCCGCTCATGTACATTCCGGCGAAGCAGACGAAGACGCCCAGAAGCCCTGCGACGAACAGCACGAGGTACTGCGCTGTGAGCCGTAGGCTAAGAACCCGGTGCCTTGCCGTATTTCTACGGTAGGTTTCCAAGAACTCGCCTCCGAACCGTGCTTGCAC
>ENA-UERX01002120-UERX01002120.1-human-gut-metagenome-genome-assembly--contig:-NODE-2120-length-10361-cov-7.663944_pt1 | contig 10361 bp, 6 predicted proteins | sample MGYA00242992_ERZ507993 | MGnify/ENA primary metagenome ERZ507993 (study PRJEB26167, sample SAMN06115487) | human gut metagenome | host: Homo sapiens | place: China:Chongqing | collected 2015-04-10... | reverse complement strand
TTTTTAAATTGCAGGATCTCTTTTCCGGCATAAACGGTATTCCGGTGATGGGCGGCACTTCTGCCTGTAAACGCCTGGCTATGTTCCTTCGCTGGATGGTCCGGACTGATGGAATCGTCGATTTCGGGATTTGGCAGACTGTCTTTCATCCCCGCCAATTGATTATTCCGCTGGACACGCATGTTCACCAAATTTCACTGGAACTTGGTTTGACACAGCAGCGAACCGCCACCCTGAAAACGGCGCTTGAGATAACCGAGGCCCTGTCGCATATCTTCCCGGATGATCCTTGCCTGGGCGATTTCGCCTTGTTCGGATATGATATAAATAAGGGAAAATAAGTGGTTTTGGAAGGCGCTGAGTCTGATGATTTCGGTTGATGGCTTGTTGAATCCCCTTTGTTTTAAAATCATAATGCAAAAAGAAAGATGGAAAGAGAAAGAAATAAGATAACTTCCGTTTGCGTGTATTGTGCCTCCAGCACGCAGGTCGCTTCGGCATATCGGGAGGCTGCGACCGAGTTGGGACATCTGTTGGGCGAACGGAACCTGAGAGTGATCAACGGGGCTGGCAATTCGGGCCTGATGTGTGCCGTGTCGGATGCTGCGCTGGCTGCCGGCGGGACTGTGACCGGTGTGATCCCTCGTTTTATGGTAGAACAGGATTGGTGTCACAAGGGGCTTACCGATCTGGTCGAAGTCGACAGTATGCATGAGCGCAAACAACGAATGGCTGATCTTTCGGATGCCGTGATCGCTCTTCCGGGCGGATGCGGCACTCTCGAAGAATTGTTGGAAGTCATTACCTGGAAACAGTTAGGCTTGTATCTCAACCCGATTGTCATCCTGAATATAAACGGCTACTTCGATCCTCTTTTGGAGATGTTCCGCCGGGCCGTCGACGAGCATTTCATGCGCCCGCAGCATGCAGCACTTTGGACGGTCGCCTCTACCCCGGCCGAAGCTGTCGAACTGATTTTTTCGGAACCGGTTTGGGATGCGAATATTCGTAAATTGGCTTTGGTATGAATCAGGGATGGCGCGTCAGTTTAAACGCATTAACCTCTGGCGTGCGGATGCCCGGTTTTAACTCTCCGCCAATTATGATTACCGTGTTGGCATTGTTTGCGATGCCGGCACCGGCACGTGCCAGTTCTTCGTAGTTGCCTAAGTGGGTCCAGTGTTTTGTGAAAGTATTGTATTGTAACAGGGAGGTATTGAATTTATACCAGTCGGCAGGATGTAGCAGATAATCCGGCTCGGGGTGGTTTAGGGCGTCGCGGAAACGGTCGTAGTTCACGCCTCCTACCAGCAGGATGGAGCTGTCGCCTGATGCGATGGCGCAACCTCCTGTAACGGTACGGTGGGAACCGCCTGCTAAAGAAGGCAGGAATCCTTCATTTCTCCACTGTTTTGTCTTCGAATGATAAGAAAGCATATCTGTGCAAACAATGGCTTCCTGATGGGCGGATGCCGGCTGGAAACCGCCTGCCAGATAAAGTCGTATGCCATCCTCGGATTGCTGTGCCGTGAGGACAGGCTGTACTCGGGCAGGTCCGGGGAAATCCGGAAGCCGGACCCATTCCTTTTGAAGCGACGGTGTTAGCTGTAATGAAAAGAGTGGGTTCGTAGGGGCGGTTTGCGAACCGTCCTGACCTATTGGGACCGTTTGCGGCTTGCCCTTACCCCCGGCGACATACAGGCAACCATCGGCGTATGTGGCCGAGAGATTATCCAACGGCATGGGAAGTGGCGGCAGTTCGGTGATATGCAATTGTTGTTTTTCCCCGTCCCAGTTGACGAAGAAGACCTGTCGGGAGACCTCTTTATTGTTATTTCCTCCGATCCAAACGAGCCCTTCGGGGGTTGTGACCGATGCCCCGTAAGCAAGCGGTATTGGCAGTTTGCCGATCCTTTTCCATCCGGCATGAGATCGGGCGGTTATATCTAATGCATATATATTGCAGTAGTATTCTTTTGTTCCCCCTTCGGCCGCCGGTTTGCCGGGGAAGTTGCATCCGCCGGCCACGAACAACTGCCCGCCACTGACACCGGTAAACGGAGCAGATACGCCTAATGACGGGCTTTTTTCAGTGCCGGGTAGGTCGGGCAGCCGAAACCAGCTGACCGGAGCCGCTTCCGAACGGAATGTCGAAGCCGGCAGCCCCGCTTCGTTCACTAAATTGGCACGGGTGAAAGGTTGCCAGCCGTAACGGACGAATTTCGGATTCCGGATTTGGCCGCTCCATACTTTTACTGTCTTTCCATCGATGATTTGTGCCTCTGCGGGGACGAATAAACCATCGTGTTCGGCTATCTCGAAAGTACGCAGTTTGTCGCCGTCGGAACTGTGCATGCCTTTTCCGTAATCGAATGTGACATAGGCAGTGCTGTCCTTGAATATCACCGATCGGTAGAGTGGGCCGGAAGGAAGGATCTCGTGCCCGTATGTCTTGTTGAGTGCCCAGTGAGCGAGGCGTTCCCCTATCTCCCGTTTGTGGCGCGGGTGGACATCCAGGGAGTCGCCATGGTCGCTGCTGACCGCCATGCCGCTGTTGGGGATCGATTGGAGCATCCGGCGCTGGCTGTCCCGGAACCAAGGCCAGCTGGGACGGTCGATGCTGGATAGTTGCACATAATAGAAAGGCAATTCTTCCGCCCAGTTCTCCCGCCAGTTTTTTGTCAAAAGATGGAACAACTTCTCATGTGCTTCCATATTGTGAGCGTTCGATTCTCCCTGATACCAGATGATACCCCGTATCGGGAACTTTTTGAGCGGCTGGATACCGGATTCGTACAAGTAACAAGGCTCGTAGGGATGCCGTTGCTGTTTGTTCGTCGATTTACGGATATTGAGGGCGGCGCGTTCCCGCGCCCAGTCCTGGATAAAATCATTCTGCTTCCAGTCGTAGAGGATGTCGGGGAATTCGAATTCCAGCGTCTTGCGGTCTATCCAGGCTTCCGCCGGTGAACCGCCTATGGCGTTCAGGATAAGTCCGACCGGGACCTGCAAGCTGTCTGACAACATCTGTCCGAAGGCAAAGGCTACGGCGGAGAAACGGTTCGTCGTTTCCTCGTTGCATTCCTTCCATTCGGTATCCCGGTAATATTGGAGCTTGTTGAGGGAGTCCAGTGTCGAAATGTCCCATTCCACCGCATTTGTCAGCCAACGTGGTTTCATATCGAAAAGACGGATTTGCGGTTTCCTTGCGGCAAATTCCAGAAAAGCCTTTCGTTGGCTGTCAACGGTACTGCTCACCTGAAATGCCATATTCGACTGTCCGGAGCAAAGCCATACTTCGCCGATCAGGATATTCGTATAATCCAGTTTCCCTGATTCGGCGGAGATACTCAACGTGTACGGGCCTCCTGCCTTCATCGGTGGCAGGATGACCGACCATTTCCCGTCCGAGGCCGTTATCGCTTCGCCTTTCTGTCCGGCGATGCTGACCGTCACTTTTTCTCCGGCATTGGCTGTTCCGGCTATCCGGAGCGGTTTCTCCCGTTGGAGTACCATATTGTCCGAATAGATCACGGGCATTTGGAGACCATCGTAATTTCCGGTCAATGCCCGGTAGACCGTCCGTGCGATGATTCCGGCTCCTTCGGCTGTGGGATGCAAGGCGTCGGGCAAGAGGTCAGGGCGGTCATAAAGTTCTGTATGCAGGTCAATCAGTCCGGTGTGGGCGAGTACTGCGATATCTTCAATGTTTTGTTGTATCTGCCAGTACCAGTCGCGTGTGCCCGATTTGAAGCGCGTATGGCGGTGGGAGATCGGCGTCAGGCGGCAGATCCAGATTTCACACTTCGGGTTCGCTTGTCGGAAAGCATCGATCAGGGTCAGATAATCCTTCGTGAAGTCATCCCGATAATTCGGCCAGTCGCGCGGATCGGTGTCGTTCAGTCCGAGGTGGATGACGACCCGGTCGGCGGCAAAGTCGAGGGCGGCCTTGCATTCCTCCTGCTCGTTGTAAGGACGGTGTCCCTTTCGCAATAGCGTCGCCCCGCTTTTTCCGAAATTGGCGACTTCGTATTCGTTGCCCAACATCCGTTGGAGCTGGGCGGGATAACTGTTCTTTTCGCGGTTCTCAATTCCGTGACCATACGTTACGCTGTTGCCTACACAGGCCACCTTGATCTTTTGCGCCTGGATCGTGGCACTAAATACGATGAATAAACAGAGCAGGATATTTTTCATTTGCTTATCGTTTCTTATCGGGTGAATAGACTAGGCCGTCCACAGCCTTTTCACCATCCGGTGTGACAAATACGAATGTGAACATCCACTTCGGCAAGCGGATTTCCGGCGCGGTGAACTTTCCGACCGGAAGTTTCATGAATACCTTGTTCCATCCTTTCTGCAGATGGACAGGCATGGGAGGACGCACGACACAATTCTCGTTGCCGAGCAGCACCTCGTTGGATTTGGTCCGGTGCGTTGCCGTCCATACCGGAGGCAGGATTTCCCGGTCGTTGACCCACACTCGGCTTTCCCGGTAATCCCATTTTCCCGGAAGTGGCGGCAAGTCCATTTCCGAACGGCTGTAGTTCTGAAACTCTATCCAGGCGCCTACATCCTGTGCTTTAGGCGAGTAGACCCAGGTCCAGGCATACGCCGTGTGGTTCTCTTGCGGCTCTTTGTAGATCCCTGGAACAAGCGTCCCCCAGACATGGCGGAGGTAGATGCCTGCGCCGGTCGCATCCTGTGTCTCATACGTCTTGTTTTCGTATGTATAGTGGGATTTCAACTCCTTTTCGGGCGGGAATGATGCCGTCAGGTCGCCTTGGTTCGGGAATGCGTCCGTAATACGCCACTTGACGTTCGTTTGTTTGACGTAAGCGAACGGATATCCCCCGAAACAATGTTCCTTATGCCAGAGCAGGCGGTTCTCGAAATCAGCGAAAGACTTGAACGACTCGCTGTCTTCCGATGGTAAAACCGTTCCTTGCTTGTCGAAATATTCAGTTCCACCCCCTCTCCACGCACGTTCGGCCATGGCGAGCATATTCGGGTAGAAATTATTCTGTTTGACGATATCGGCTTCCGGCTGGATCATCCGGTCGTTCCAGATTGCCAGGATCGTGCCTGCCAGATCATCGCTGCCCTGCAGCTCGTTGTAGATGCGGCTGTTGTAGAGGGCGAAGAGGTCGGCAAACGTGTCGAAATGGTTCAGATAGTGGAAACGGGAGTCGATCGCCGGAATCCCTTTCTGGGCTTTTCCTCGGTAGCTCCACAGATGCGTCATGTCGATCTCTCCCGGCTTGTAGTGCCATCCCGGATTCCAGGAGATCACCTTTTTCCCCTTGGAGCGGACATAAGCGACCATTTCGGGTACGAAATCCGGATTGGTGAACTGCACCTCGTCTGTCCCGATATGCAGGTAAGGGACATCGAACGTTTCGCAAACCTCGTCGATCAGGAGTTTCAGTATCTTCATTCCTTCCGGGCTTTGCATGTCATGGCGGAAAGTACGGACGAAAGCGGCACTGTGTCCCGGCATGTCGATCTCCGGGATCAGCAGGACACGATGTTGCTTGCAGAAAGCGGCCAATTCCCGTGCCTCTTCCAGCGTGTAGTATTTCCCCGGCTGGCGGGTCGTGTTGACGCTGTCGTTCAGCATTGGGAACACCTTGCTTTGCAGGCGCCATGCCTGATTTTCCGTCAGGTGCCAGTGAAAGACGTTTATCTTGTAACGTGCCAGGATCGCTATTTCCCGTTTCAATTCGTCCGTCGAGATATAGGTGCGTCCTACATCCTGCATGAAGCCGCGGATGCGAAAGGCGGGCCAGTCGGTGATCTCGCATCCGGTGATTGCAATGCCGTTGCCTTTCTTTTCCGTCAATTGGCGTAATGTCTGGATTGCCCTGTAAACGCCCGTTTCGGTGATGGCTTCGATCTCCACTCCTTTTGATGTGACACGCAGTTTATAGGCTTCGTTGCGATTGAGAGGGATATCGGGGAAATCCTCCACCCATTTGACCGATAGTGCCGGATGGCTTGACGGATTGCCCGTTATCTTATTGCCTGCCGGTTGTTCCATGCCTATGGAACAAAAGTTTTCCGTAAGGGAAACAAAAGTTCCCCTATATTGAAACTTTTTCCCGTTCCATGCCACTTTCTGCGGCCATGGAAGCAAATGAGGGATATTGGCTGCCTGTGCAGCCAATATCCCTATATATAAACTTATCAATATGAAGAGTATGCGTTTCATGCAGGACTACTTGACCAGATCGGTCAGTTTGACAGCTTGAAAAGTCATATGGGCGACGCTCGATTCGTAGAAGATGCCGACTGTCTCCTTGTCGATCATGGACAGGCAAGAATAACCCCAGCTTTCGTCTTCGTCCAGTGTCACTTGGTTGGAAAGCGGCCAGGTCATGCCTCCGTCGGTACTTACTTTTATGGTAATATGGTTACGTCCCTTCGTCGTGTTCGGGTTGGAGAAGATCAGCAGGTCTTTCCCCGTGATGTTGTCTTTAGCGTCCACGTGGATGAGGCTTGCCATACAAACCGGTTCCTGCAGGGCACTGCGGCTGGACGGATGTTCATACCAGGTCTTGCCCAAATCGCGGGTGGTGGCCACGGCGCGGCTGCCTCCCCGGTTGTCACGCATGTTCAGCATCAGGACACCCGGTTCGACCTCGGCTACCTGCGCCTCGGTCGTGTTCGTACGTGCCAGATTATGCAGATGCCAGGTGGTTCCCCGATCTTTGCTGTACATGATACCGGCGTTCGGTATACGGGTGGAGTCGATGAACTGGATCGGGAAAACCAACGTCCCGTCTTTCATCGTGATACCCCGGCCTGGTCCTTGCAACAGGAAGTACCAGGAAGGATCTTTCACCTGCGGAGTGATGTTGATCGGCTGGCTCCAGGTCTTGCCGTCGTCTTCGCTTTTGACGAGCATCAGCTGGGCGGTGCTGTCGGCCGACATACCCGGCATGGAATTCCACCAGGCGCGTCCGTTCCCCATGCCATGTGTCCAGGCAGCAACGATCCAGATCGTATTTGTCTTTTCATCCACCAGGATAGACGGGTCTCCCACACCGTTCTGTGCGTGAGGCAGGCCGCCCGTTTCGCCGAACGTCATCGCAACACGCATCGGTTCCCAGGTCTGTCCTTTGTCGGTGCTGCGGCTTACCCCTATATCGACCATTTCCTGCAGGTCCACACTGCTGTTGTAGCGGATATCGTACACGCCCAGAAGCGTCCCGTTGTTGGTCGTTACCAGCCCCGGAATACGGTAGGCCGAAGCCCCGTCGTCACCGGCGTGGCGGACACCGATTCCCATGCGGCGGACATCTGATTTGCCGTCCCAGACAATTGTCGCCGGCATATTATTGATTTCAGCCATCGGCATCTGGACAGTAAAGGTCGTTAACAGGGAAGCCTCCGGTTTCATCTCGATACTGATCCAATAGTAGTTGACTCCTTCCACCATCGGCTGGTTACTGGTGAAGGTCACGACATTGGTGATATCAGTTACTTCGCTCTGCTTGATGGAGTAGGCGGGATTAGCAGCCTTTGTCTTGCCTTCTGCGTGGCTGGAAATGTAGGAAACCGGACGGTAATGCTTTCCCTGCCGGGAGGTCGCTTCCGTTCCGCTATAGAAAAAGCGTAGAGCCTTTATGTCGTTTAAGTCGATTCCTTCTTTGAATTGCAGGGAAAGCTTGTTGAGTACATCCCCTTTGTGTGCCTGTACACGCATTTCCACCAGGATATTGTCTGTCCGGTCAATCAGTATCGGGATCTGCGGCTTTCTGACAAACAAGCTGTCGGCGGCAAAGGCTGTTTGCATGAAGAGAAGGAGGCTGAAGTAAAGAAAGATTTTTCTCATGATGTTTTTTGTTGATTGGGTTATTATAAAATAGGATTTCCAAAGATAATGACATTTGCAGGAAAAGTCAATACCTTTGGAAACCTTACAGGTTTTACTTGTCGGTCATGTTGACCGTTCTCGGACGTAAGAAGATGACTTCCACTACTAAGGCTACGAATACCAAGCTGGCCATCATTGCGAAATCATGCCCTAAGTTACCGGCATCCGTCGACTCGCCCAACAGTTTTGTGATGATCGCTCCGGCAAATACCCCGGTCATGTTCATAATGCCGTAGGCGGTCGCCCGGTAGCGTGGCGATACGAACTGGCAGAGGATCGGCATGTTGTTGGCGTCGAAAATACCGAAACCGATACCGAAACAGAGTCCACCGCCGACAATCATGGCGAAACTGTCGCCGAATCCTAACAGCAGGAGTGCCGGAATGGTCAAGGCAAGCCCGATGGAACCGGTATAAATGCGTCCCCGTACATTCCGCTGAATCCATTTGTCGGACAAGATACCGCCCGCAATCACTCCGATGAAGGAAGAGATCGCGATCGTGAAGGTGGACAATGGCCCGGCTTCCGACATATCGATGGACAAATTCTCCGAAAACAAAGTCGGCAGCCAGTTTTTAGTAGCCCAACCCGGCAAACTCGAAGTGGCGAAATAGAGCAGGATGATCCAGAATGAAATGTTGACGAACAACATCCCCATTCCTTTTATAGCCGCTTTTACCGGACTCTCTTTCGGGCCGGGTTCCGAGTCAAGCTTGGCGACCGTATGATCTTTTTTCTCTTTCAGGAAAAGAATCAATACCAGACTATACGCGATTCCGATAATCCCGAACCAGTGGAAAGTCGTTTCCCAGCTGTATGCTCCTGCGATCGTTGCTCCGAAGCCACCCAATGCCTGTCCGGTGTAGAGCCCGGTCATGTGGATTCCGACAGCTAATGATCGCGTTTTTTCCTGATGATAGTCCGTGATCAGCGAAAGTCCGGCAGGGATGTACAAGGCTTCGCTGACTCCCATAATGGCGCGGAGAATATAAATTTGGTTGAAATCAGTCGAATATCCCATCATCAGCGTGACGAACGACCAGACGAAGAGACTGCCGACGATCAGCCATTTCCGGTTGATCCGGTCGGCGATCATGCCGGCGACCGGGCTCATCAGGCCGTATATCCACAAGAATACCGCCATCAGGCGTCCGAAGTTCGTGGCTGATTCCAGTTCGGTAATATCGATCATCATGGCAGACTTCATGGTTGAAAGCATCTGTCTGTCCATGTAGTTTAACAAAGCCACGCCCCAAAGCAGAGCGACAACGATCCAGGGATAGTATTTCTTATTGTTTGTCATAGCCCTGAATTTCCTTACATAAAAGATGACATTTCAAAAGCATCCGGGGAATATGGAACGGACCTTTGTACATGTTTCCCTTTGCCGGCTGCGAGAGCGTCCCGTCGTAATGGAAATAGCCGAACCATTCGCCGTATTCCTTGTCTGGAAAACGGGCATACGTGTATTCGTTTATCTGCTTGTGCATTTCCAGGTATTTGGGATCGCCTGTGGCTTCATAGGCATACAACGTGGCGATGATGGCTTCGCACTGCGGCCACCAGAACTTCATGTCGTGCCAGTATTCCTGCTGCGGACGGTTCTTGCAATCCCTAAAATAGGTGATTCCACCGTGTGTTTTGTCCCAACCCCATTCCCAGGACCAGTTCAGGATCGTGAGCCCTATCTGCTTCAGCTGCGGGTCCCAGTTCCGGTGCTTGGCCTCTTCGAGGATGAACCATGCCGTTTCGATGGAATGGCCCGGATTGATGGTCCGGCCGGGAATCGAATCGATAAATTCGCCGTTCGGCCCGACCGTTTCGAGGATGGCCTTAAACTCCGGCTTCATGAAATCACGACGTAGTTCGGCTATCGACTCGTCGATCTGACGTGTCAGGACAGGATCATCTACTGCCTCCCGGATGCGGGCGGCAGTATCGATCAGGATCATGCAAAAGGAATGCCCTTTTGCAACGAATCCTTCTCTGAATTTGGGCTCTAATGCGCCCGGTGTGTTTTTGTAATAGAGAATCTGTTTGAACAGCTTGACCGCTTTTTCAGCATAGCTCTTGTTACCCGAAGCGATCGAATATTGAGCCATGGCGATTGCGGCAAACGTTTCGGAAAATACATATCGGCGTTTTCGTACGGGAGTTCCTGTTTTCGTCACCTCGTAAAACATGCGGCCGTCTGTATCGAAACAAGATTTCTCGATAAAGTCGATCCCGTTTTTACAGGCTTCCAGCCATTCGGCCTGTTTTTCGAGGTTGTTGTAAGCATAAGCGAGAATAAAGGCGAACCGTCCCTGGAACCAGACCGACTTGTTTGTGTCCAGCAGCGAACCGTCCCGGTCCAAACAAGTGAAGTAGCCTCCGTTCTCATGATCGATACCGTATTTCAGCCAGAAAGGCAGAATGTCGGTCAGTAAATCATTTTTGTATTTTTCTCCCCAATATCCGAGGTATTCGGACGGTTTTGTTG
>ENA-UERX01002103-UERX01002103.1-human-gut-metagenome-genome-assembly--contig:-NODE-2103-length-10437-cov-3.161776_pt1 | contig 10437 bp, 10 predicted proteins | sample MGYA00242992_ERZ507993 | MGnify/ENA primary metagenome ERZ507993 (study PRJEB26167, sample SAMN06115487) | human gut metagenome | host: Homo sapiens | place: China:Chongqing | collected 2015-04-10... | reverse complement strand
AGACTACCACCCGACAGACCTAAAGCAAACAAACGCACATACGAAAGGATATCCCCGACATGCTCCGCACCATGACTGTCACTCGACAGCACGATCGGAAGCTCCAATTTCTTACAGCATCTCAAAATTTCCTTATTATTAGCGCGCGTATCCCCGCGATATCCGTCAGGCATCAGCGAAGCTTCGTTGATCTCAAAAATCACCCCATATTCCTTTGCACCGAAAGCCAGCGTTTCATAATCTACCGGAAAAGCAGGATTATCACAATGCCCAAGCACCTTTACACAGGGATGCCTCATTGCATTCAGATAAGCACTCGTATTTTCCTCGACAGTACCACTCTTATAATTCTGCGCATGCATACTTGCGATTGCATAATCCAGTTCACTGAGCAGTTCGTCATTCAGATCCAGATGCCCCTCCGTATCCAGAATATTTAATTCTGCTCCAAATAATAACTCGATTCCAAATCGCTTTTTCGGCGCGTAAGTAAGGCTCCTAAAATAAGAAGAAGTTCCTGCGGCAAGCGTTCCCGGACCGTGATCCGTGATGCCGAGCAGTTTCAGCCCTTTTTTAGAAGCGGCTTTTGCCATGTCTGAGATGGTACAGGACGTTCCGTGTCCGCTTGCAATCGAATGCGTATGTATATCAGAAAGATACATCAAAAATCCCCCTTTCAAGGAATTAATTTTTTATATAATTCGAACTGTCAATACAATATAAAATCTTCTAAAACCAGTATGGCAGTCTGTTCTTGAAAAGTCAACCCGAAAATCGGATTTCAAACAAAAACCAACACGAAACCAACAAAAACCACAACAAAAACCGCACAAAAAACAAATAAATAATGTTGGATTTTGTTGACATATAAAAGCTTGTAAGGTATAATGACTTTATATGAATCGTGGCGTCTCAGCGCCTTCTGATACATATGAGATATGGCGTTTTTTAGACACCATGAGAAAGGAGAAGTGTGGAGATGTTTAATACCACAGACATTCCAAAATCATCCAGAATCCCGAAGCTGATCGAAGCACTTTATGCAAAGATGCCGGTGATCGAATCTGCCAGAGCAAAACTCATTACGGAATCCTATAAGGCTACCGAAGGGCAGCCGGTGATTACCAGACGCGCGGAAGCTTTTGCTCACATTCTCCGGAATATTCCGATTATCATTCGTGATAATGAGCTGATCGTAGGAAGCAGCACGATCGCACCGAGAGGATGCCAGACATTCCCGGAATTTTCTTACCAGTGGCTGGAGGATGAACTGGATACTGTTGCAACAAGAACAGCGGATCCGTTTTACATTGCTGAAGAGACCAAAGCAGAGCTGAGAGAAGTACATAAATACTGGAAGGGCAAAACCTCCAGCGAACTTGCTACATCCTATATGGCTCCTGAGGCAATTAAAGCAATTGAGCACAACATTTTTACGCCGGGTAACTATTTCTACAACGGTGTGGGGCATGTAACTGTTAAATATGAAGAAGTTCTTGCAATCGGTTATAAAGGCATCATTGATAAAGCCCGTGCAGAACTGGAGAAATGTCAGGTTGGCGATGGCAATTATGCAAAGAAGAGCCATTTCCTTAATGCTGTGATCGTTTCCTGCCAGGCAGTTATCGAGTATGCAGAGCGTTATGCTGAACTGGCATCTCAGATGGCGGCAGAATGTACAGACCCGGTACGTAAACAGGAACTTTTACAGATCTCAGAGAACTGCAGCCGTGTACCGGCAAACGGAGCGACCAGCTTCTACGAGGCATGTCAGTCTTTCTGGTTCGTACAGCAGCTTCTGCAGGTTGAATCCAGCGGACATTCTATTTCACCGGGACGTTTTGACCAGTATATGTATCCTTATTACAAAGCAGACATTGATAAGGGTGTTATTACCAGAGAAGCAGCGCAGGAACTCCTTGACTGTATCTGGGTCAAACTCAACGACCTTAACAAAGTACGTGATGCTGCATCTGCAGAGGGGTTTGCAGGCTACAGCCTTTTCCAGAACCTGATCGTAGGCGGACAGGACAAATACGGAAACGACGTGACAAACGATCTTTCTGTTATGTGTATCCTTGCATCCATGCATGTACATCTGCCGATGCCGTCTCTTTCCATCCGAGTATGGAACGGTTCTCCACATGAACTGCTGATCAAGGCAGCTGAGCTTACCAGAACCGGCATCGGACTTCCGGCATATTACAATGATGAAGTTATTATTCCGGCATTACAGAACAGAGGACTTACTCTGGAAGATGCGAGAGAATACAATATCATCGGATGTGTAGAACCACAGAAAGCAGGCAAGACAGACGGATGGCACGATGCAGCATTCTTCAACATGTGCCGCCCGCTTGAACTCGTATTCTCCAATGGTATGGACAAGGGTGAACTGGTTGGTATTCAGACCGGTGATGTTACCAAAATGACAACATTCGAAGAATTCTTTGATGCATACAAGAAACAAATGGAATACTGCATTTCCCTGATGGTCAATGCCGACAATGCGATTGACGTGGCACATTCGGAGAGGGTACCGCTTCCATATGAATCATGTATGGTAGATGATTGTCTCAGCAGGGGCCTTTCCGTACAGGAGGGTGGAGCTGTTTATAACTTTACCGGTCCGCAGGGATTCGGTATTGCGAACATGGCTGATTCTTTATATGCGATCCGTAAGCTTGTATACGAAGATAAGAAAGTATCTATGGAAGAGTACAAACAGGCTCTGGCATGGAACTATGACAAAGGTCTGGATCAGCAGTCCGTTTCTGATATGTCGGAAATGATCCTTAAGGGAATGCAGGACGCAGGCATGGCAGTAAATACTGACACTGCAAAGGCGGTTCTTCAGACTGTTATGAGACTGAAACCTACCGAAGAGCAGCTTCGCAGATTTACAGAGATCCATCATATGATCGATGAAGTTCCGAAGTTTGGTAATGCAATCGACGATGTGGATTATTTTGCAAGAGATGTTGCTTATACATACAGCCGCCCGCTGCAGGAATACATGAATCCACGTGGCGGTCATTATCAGGCAGGACTTTACCCGGTATCTGCAAACGTACCGCTTGGCGGACAGACAGGAGCTACACCGGATGGACGTTATGCACATACACCGGTAGCTGATGGCGTTTCACCATCCGCAGGAAAGGATGTCAAGGGACCAACTGCAGCAGCAACTTCTGTTTCCCGACTGGATCACTTCATCGTATCCAACGGAACACTGTTTAACCAGAAGTTCCATCCGTCTGCACTTGCAGGCAGAGAAGGTCTGGAAAAATTTGTTGCACTGATCCGTACCTTCTTTGATCAGAAGGGTATGCATATGCAGTTCAACGTAGTTGACAGAGAGACATTACTTGATGCTCAGAAGCATCCGGAAAATTACGCACACCTGGTTGTACGCGTTGCCGGATACAGCGCATTGTTTACAACTCTGTCACGTTCTCTTCAGGACGATATCATCAGACGTACAGAACAGGGCTTCTAAAAGGAAAAGATTATGGATTATTTACAGACAAAAGGTCGTATTTTCGATATCCAGCGTTATTCTGTTCATGATGGTCCGGGAATCCGTACGATCGTTTTTCTGAAAGGCTGTGTACTTCGATGCCGCTGGTGCTGTAATCCGGAATCACAGGAATACAAGATCCAGACGATGAAAGTACTCGGTGAGGACAAAGTAATCGGCAGGGATGTGACTGTAGAAGAAATGATTAAGGTTGTTGAGGAGGACAGGCCATATTACCGGCGCTCCGGAGGAGGACTTACTCTTTCCGGAGGCGAGAGCCTCTGCCAGCCTGAATTTGCGAGGGATCTTCTCCGCGCAGCCAAGGAACATGGGCTCAATACTGCGCTCGAGAGTATGGCATGTGCTCCGTTTGAGACGATCGAGACGATTTTGCCGTATCTTGATCTTTATCTGATGGACATCAAACATACCAATCCGGCAAAACACAAGGAGTTTACCGGCAGACCGAATGATCTGATGATGGAAAATGCCCGCAAGGTTGCACTTTCGGGTAAATGCAAACTTATCATCCGCGTTCCGGTTATTCCGACGTTTAATGATACGATCGAGGAAATCCAGGGAATTGCACGTTTTGCCGATACCCTTCCGGGTGTGGAACAGCTTCACCTACTTCCGTATCACCGCCTTGGACAGGATAAGTACATCGGCCTTGGCAGACCATATTTAATGGAAGGAATCCTGCCGCCGACGAAAGAACATATGGAGACATTGAAGAAAGCAGCAGAATCCGTAAGTTCTTTACACGTTCAGATTGGTGGATGATCGAAAAACAACAAAAACAACATTTTTTTCACAACAAAAACAACAAGAAACAACGATAAATTCTTGACAATCTCGTTTATAGGGAGTAAAATCTCCTTAGAAATAAAATAAAAACCTGCGGCTGTCTTTTGCTGTTAATATAGTAGAAGGACAGAAGCAAAACCAAATTGCTTTAGGAGGAAAATAAGCATGGTAAACGAATTTGAAATCAAAAAACAGATCTGTGACATCGGAAGACGTATCTACAACCGTAACATGGTTGCAGCAAACGACGGAAACATCTCCGTAAAACTGAATGACAACGAATTCCTCTGCACACCAACAGGTGTATCCAAAGGATTCATGACACCAGAGTTCATCTGTAAAGTAGATGCTCAGGGTAACGTAATTCAGGCTAACCCGGGATTCAAACCATCTTCTGATATCAAAATGCATATGAGAGTATATCAGAAGAGACCAGACGTAGGATCTGTAGTACATGCTCATCCAATCTATGCTACATCCTTCGCTATCGCTGGTATCCCGCTTACACAGCCGATCATGCCGGAAGCAGTTATCGCTCTTGGATGCGTTCCGATCGCTGAGTACGGTACACCTTCCACAATGGAAATTCCGGACAACCTTGAAAAATATCTTCCATACTTCGATGCAGTTCTTCTTGAGAACCACGGAGCTCTTACATGGAGCACAGACCTGAACGCTGCATACATGAAGATGGAATCTGTAGAATTCTACGCACAGCTTCTGTATCAGAGCAAGCTGCTCGGCGGTCCGAAGGAATTCGATAAAGAAAACATCAAGAAACTGTATGAAATCCGTCGTAAATTCGGTATGCCAGGAAAACATCCTGCAAGCCTTTGCCAGAACAAAGACGGTGTTAACTGTCATAACTGCGGCGGTGCCTGCCACAATGAAGATTACAAACAGTTCCCAGGATATCAGTATGATTTCGTTGGTGGTGACTGTTCAAAAGAAGCAGCTCCGGCAGCTGGAAACGCTGATGCAGAACTGGTTGCAAACATCACAAAACAGGTTATGGCACAGCTTGGCCTGAAATAATCTGAAACCAGATAAGGTAGACATTAAAGGAGGACAATCTCATGCCAATTAGTGAGAGCATGGTACAGGATATTGTACAGGAAGTAATGGCAAAAATGCAGATTGCAGATGCTCCGACAGGAAAACATGGCGTTTTCAAAGAAATGAATGATGCGATCGAAGCTGCTAAAAAAGCAGAACTGATCGTTAAGAAAATGTCCATGGATCAGAGAGAAAAAATCATCACCTGCATCCGTAAAAAAATCAAAGAAAATGCAGAAGTTTTGGCTCGTATGGGCGTTGATGAGACAGGAATGGGTAACGTAGGAGACAAGATCCTGAAACATCATCTGGTAGCAGACAAGACACCTGGTACTGAAGATATCACAACAACTGCATGGTCAGGAGACAGAGGACTGACTCTGATCGAGATGGGACCGTTTGGTGTAATCGGTGCGATCACACCATGTACCAACCCGAGTGAAACAGTACTCTGTAATACAATCGGTATGCTGGCAGGCGGAAATACAGTAGTATTTAACCCGCATCCGGCAGCAATCAAAACCTCTATTTTCGCAATCAATCTGGTAAACGAAGCTTCTCTTGAAGCAGGCGGCCCGGACAACATTGCCGTAACAGTAGAGAAACCAACTCTTGAAACAAGCAATATCATGATGAAACATAAAGATATTCCGCTGATCGCTGCAACAGGCGGCCCTGGTGTTGTAACAGCAGTTCTTTCCTCCGGTAAGAGAGGAATCGGAGCAGGAGCTGGCAACCCACCGGCAGTTGTTGATGAGACAGCAGATATCCGTAAAGCAGCTCAGGACATCGTAAACGGATGTACATTCGATAACAACCTTCCATGTATCGCAGAGAAGGAAGTTGTAGCTGTATCTTCTGTAGTAGATGAACTGATGCACTACATGCTGACAGAAAATGACTGTTACCTCGCTTCCAAAGAAGAGCAGGACAAACTGACAGAAGTTGTTCTGGCAGGCGGCAAACTGAACCGTAAATGTGTTGGACGTGACGCTAAGACACTTCTTTCCATGATCGGAGTAAACGCACCGGCAAATACCCGCTGCATCATCTTCGAAGGACCGAAGGAACATCCGCTGATCACAACAGAACTTATGATGCCAATCCTTGGTATTGTAAGAGCAAGAGATTTCGATGATGCTGTAGAACAGGCTGTATGGCTTGAGCATGGCAACCGTCATTCAGCACACATCCATTCCAAAAACATTGATAATATTACCAAATATGCGAAAGCAATCGACACAGCAATCCTTGTTAAGAACGGCCCGTCCTATTCTGCACTTGGATTCGGTGGAGAAGGATACTGTACATTTACAATCGCAAGTCGTACAGGTGAAGGACTTACAAGTGCAAGCACCTTTACAAAGAGAAGACGCTGCGTAATGTCTGACAGCCTTTGCATTCGCTAATCAGGAGGAAAGTTTAAAATGGATATGAACAATGTAAATATTGAAGAAATTGTAAAACAGGTTCTCTCCGGAATGACCGGAACAGCACCTGCAGCAGCTCAGACAGCTGCACCGGCAGCTCCGGCTCAGGGTGGAATCCCGAAAACAGCAAGAGTTGCAATGATGACAGAAAAGAAACACTTCGAACTTCAGGAGTATCCGCTTCCGGAAGTCGGTGACGACGATATCCTTGTTAAAGTAGAAGGCTGTGGCGTTTGTGGTACAGATGCTCACGAATACAAAAATGACCCATTCGGTCTGATCCCGGTTGTTCTCGGACATGAAGGAACCGGTGAGATCGTAGCTATGGGTAAAAACGTTAAAGTTGATACAGCTGGTAAACCGGTTAAGATCGGTGATAAAGTTGTTACATGTATGATCTTCAAAGATGATCCGGAAATCACAATGTTCGACCTCAACAAGAAAAACGTTGGCGGCGCTGATGTTTACGGACTTCTTCCGGATGATGATGTTAAATTCAACGGATGGTTCGCTGATTACATCTTCATCAGAGGCGGAAAATTCGGTTCCACATTCTTCAACGTAAGTGATCTGGATCTGGATTCCCGTATCCTTATCGAGCCATGTGCAGTACTTGTACATGCAGTAGAAAGAGCAAAAACAACAGGTATCCTCAAATTCAACAGCAGAGTTGTTGTACAGGGATGCGGACCGATCGGTCTGATCTGTATCGCAGTTCTTCACACCATGGGTGTTCAGAACATCTGTGCAGTAGACGGAAACGCACAGCGTCTTGAATTCGCTAAGAAAATGGGCGCAAACGCAACTGTAGACTTCACAGAGCACAAGGGAATCGAAGCCCTGACAGAAGCTGTTAAGGCAGCTCAGGACGGACATCTTGCAGACTTTGCATTCCAGTGCACAGGTAACCCGCATGCACATGCAAACATCTACAAATTCATCCGCAACGGCGGTGGACTTTGCGAACTTGGATTCTTCATCAATGGTGGAGATGCAACAATCAACCCGCACTTCGACCTTTGCTCCAAAGAAATCAACCTTGTTGGTTCCTGGGTATACAACCTCAGAGACTATGCAACAACATTTGATTTCCTGAAGAGAGCAAAAGCAATCGGACTGCCGATGTCTGATCTGATCACACACAAATTCCCGCTTGAGCAGATCAACGAAGCACTTGAGACAAACCTGGCTATGACAGGTCTTAAGATTGCCGTAGTAAATAAATAATCCGGAAATATAAAGGAGAGGCAAAATGGCAGAAGCTGTAGGAATTTTGGAAGTGTTCGGGCTGGCGACAGCCTTTGTAGCGGCAGATGCCGGTTGTAAGGCGGCAAATGTCCGCCTGGAGGTGTTCGACAAGAACAAGCCTGCAAACGCAGACAGCCTGCCAGTACCGCTTCTGGTATGCATCAAATTCCGCGGAAGCGTCGAGGACGTTACCGCCGCTGTGGAAGCAGGAATGGCAGAAGCAAACCGGAGAACTGGTGTAGTGCAGCACTACGTAATACCAAATCCGACAGAGGATACGGTAAAGATGCTGAAAATCAGCGCCCTGGATAAAAGCTGATGGCTGATATCCCGGTATGAATATTTGAACAAGTATAAACAATGATTCAGGAGGAAGAAACAATGGCACAGGAAGCTTTAGGAATGGTAGAGACCAGAGGACTGACAGCAGCAATCGAAGCAGCAGATGCAATGACAAAAGCAGCAGAAGTAGCACTGGTAGGAACAGAGAAAATCGGATCCGGACTGGTAACAGTTATGGTTCGCGGTGATGTCGGAGCAGTTAAAGCAGCAGTAGAGAGCGGCAGCGCAGCAGCATCCAGACTTGGTGAGCTTGTTGCAACACACGTAATTCCGAGACCACACAATGATGTAGAAAAAATTCTTCCTACAATAAAATAATGCATCCAGCATTAAAGGAGTTCGCTCATGAGTAAAGCATATGGTTTTATAGAGATCACTGGTGTCGTAGCTGCGATCAATGCGCTCGATATCATGTGCAAAACTGCAGACGTTGAGCTGGCGTCATGGGAACGTAAGCTGGGCGGACGACTTGTCACTCTTATTGTAGAAGGCGATGTATCAGCAGTCAACGAAGCCGTTGAAGCTGCTGTTGCAAACGCTATTAAGAAACCGGCGAGTTATGCAGTGATTGCACGACCACACGAGGAAATTGTCAAACTCGTGGAGTTAAGTGCAAGCCGTTGGAAGAAAAAAACAGACGAAACAAAACCAGACAATAAATAATCAATTTTCATTTTATCCACAAGGAGGAAAAAATCATGACACAGGAAGCTTTAGGAATGGTAGAAACCAGAGGACTTACAGCAGCAATCGAAGCAGCAGACCAGATGTGCAAAGCAGCTAACGTAGCACTTGTTGGAACAGAAAAAATCGGATCCGGACTGGTAACAGTTATGGTTCGTGGAGATGTAGGAGCTGTTAAATCTGCAGTAGAAAGCGGAAGCGCAGCAGCATCCAGACTTGGTGAGCTCGTAGCTACACACGTAATCCCGAGACCACACACAGACGTAGAAAAAATTCTCGAAAGCGTTCCCGCATCCGGCATCCACAAACGGCGTATTTGGGAGCCTGAAACGATGCCAAAAGATATTCGGCTCATCAACAGCCACTATGACGATCTCTACCGAATTCCTGATGGTGGTGTGATTCAAGTGGACTACCCGGATGGCCGCAGTTTTACGGCAAAGCTGGAACATTTGGATGATTACCACTTTGATATGGGCGGTCTGGGCAATGTGTTCCACATCTGCCAGTTTGCCGATGTTATGGGCAGGAACCACGCAGATTTCTACCCAGAAATTCAGACGCAGGATAATCAGGGTGCATGGGAGCTGGGCGGCAAGGGCTATATTGCTATCCAGTCCTGTGATGATGGCTGGGATTATACACTTTATCACAGCGACTTTTCCGTGATGGATGGCGGGCAGGTTGACGCGCCGGAGCTGACAATTCAGGAAGTCAGGGAGCAGATTCTGGAAGCACACCACATGGAAAAGGGGCGACGGCTGTTGCAGGACTATGACTTCGTCATGGACAGAGCCGCAGAAGCTGAAGAACTTGGTGCAAACAACCGCCATTCCACGCTGGAAAAACTGGCTTCGCTGGCTGGCGCAAAAGAAAAATGCGATGTCCCGGAGTGCAGCCCCGTTGGGTGCCGGAAAGCGAGGGATGCTCATGAACTTTAATGGCGAAGAATTGATGCTGATGATGCTCTACAATTCCGGCACTCGGCTGGGGTTGATGCAGGAACTGCGGCTTATGCAGTGCTATCTTCTGCCGGATGAAACGGCATTGCGGGAATTGTCCGAGGGCGTTATCGAAAAGCTGAAACTCATATCGGATGCCGATTTCGATGAAGTTGAATTTCCGCTCAACTGATTTTTGCCGCCTGTTGGCGGCGTACATATCCTCTTTTGTGGTTGCGAATTGTGTGCTATAATCAAATTACTTTCAGGGGTCCTTTTTCTTTTTTGTGCCAGACAATCAAGGAGTATGATATATGGATTTCTTTGATACGCAAATCCTTCTTTGGCATGTTTGCCATATATTTCTTTCTCAGTTTCTCGAAGAAAGCCATAGTATCGTTAGAGAAAC
>ENA-UERX01002091-UERX01002091.1-human-gut-metagenome-genome-assembly--contig:-NODE-2091-length-10492-cov-12.201152_pt1 | contig 10492 bp, 7 predicted proteins | sample MGYA00242992_ERZ507993 | MGnify/ENA primary metagenome ERZ507993 (study PRJEB26167, sample SAMN06115487) | human gut metagenome | host: Homo sapiens | place: China:Chongqing | collected 2015-04-10... | reverse complement strand
TTGCCGGAAATGGAGGTCAGCGGGGTGCGCAGGTCATGGGAGATCGTGCGCAGCAGGTTTGCCCGCAGCTCTTCATTCCTTGCCTGCAATGCAGCTTGCTCTTTTTCCAGCGCGTTTCTGCGGTTTTCGATGGCCAGCGCACCTTCGCCCAGAATGGAAAGCAGCACACTGTTTTCAAAGGCATCCAGCGGTTTTTCGGACAGATCGATCCCGATCACTCCAAACACGCCGCCTCCGGTCCGAAGCGCAAGATAAAGCCCCTTTGCATCCGGGTAGCTATCCGTGCCTGCGCCGGAACGCTTTTTGTTGGCAAACGTCCAGTTTGCTGCATCCCGTTCTTCCGGTGCAGAAAAGATGTTGCGCGGCACTTCCCCATCAATCCCAAAAACCTGTTCTGACCCAAGATCTCCGTTTTGTTCCGGGTAAACGATCAGACTCCGGTTCAGCAGCTTCATCAACTGGGACGCTGTCTGAGAGAGGATTTCTTCCTCGCTTTTTGCTCTCTGTAAAAGCTGATTTGTATCAAACAGTATTTTTGTACGGAACGCTGCCTGCGCAGACATTTTTGCATGATCCTTCAACCGTGTTGTCAGGGTGCAGGTAATGATCGCAGAGGTCAGCATCAGGGCAAATGTAACCTGATAACCGGGATCATACGCATGGAATGTCAGGCGCGGTTCCGTCAAGAAAAAATTGTATAGCGCAACACTGGCAATGGAGCCCAGCACACCGCAGGTGTAACCGTTGGTACACAATGCGGTGAACAGCACCCCCAGCATATAGAACGTAATAATGTTATAGCGCGCAAAGTCCAATTGTAAAAAAAGAAAGCCGATGAGCGTGATGCAGCTCAAAATACCTGCGGTGATCAGTAAATCGCGGACAGAAGGCAGAAACGGACGGATGAACAGCTTCCGTCCTGAGCCGTAGCCGTTCTCTGCAGAAGCATCCGGGATGATATAAATATCCAGATTAGGCGCAGTCATCGTCAATTTTTCAGTCAGTGACGGTCCACTCCAGAAATGGCGGCGATGTACGCTGGAGCGCCCCAGCACGATTTTTGTAATGCCGGAGATGCGGGCAAACTCTGCGATCTGCTGCGGAATGTCATCCCCGTAGATCGTAGAAATGTCGGCACCTGCCTGCTCTGCCATACGAATGTGCTGCTGCAAGCGCCGACAGTCTTCTTTTCCCATCTGATCCGAGTCAGGCGTCCGGACATACAGAGCTGTAAAGGTCCCTCCAAACGCCTTTGCCATCGTTGCTGCCGTCCGCACGATCTTTGCATTGGAGGGAGAGGACGACAGACACGCCAGAATATGTTCAGTGGGTGGGTCGTTCTGATTCATAAAGATCACCTGCCTTGCCCACAGTATAGCACAATTTGATGGTTATGACCACCAGCCGCGTCTTTTTCCTTCCTGTCGAAGGATCTCCCGTCGTATGTGATCCAGCGCATCTGCTGCCCGGAAACCACTCAACATGACTCCAAGAACCATCAAAATAACGGTTCTTCACTCCATCAAATGTCTCATAAAACTTGTTTAAATGACTCATGGATGTATTTTTTGACTCATGGGATGATACCGTAATAAATGTCACATTGATCTGTAACGGTGTGTTAGACAATGAACGCAGAAGCTGCAGCTCTGTGTCTTCTTTTAACGGCATTAAATTCAGGATTCCGATCTCAATGACACGGATATCCTGGTGTGTTGCACGACTTTCATCCATAACAAATATATTTTCCTTTGCCAATATCTCTTTTTCCGTTAAATCACTCTGTGTCTTAATTGGCATAATTACACTCCATTCTCTGAGCAATTTGTTGGGAAGCGGCGACGCAAATGTCAGATTTGTGTCTGCCATAAAAAGTATTTGTTTTGCCCAGAAACAAATACCTGTGTGATAAATAAGCTATCGAACTTATTTATCGCACTGTACTCCCATTCTCTGTATTAATTCCAAGCAGGGCAAACAGTTCTGCTTCCGTAAGCACGGTTATTCCAAGTTCCTGTGCTTTTGTCAGTTTACTGCCCGCACTTTCTCCCGCAACAACATAATCTGTCTTTTTTGATACGGAACCGGATACTTTTCCGCCGTATTTTTCCACCAGCTCTGCTGCTTCTTTTCTTCCCAGTGTCGGCAAAGTACCTGTAATAACTACTGTTTTTCCGCTGACTGCCGAATCGATCGTCTCTGTTTCTTCCGCTTCCATATTTACACCTAACGACTTTAAACGATTGATCATCGCTCTGTTTTTTTCGTCATGGAAGAAACGGAAAATGCAGTCTGCACTCACTTCTCCGACATCATCCACCTCCATTAGAGTTTCCCGATCGGCTTCCTCTAAATCTGTGATCGAGGAAAAACGTTTCATGATCGTCTTTGCTGCCGCTTTCCCAACATTTGGAATACCAAATCCGGTAAGAAGCATATACGCATCATTTTCCTTTGCCTTTTCGATCGTATCTAAAAGTTTGTCCGTATTCTTTTCTTTTCCGATAATTCCCTGTTCGATCAGTTCTTCTCTGTGATCTTTCAGTTCAAATATGTCAGCAATATCTCTAATATACCCCAAACGCACAAGTTCTTCAATATAAACCGTACCAAATCCCTTGATATCCATGGCATCTCTGCCGACAAAGTTAATGATATGACGTTCTAACTGCGCCGGGCAGTTTGGCGACGTACATTTGATATCTGCTGTATCTTTTTCGCGTTCCGTCTTTGCACCGCAGACCGGACAGACATCCGGAATCATAAAACGCTTCCAGCCGTCCGGTCTTTTTTCCTTGCGGACTTCTTTGACCTTTGGAATGATCTCTCCGGACTTATAAACAACGATCGTATCACCAATTCCCACATCAAGATCATCAATAAAATCCTGATTATGCAATGTTGCTCTTGAAACAGAAGTTCCACACAGGCGCACCGGTTCAAAAACCGCTGTCGGCGTGATTCTTCCTGTTCTTCCAACGGAAAGCTCAATATCAAGCAGTTTCGTTTCTTTTTCTTCCGGCGGATATTTGTATGCGATCGCCCATTTCGGGACTTTCGAGGTATTTCCCAGCAGTTCCCTGTCTGAATAACGGTTGATCTTAATGACTGCCCCGTCAATATCATAGCCAAGATTTCCACGATTCTCTCCGATTGCCGTGATGGCATCCCAGACTTCGTCTGCAGTCTTACATACTTTGTAATCTTCGATGATCGGAATCCCCTGTTTCTTTAAAAATTCATATCCTTCGGTATGCGTTGCAATCTCCATGCCACGCACCTGCTGGATATTAAATACAAACATGGACAGTTTTCTTTCTTTTGTCACACGGCTGTCAAGCTGGCGCAGCGTTCCTGCAGCGCAGTTTCTTGGATTTGCAAAAATCTTTTTACCGAGCAGTTCCTGTTGTTCATTGACTCTGTCAAAGTCCTCATTTTTCATATAGACTTCACCACGGATCTCCAGATATTCCGGGTGGTCTTTCAGTTTCTTTTTAACATCTGAGATCACTTTTGCATTTGCTGTCACATCTTCGCCAAAGTTCACCCCATCACCACGCGTCAGCGCAAGGGCGAGTTCGCCATTTTCGTAGCGGAGCGCCATAGATAATCCGTCAATCTTATATTCCACCACAAACTCAGGATCATCTAACTGCTCTTTCATCTGCTCCACAAAATCAACGACTTCCTCCTTCGAAAATACATCCTGAAGACTTAACATCGGGACATTATGGTGCACCAGAATACCTGCTGTACGCTTTGCCGTACCACCGACATGCTGTGTCGGCGAGTCTTCAGTTACAAGCTCCGGATGTTCTTTTTCCAGCCGTTTTAACTGCTGCATCAACATGTCAAATTCATAATCTGAGATTTCAGGATTATCCTGATTATAATATCTGTCGCTATGATAATTGATCTTATCTCTTAATTCTTTGATCTGTTCTTCTGGTGTCATCTGTCTCCTCCATCCCGTCTGTGAATCACTGTCGTGTTTGATGAATCTTTTACAAGCCGCATCAGTTCATCATATTCCTGTGATGTTACTTCGCGGTAATTCCCGGCTTTTAAATCTCCCAGTTCGATATTCATAATACGGGTTCTTACCAGTTTTTCCACTCTGTATCCAAAATATTCGCACATACGGCGGATCTGCCGGTTCAATCCCTGTGTCAGGATGATGCCAAACTGCCTTTTTCCTGTCCGCCAGACTTTACATTTACGTGTGGTAGCATTCAATTCCACCAGTGGCACGCCACCTGCAAGTCCCCGCAGGAAACTGTCCGTCACAGGTTTATTAACGGTAACAATATATTCTTTTTCATGCATATTTCCGGCACGCATAATGCGGTTTACAATATCACCATTGTTTGTCATAAGCAATAATCCTTCGGAATCTTTATCCAGTCTTCCGATTGGATAGATCCGTTTGGGATAGTTGATATAATCCACCACATTATTTTTTTCTCTCTTTTCTGCAGTACATACGATTCCTGTCGGTTTATGAAATGCCAGAAGTATCATTTCATCTTCTTTTTTTACCGGCTTTCCACAAAAAAGAACCGTCTGTCCCGGCAATACTTTTGCCCCCATGGATGCAGCCACACCGTCTATTGTCACATTTCCGGCTTCCACCTGGCGGTCTGCCTCTCTTCTGGAACACACTCCTGCCTCGCTGAGATATTTATTGATTCTGACTGCCTCCTGCATTTTTCACCTTTCTCTTTCTGCACAAAAGCGGAGACTTCTTTTTAAAGTCTCCGCCATTTTTACTATGACAACAAGTCTGTTGCTGGAATCCTGCTACACATCATATATTCAGCAGTTACTGCAACAGGGAAGTTTTAATATATCCGGTCTGACCATTCCATGTCACCTTTGTCCAGCCTTCTGCATAACTCATGACCACCGTTACTTTCTCGCCTGTAAATGCGGTTCCTATCTTGCTGTCTGACTCACTCATTCCAGAACGTACATTTACAGAATCCTTTAATGTAATAACTGTTCCCTCTGCTATGAAATCACCTGCAGATGTCTGTTCATCATTACCACCATTATCTGTTTGTCCATTGTCTGCTTCAGAATCAGCATTCTTTGTAGTCAGATATTCTGTTTTGATATATCCGGTCTGACCGTTATAATTAACAATACTCCACTCACCATCTGTACCTGTTCTTGTAAGTGCTGTACCCTGCTCTAACGTACCAAGTTTTTCTGATTCGGTATCTGCTGCTGCCCTTACATTTACCGTATCTACTGCATAAACTGTATCCGGTTCGCTCTGCGTCGGTCCATTTTCCTCAGGCTGGTCTGTATTCTCTTCCGGCGTTTCAGACTGCTCTGCCTCCGTTGTTTCTTCCGGTACCTGCTGCTCAGTACTTTCTGTTTCGGTATTCTGGCTTACAATCGTACCTGCCCACTCAGTGATCGCATTCGGAATTGTCGTCTGGATCATCTCGCTCAGCTTATCATCTGACGCAACTGCCGTGTCATATTTGTCCTGGACTTCTTTCTGGAGTGAATTGACATCTTCACTTCCCTCATACTCACTGATCAGGTTCTGGATGCTTGTATCTAACGCATTTTCTTTTATCTTTAAATTGTACTGGCTGTAAAGGTTATCAATATATACACTGCCATCATCATTCGTGCGCACATAGAAGAAATCCAGTCCCGGTGCAACTGTATCTACATCCTTAAATTTTACTTCCACATAAACAGACACTTTAACCTTTGAAACTAAAATTCCATTGTTAATTTCCAAGCCAAGGTGTTCTCTAACATATGGATCCGACATCAAACGTTGCAAGTTGGTAATGTTTAATTTAGATAATGAATCCTTAATCGTATCAGAAACCTCTTCTTGTGATTTCAGCAAAGTGATAATTTGCAATGGAATTGATGATTTTCCTTCTGTCTTCTCCTCGAATCTTTGCTTTTGTTGAGCGTTCCAAGTGACAGTTCCGATACCATTAAGTTCTCCAGAGTGTTTACGTTTTATCCATATATCAGCTTCAGTAGGGGTTTCAAAAACAGCACAAGCAATATTCTTCAATTCAGAAATAGCATTAGGTTTTTCTTTTTGTAATTTCTGAAATTTCTTCCTTAAAGGAGAGTATTTGTCATCTATTAGTGTCGGATTATTTAATAGTTTTAATGACGTTATTCGCCTATTTCCTTCAAGTACAACATACTTATTGCTGTCTTCGTTGGGTGTTACAATAATCAAATCGACGGGGCTAAGACCATTGGTTACAATATCGTCCACAAGAGAATATAATTTATCCCCTTGATCCTCTATCATCTTATCTATTGCTTCTTTTTGTGATGATAAAGGCTCAAATCTATAATTTTCCGTATTGACAAATAGTGATGTCAATTTTATCGTTCTTATAACCATGGCAAAACCAATACTTGTTAGTTTGCAAAGTTACTCATTTTTAGTGAAGTTAGCAGTATTTGAACAATAAAAATGCACAGGAATCTGCGATTTTGCAGGATGAAGTTTATTGTAAATCAATTCTAATCACTATCTTTGCATTGCAAAAAGGCGTTCTTTTGATTTAATGCAAGACGAGGTAAAATACAGAACTTCACTCGTTTCCAAATCGTTACCTATCAAGAAACTAATCTTTGCAATCTATTCAAATTCAGCGACAAAGGCAATTCAATATGCCTGCTTTGATGCCACGTGACGTTCTTTTCGATACCGCACTTCTTCGCTATTGCTTTGATGCCGTTCTTGCAGTTGGCGTAACAGGGAACTGGCAGCAGTTTGTCCCTTTCGGCCATGCCGTCGTATTTCTCGATGATGTGTCTGGCAACGTCCAACAACCGGATATTCGTTTCGACGCCTGTTTTCTGGCAGTTCGTGTCGATCCACAGATGCCCGTCGAACGAGGTGCGCAGGTTGGCTTTCGTCAGGTTCGCCATATCCGTCCAGCTCAAACCCGTAAAGGTGCAGAAGATGAACAGATCGCGGATCAGCTCGTAGCTTTTCTTTTTGAATGTGCCGTTGATCAGGAGTGTGATTTCCTCTTGGGTCAGAAAACCCCGTTTGGTCTCCTCCTTCGTGATGCTGTACGCGAAGAACGGGTCGCGCTGCAACAAACCGTTATTGACGGCCATATAGATTATTTTCCGGAACGGCATCATATAAGACCAGACCGTGTTGTTGCAGTGATTCTTTTCTACCCGCAGGAACAACTCGAAGTCCGTGATAAATGCCGGAGTAAGCTCTTTGAACGCGATGTCGCTGACCTTATACCGCTTTTCGACGAACTCCGAGAGGTGTTTGTACATGGTGCAGTATTTCCAATAGCTGCGCGGGCTTTTGAGCTTGCCCACCTGCTTCCCGTAATCCTCGTTGTGCTGACGGAATACCGCCAGTAGTGTTTCATGGTTCATCCCCAAACCGAGATAGGCGTTGCGCACTTTCTCGGCGGTAACATAATTATCCCGGTCGGCGATCTTCTGGTAGGCTTGGTTGATACCTACACGGATTTTATCCAGCATACGGTTGGTCTCCTGTGCAGCGATGCTGCGGCCGGAGACACGGCCTAACTCCACGTTCCACGACTTCTCCTCCACGTCCAGCTTGCAACTGAACTGGGCTATTTTGCCGTTTATCGTGATACGGCACATGACGGGAATAAGCCCGTCCTTTTTCGGGGCATTGCATTTCAGATAAAACAAAACTTTGAATGTCGATCTCATAACTCTACGATTTTTAATGAAACAAAATTATTACTTGTAGAGCTGTTCGACGAAATGCAGACCGCAGCGAATCAGTGCAATCGAGGCGGAAAACAGACTTTTTTCACGGCAGCAAGCCCAAAATCCGAAAATCCGACCGTTTTTACAGTCGAAGATTCCCGAATCGTGCCTGTAATTCAGCGTTTTGAAATCCTCCCAAAACCGCCTTTACCATTCGGAACAGAGTAACGGGATGGTAACGCAACTCCGGTTTCAATTGGCTTTGAGAAGGGTTTCGCTTGGGTTCATCTTTGCAGTCAAATTCTCGCTAAAACCTTTATTTTCAACCTTCTTGAACCTATCCGCTCTAACTCTCGTTTTTATCACTATCTTTACCAATAAATTTCAAACGAAAGTTCTATGACACAAGATAATTCAATTGTAATTAGAGAATATTTGACGACAGATAAAGAAGTTGTAATGAATTTAATTAAATTAAACACACCCAACTTCTTTGCAAAAGAGGAGGTTAATGATTTGAGCAATTATTTGGATAAAGGAATAGAGCTCTATTATGTCTTGCTCGTTGACGGGAAAGTGGTTGGATGCGGCGGGATAAATTTCGCAGAAAAAAGAACCATTGGAAAAATAAGTTGGGATATTATGCATCCCGACTATCAAGGCAAATCTTTAGGTAAAAAGCTTTTAAGATACAGAATTGAGGTTTTAAAGGCTATTCCCAGTATCAAAAAAATAACAGTCCGAACCTCGCAATTAGCATATAAATTCTATGAAAAGCAAGGATTCACACTGAATGAAATCAAACGCAATTATTGGGCTGACGGTTTTGATATGTATAGTATGCAATATAATGAATTATAATTGTAAAATATTCAATAGTAACGTATCATCCCACACGTTATTAACCTTCCGGCATACACGTTACTAACCTTTCAAACGTCTTGTTCTTTTTTTTAAAGGCTTTGTTCTTTTCAGAAAAGAACAAGACGTTTTCATTGAAAGAACAAGAGCTTTTTAAAATTTGACCTGTTGTTTTTTCCCATAACGGTATCTACATGCCGAAACGCCTTATTTTTACTTCAGATCTTTCAGCCATTCCGCAAACGCCCTGCCCGTCGGCATTCCGGCTGAAGGATATGCATTGTGAAATGTTTCAGCCGGAAAATATCCTTCAGAAAAACCAATTCCCTAAGAACTGGAAAGACACCGGTCTGGCTGAAGGATTCCAATCCCGGCTGAAGGATTCCCGAACCCAATTCTTCAGCCGAAAAGCCGACGGGCAGGGCATTTGCGAGCATGCTGAAAGATTTGAAGGATTTTTCAAGGTACTCTATATAGAGTATTATGAACGACCATATCTCACTGAAAAAAGTAAAATATCTTCGTGGAACATGTACGTGGTGTTACTTTGCTCGGAAACATATCTTACTTTGTCCACGAAGATATCTCACTTTTCTTTACAACAATACAGACCTCATTGCCGCCAAGCTAAAACAATAATACCAAAGCTTATCGCCAACCGAGGTGCCTCTAAACCGTTATCTCTGTTTCAAAGGCACATATTCCAGTTCTTCCAACACATTCTTGTATGCCGGACGAATAATGCGTTTTCCTTCAAAATTCAGCTCCTCATTGCGGTGTGCGCACCACCCCACGATACGAGCCATCGCAAACAAAGGTGTAAATATTTCCTGTGGCAGACCAATCATTTCATATACGAAACCTGAATAGAAATCGATATTGCTGGACACCGTCTTGCCGTTATTCTTAATCTTTCCGAACATAGCAATGGCACGTTCCTCCAACAATTCCAGGAAGGCAAATTCTTCTTCCTTACCTTTTTCTTTTGCCAAATCACGAGCCAATTCTTTCAACAAAATAGCACGAGGATCGGATATCGTATAGACCGCATGGCCGATACCATAAATCAGACCGGACTTATCATACGCTTCCTTATTCAACATACGGGTAAAGTAAGTATCAATTTCGTCCACATTGGTCCAATCCTTGATATTTTCCTGCAAATGATGGAACATATCCGCCACTTGGATATTTGCCCCTCCATGAAGCGGACCTTTCAACGAGCCGATACCTGCGGCTATGGCCGAATAAGTATCCGTACGGCTGGACGAAACTACACGGACGGTAAAAGTAGAGTTATTACCACCTCCGTGTTCAGCCTGAAGTACCAACAGCAAATCAAGCGTGCGCGCATCAAGTTCCGTATAATCCTTTTTTAACATATACAGGAAGTTTTCTGCGATAGACAGTTTTTCACGCGGATGACGGATATGCAACGAACGACCATACGTGGCATGGCGCAACATGTTATAAGCGTATGCAATAATGGTCGGGAACTTGGATATCAAGTCAATACTCTGACGCATCAGGTTATCACGCGAAGTATCATCCGCCTGCGGGTCAAAACGGTACATTTCAAGCACGCTACGGGCCAGAATGTTCATAATGTTATTTCCCTCCAGCTCAATGATATTCATTTTGGTCTTCTGTTCCAACGGAGTATTGTCATTAATCAACTCACAGAAAGAAGCCAACTCTTCCTTGTCAGGCAAATGACCGGACAATAACAGATAAGCCACCTCCTCAAAACCAAAACGTTTCTCCTTAATGATACTATGTGCCAAATCTTCCAAATCATACCCACGATAGAAAAGTTTGCCGGGAATCGGCTTCAATCCTCTGCCGGGAATACGTTCATACCCTACTACATTGCCTATCTTGGTCAACCCTACCAAAACACCGGTGCCATCTTCGTTAC
>ENA-UERX01002082-UERX01002082.1-human-gut-metagenome-genome-assembly--contig:-NODE-2082-length-10535-cov-12.679767_pt1 | contig 10535 bp, 11 predicted proteins | sample MGYA00242992_ERZ507993 | MGnify/ENA primary metagenome ERZ507993 (study PRJEB26167, sample SAMN06115487) | human gut metagenome | host: Homo sapiens | place: China:Chongqing | collected 2015-04-10... | reverse complement strand
GCGTATTCGGTTTGCTGGTGGGGGCATTCTGTTTTGTTTTTGCAAGGCCGATGATCCGGCTGTTCTACGGTGCCATCGATGCCGATGTGCTGGATGCCAGCGTGCTGTACCTGCGCATCATCGCCATCAGTTATCCGTTTCTGGCACTGTATAACGGCGGTGCGGCACTGTTCCGCAGCATGGGCAACTCCAAGATCTCCATGCAGATCAGCTTTTTGATGAACGTGATCAACATTGTGGGCAACGCAGTGTGCATCTTCGGATTTAAAATGGGCGTAGACGGTGTTGCATGGCCCAGCGTGCTGTCTCGTGTGGTGGCAGCGGCCCTTATCCTGCGCAAGTGCTACCAGAAGGGCAATGCCATCACGGTGCCCAAGACCACCCGGCTGGATACAAAGATGACAAAGCGCATTCTGGGCATCGGCATCCCGTCCGCCTTTGAGAACAGCCTGTTCGAGGCTGGACGCATTCTGGTGGTGAGCATGATCTCCACCTTCGGCACAGTGCAGATCGCAGCAAACGCCGTGGCAAACAATCTGGACGGCATGGGTGTGATCCCCGGCAAGGCCCTCAGCCTTGCCATGATCACGGTGGTGGGCCGCTGCATCGGTGCGCGGGACGACGAGCAGGCTGTTTATTATACCCGCAAGCTGACGGTGTGGTCTTACATCGCAATGGGTCTTTCCAACGGTGCCATCCTGCTGTTTTTGCACAAGCTCATCGGCATCTACGCGCTGTCCGGTGAGACGATGGTGCTTTCTGAGCTGCTGGTACGGATCCATGCAGGCTTTGCCATCCTGCTGTGGACCCTGTCCTTCGTGCTGCCCAACGCCCTGCGTGCAGCCAACGATGTGAAGTTCACCATGATCGTGTCCATCCTGAGCATGGCGGTGTGGCGGCTGGGCTTCAGCTACCTGCTGTGCGTGCGCATGGGCTGGGGCGCTGTGGGCGTGTGGATCGCAATGATCATTGACTGGGTTTGCCGCGTGACATGCTTTGTGCTCCGCTTCCGCAGCGGTGTATGGAAAACCAAATATCAGGCATAACATAAAGAGGAGTATACCTATGAAACTGATCAGCTGGAACGTCAACGGCCTGCGCGCCTGCCTGACCCATGGCTTTGCCGAGAGCTTTGCGGCTCTGGATGCCGATATCTTTTCGGTGCAGGAGACCAAGATGCAGCCCGGTCAGGCGGATTTTGCGCCGGATGGCTACACCGAGTATACCTATTCTGCCGAGAAGAAGGGCTACTCCGGCACGGCCTGCTGGTGCCGTGAGCAGCCGCTGACCGTGACCGCCGGCATTGGCATTGAGCAGCACGACCACGAGGGCCGTGTGCTCACGCTGGAATACCCGGGGTTCTGGCTGGTGAACTGCTATACCCCCAACAGTCAGGACGGGCTGAAGCGTCTGGACTACCGCATGGAGTGGGAGGATGCCTTCCGTGCCTACCTGCTGGCACTGGACGCAAAAAAGCCGGTGATCCTGTGCGGCGATCTGAATGTTGCCCATAGGGAGATCGACATCAAGAACGACAAGACCAACCACATGAGCGCAGGCTTTACCGATCAGGAGCGCGGCAAAATGACCGAACTGCTGGACGCAGGCTTTGCCGACAGCTTCCGCGTGCTGCACCCGGACGAGGTGAAGTACAGCTGGTGGAGCTACCGCTTCCACGCCCGCGAGAAGAATGCGGGCTGGCGCATCGATTACTTCATCGTGTCCCGCCGCATTGCCGATAAGATCCGCGCGGCGGAGATCCACAACGAGATCTTCGGCTCAGACCACTGCCCGGTGGAGCTGGACATTGACCTGTAACCTGTAAAAAAATGCCTGCTCTCCCGGAAAGAGCAGGAAAAAGGAGACTCTATGCTCAAAAGCTATCTGCTGGTATTTTTCGTTTCCATGGTGCCGCTCATTGAACTGCGCGGTGCCATCCCCATCGGGCTTGGCATGGGCCTGCCCATCCTGCCCACCTATCTGGTGTGCGTGGTGGGCAACATGATCCCGGTGCCGTTCATCTATCTGTTTGCACGCAAATTCCTGATCTGGGGCTACCACAAGCCCCTCATCGGGCCCATCTGCAAGTTCTGCATCGTCAAAGGCGAAAAAGGCGGCCGCGCACTGGAAGCCAAGGCGGGCCGCGGCCTTGAGGTGGCGCTGCTGCTGTTCGTGGGCATCCCGCTGCCGGGCACCGGCGCGTGGACCGGGACGCTGGCAGGCTCGATCCTGGATATGAAGTTCAAGGACGTGGTCAAGGCCTGCATGGGCGGCGTGCTGCTGGCGGGCATCATCATGGGTCTGGCCAGCGCGGGCCTGCTGGGTGCGCTGAGCACCCTGTTCTCGGTGGGCTGAGAAAAAAAGACTGTGTCCCGGCAAAGAACAACAATTGACAATGGCATTTTGCCGCCGAGTATGCTAAAATAAAAAAGTGTTTTGGAACCGGCGGCGCAAAGCTGCCGGACGGAAAGGAACGATAAGATCATGGATCAGGCACTGAATCAGAAAATCGACGCATATATTGCGCAAAACAAGGAACAGCTGCTGAAGGATATCGCCGCACTGGTGGCAGTCAACAGCGTGGAGGGGACCCCCGAGGAGGGCGCACCCTATGGCGCAGGCCCCCGCGCCGCACTGGACAAGACGCTGGAGCTGGCTGCAGGCATGGGCCTTGCTACCCGCAACTGCGAGAACTACATCGGCTATGCAGAGCTGGCCGGCAAGGACCCTGAAAAGTATCTGGCGACCATCTGCCATGTGGACGTGGTGCCCGTGGGCAACGGCTGGACGGCCGACCCCTTCACCATGCGCATTCAGGACGGCTGGCTGCTGGGCCGCGGCGTTGCCGACGACAAAGGCCCCATGGTGGCTACCCTGTATGCCCTGAAGTTCCTCAAGGAGCAGGGCTATGAGCTGCGCTACCCCATCCGCGCACTGGCAGGCACCAACGAGGAGACCCACATGCAGGATGTGGACTACTACCTCAAGAACTACCCGGCTCCCGCTTTCTGCTTTACCCCGGATGCCGAGTTCCCGGTGTGCAACGGCGAGAAGGGCCTGTTCGGTGCCAAGATCGTCAGCCCGGTGTGCAACGGCGTCATCGTGGAGATCGAGGGCGGCGTGGCAAACAACGCCGTGCCCGACCGTGCAAGTGCGCTGGTCAGGACCGATATCTCCAAGCTGAAGAATGCCCCCAACATCACGCTGGAACCGGAAGGCGACGGCGTGCGCATCCGCGGCTGGGGCAAGTCCGGCCACGCAGCCATGCCGCAGGGCACCGTGAACGCCATTGGTCTGGTGGTGAACTACCTGCTGGACAACGGCCTGTGCAATGAGACCGAGCGCACCTATCTGGAGGCCGTGCGCAAGCTGCACGCTTCTACTGCCGGTGAGGGTCTGGGCATCAACTGCGCCGACGGCCCCTTTGGCCCGCTGACCGTGATCGGCGGCCGCATCTACATGGAAGATGGCCGCATTTTCCAGACCATGGACAGCCGCTTCCCCACCTGCACCAACGGCAAAAAGATGACCGAGCAGATCCGTGCCGCACTGGGCGACGGCGCTGAGCTGCGCGATGTGACCGCTGCCGAGCCCTTCTATATTGAAGCCGACAGCCCCGCCATTCTGGCCTGCATCAACACCTACAACGAAGTGACCGGCGAGAACGCCAAGCCCTTCACCATGGGCGGCGGCACCTATGCCCGCCACTTCCCCTATGCTGTCAGCTTCGGCCCCGAGCATGTGGACCTGCCGCTGCCGGAGTTCGGCGGCCCGATGCACGGTGCAAACGAAGCGGCACCCATCGACAAGCTGCTGGAAGCCGTGAAGATCTATATCATCGCGCTGCTGCGCCTTGAGGAGATCGACTTCTGATGCAGCCGATGAATGTGCTCGTCATCGACGGGCAGGGCGGGGGCCTTGGCAAACAGCTGGTGGCGGCCCTGAGCACGCAGTGCCCGGAGATCCGGCTCACTGCGGTGGGCACCAACAGTCTGGCGGCAAACGCCATGCGCAAGGCCGGTGCCCCGCGTGCCGCCACCGGCGAGAACGCCGTGGTGGTGAACTGCCGCAGCGCGGATATCATCGTGGGGCCCATTGGCATCGTCATTGCGGACGCACTGCTGGGCGAGATCACCCCCGCCATGGCCACGGCCGTGTGCCAGAGCCATGCGACGCGGGTGCTCATCCCGGTGAACCACTGCGAAAACTATATCGTGGGTGTGCCGGAGCAGCCTATCAGTGATCTGGTGGCCGCTGCGGTGCAGAAGGTGAAAGCTCTCTGCGCCGGGGAAGGCTGCGGAAAAAGGGTTTATTGAAAATGCCCTCCGCTTGCGCTCTGGGCATCTTCAGCGGAAAAATATCTTATAATAGAGCAACAGCGGACAGCCTGCGGGCTGTCCGCTGTTGCATTTTCACGGAAAGGGTCCAAGAGGGAAACTTGATCTGTCTGTGCTTGTTTCCTGCGGAAACAGCCGCACAGCCGGGAAACAGGCCACTTCTTCATTGCGCCCGCTCCAGTGAAAAGGCAAGTCGGAAAATCCCGCAGGATTTTCCGACTTGCATCTAAAGAATATAAATTCCTTGAATAATGCCCAGAGCGCAAGCGGAGGGCATTAAAATGGTTACGACTTCTGTCGTGCGGCGATCTGCGCTGCCGTGGGCGGGGTGTCGCCCTGCGCAGCGTTTTCCAGCGCGCCGAGGCGGCGGTCCAGATCGGTCAGGCGCTGGGCTACGATATCCGGCAGATCCTGCTGGTCCAGATCGTCCGCCGGGTTCACGGCCTTGTTGTTGATGCGCACCACCTCGGCGGGCACGCCCACGGCGGTGCAGTTGGCGGGCAGATTGCGCAGCACCACGCTGCCTGCGCCGATGCGGGAGTTGTCCCCGATATACACCGGGCCAAGGACCTTGGTGCCTGCACCGATCAGCACGTTGTTGCCCAGAGTGGGGTGGCGCTTGCCGGTGTCCTTGCCGGTGCCGCCCAGAGTGACACCGTGGTAGATGGTGCAGTTGTCCCCGATCTCACAGGTCTCACCGAACACGATGCCCATGCCGTGATCGATGAACAGGCATCTACCGATGGTGGCACCGGGGTGGATCTCGATGCCGGTGCGGCGGCGTCCGTGCTGGCTGACCCAGCGGGCAAGGAAAAAGTGCTTATGCTGGTACAGCCAGTGCGCAATGCGGTGATACACCAGAATGTGAAAGCCCGGATACAGCAAAATGACCTCCAGCACGTTGCGTGCAGCGGGGTCCTTGCGCTGGATGTTCCGCGCGTCCTCCAACAAACCCATGGGAAAACCCTCTCTTTCCTGATTCCGATGAAGCTGCTCTGAATAAAAATCACGCCTCTGCCATGAAAACAGCCTCTGACTCTTTTGACCATATTTATAATAGCACACCCGGACGGGAATGTACAGCAATATGCTAGGAATTGATGCAACTAACCTTGAATCTGGCGGGGAAAAACTGCTTTTGGGTAGAGTAGCTAAAATTCCGGGAGGGAAGCGGCAAACCTTTTTGCAACAAAATATATGCGGAAGCATTGACACATTTCGCGCTTCTATGCTAAAATATTATGAAAAGATTCCAGACTTATAAAAGGAGACAGCACCATGCAGAAAAGCGCGATGTGCACCAAACTGAACAAGCAGTTCGCATCCGGTTTTGCCGTGGGTTCGTTGTTTCCTTTTTTGTGGAATGAGCTTTTCCCTTTGCGGGGAAAAGTTTTTTTTTGCCCGTAAGCCGGAAAGCCGAACCAGACAAACGCAAATCAGGAGGGAACTGCGATGCTGCTTGTAAATGCTGTGAACACCGAAGGAAGACCGCTTGAGATTTTTGTAAAGGACGGCAGGATCGCTGCTGTAGGTCAGGAGCTGGAGGCACTGGCCGGGGAGAACGAAACGGTCATTGATGCCGGCGGGCTGACCGTGCTGCCCGCCTTTGTGGACCTGCACTGCCACTGGCGCACCCCGGGCTTTGAGTACAAGGAGGACATCGAGACCGGCAGCCGCGCCGCAGCCGCCGGCGGTTACACCTTCGTGAACCTGATGCCCAACACAAAGCCGGTGTGCTCTTCTGCGGCACAGGCGTTCATGGTGGAGCAGAAGGCTGCCGAAGTAGGCCTGTGCGATGTAAACCAGACCGTCTCCATCACCGAGAACTTTGACGGTGTGAGCATCGACCACCTCAAGACCCTGCCTGCCGGTGTGAAGTTCATCACCGAGGACGGCCACGGCGTGCAGGACAATGCCACCATGGCAAAGGCTTTCGCCATCTGCACCCAGAAGGATATCACCGTGATGAGCCATGCCGAGGATATGGAGATCAGCCCGTGGGACTACCGTCTGGCTGAGGACATCGAGACGGTGCGCAACTGCTGGCTGAGCGAATACTACCAGACCAAGCTGCACATGTGCCACGTGTCCACCCGCGGTGCGCTGGATGCCATCCAGATGGCAAAGCTGCGGGGTGCACCCGTCACCTGCGAGGTGACCCCGCACCACCTGTGGTTCACCAATGACACCTGCGATTACCGCGTGAACCCGCCCATCCGCACCGCCGACGATGTGCAGGCGCTGGTGGACGGCATCCGCACCGGCATCGTGGATGCCATTGCAACCGACCACGCGCCCCACTCCGAAGAGGACAAGCTCAAGGGCATGGCCGGTATGGTGGGCAGCGAGACCGCTTTCGGCGTCTGCTACACCAAGCTCTGCAAGCAGGAAGGCCTGCCGCTGGAAGTGCTGGTGCACCTGATGAGCACCCGCCCGGCAGAAATTCTGGGCCTTGCCAAGGGTCAGCTGGAGCCGGGCTACGATGCCGACATGGTGCTGGTGGATCTGGATACCCCCTACACCGTGGACAAGGACAGGCTGCACTCCAAATCTCACAACACCCCGTTCGACGGCGCTGAGCTGTACGGCAAGGTGTGCGCCACCATCAAGGGCGGCAAGCTGACCTATCAGGCAGAGAATTGAAAAAACAATACTATATAAGATAAGAATCGATAAGAGAGCAAACAGGAGGAACCCCCAATGACCAACATGGATAAGCTTTACGAAGCAGTGGAAGCCCGCGGCCCGGTGTGCGTAGGTCTGGATACCGATTTCAGCTACCTGCCCGCCGACTTCGTGGACAGCACCCTGACGAAGGGCGAGAACATCGTGCGCTTCAACAAGAAGCTCATCGATGCCACCAAGGCTGTGGCTGGCTGCTACAAGGTGCAGATCGCTTACTACGAGTCTCTGGGCCTTGAGGGCATGAAGGCCTACGCCGACACCCTGAAGGCTGTGCGTGAGGCCGGTGTGCCGGTGATCGCCGACATCAAGCGCGGCGACATTGCCAAGACCGCCGAGATGTACGCCATGGGTCACTTTACCGGCGATTTCGAGAGCGATTTCGTCACGCTGGCACCCTATATGGGTCTGGACTCCATCAGCCCCTACCTGCCCTACGCCGAAAAGCAGGGCAAGGGCATGTTCGTGCTCTGCCGCACCTCCAACGGCGGTGCCAAGGACTTTGAGTATGAGAAGCTGGCCGACGGCCGCCACGTCTACGATCTGGTGGGCGACAAGCTGAACGCTCTGGGCAAGGACTACATGGGCGAGCACGGCTACTCCTCCATCGGTCTGGTCATCGGCGGCACCCACATCGAGGAGGCCACCGAGATCCGTGCAAAGTATCAGGACAGCTTCTTCCTGATCCCCGGCTACGGCGCACAGGGCGGCAAGGCCGAGGACATTGCCCAGTACCTCACCAAGGGCAACGGCGGCGTGGTCAACTCCAGCCGCGGCATCCTGCTGGCCTATAAGAAGCAGCCGGGCACTGCCTTTGACGAAGCCGCTTACAACGAATGTGTGAATATGAAGGAGGCCATTGCTCATGCGTGCAGCCTGCTGTGAAGCCACTGTCCTGCGCAATGAGGTCATTGCCCCGGACATCCGCCTGCTGACGGTGGTCTGGCCGGACCGCGATCACGCACCCCACGCAGGCCAGTTCTTTACCCTGCGTGCATGGGGCGCAGACGAAGCCCCCTTCCTGTCCCGGCCCATCAGCGTGCACCGCTGGAACCCGGACAGCAGCACCATCGAGTTTCTGTATCAGGTGGTGGGCGAGGGCACGGAAAAGATCGCGCAGCTCAAAATGAAGGATACCTTCCAGCTCACCGGCCCTATGGGCAACGGCTTTGATGTGCCGGACATCCTGAGCAAGTACAAAAAGATCGCTGTGGTGGGCGGCGGCATCGGCACCGCGCCCATGTTCCAGCTCACCCGCGAACTGGCTGCAGCAGGCGTGAAGCCGGATGTGTTCTTCGGCTTCCGGGATGCCCCCTACTGCATGGAGGAGTACCGCGAGATCGCAAACCTCGTCAAGGTGTCCACCGACACCGGCGCGGTGGGCTTCCACGGCTTTGTCACCCAGCTGTACGACCCCGCCGACTACGATGTGGTGCTGGTGTGCGGCCCCACGGTCATGATGAAGAACGCCGCCCGCCTGTGTGCCGAGAAGGGCACCCCCTGCTTTGTGAGCATGGAAAAGAAGATGGCCTGCGGCATTGGTGCCTGCCTTGGCTGCACCTGCGAGACCAGGGGCGGCGAGGGCAAGAGCGTGTGCAAGAACGGCCCGGTATTTGATGCAACGGAGGTGTTCTTCTGATGGCTGACCTGAAAACCAACCTGCTGGGCTTTGTGATGAACAGCCCGGTCATCGGCGCATCCGGCACTGTGGGCTACGGTGTGGAGTACGAAGAGCTGGCAGACTTTGCCAAGATCGGCGGCATCTCCGGCAAGGGCCTGACCCTGCACGGCCAGTACGGCAACAAGGGCGAGCGCCTGTGGGAGACCCCCTCCGGCCTCATCAACAGCATCGGCCTGCAGAACCCCGGCGTGCAGCACTTCATTGACGTGGAGCTGCCCGAGATGCTGGAACTGAAGCAGAAGTACGGCACGGTGGCCATTGCCAACCTTGGCGGCCACAGTGAGGAAGAGTATGTGGAAGGTGCCGCGATGCTGAGCGACAGCGCAGTGGACATCGTGGAGCTGAACATCTCCTGCCCCAACGTCAAGGTGGGCGGCATGGCCTACGGCGTCAAGGCCGAGGCTGCCGGTGCGGTGGTGCGCATGGTGCGCGACGCCTGCAAAAAGCCCCTGATGGTCAAGCTGAGCCCCCAGGCCGAGAACATCCCGGAGATGTGCAGGGCTGTGGAGGCCGCCGGTGCGGACGCCATCAGCCTGACCAACACCTTCCAGGCCTGCGCCATTGATCTGGAAAAGCGCCGCCCGGTGTTTAACAACATCTTTGCGGGCCTGTCCGGCCCGGCGGTGCGGCCCATCGCCCTGCGCATGGTGTGGCAGGCCGTGGGTGCCGTGAACATCCCGGTGGTGGGCCTGGGCGGCATTGCCACCGGCCGCGACGCCCTGGAGTTCATCATGGCAGGTGCCGCGGCGGTGCAGGTGGGCGCAGCAAACTTCGCCAACCCCCGCGCCATGGAGACCATCGCCGACGAGATGGCTGCCTGGATGGACAAAAACGGCGTGAAAACGCTGGACGAGATCCGTGGCTGCGCCCGTCATGCAGAATAAAACCTGCAAATATTCGCCTGTGACTTGCTGTTATGCATATAAAATAAAAAATAGTGCATAAATTTGCAAATATCGTAAAAGCGTGGTACAATACCACCCAAAGAGAAGATACACCATTTAAAAAGAGAGGGAGAAGTACAATGAGTGAAGCACTTGAGATCCTGAAGAGCTGTGACGCATTCCTGGAGGGCCATTTCCTGCTGTCCTCCGGCCGCCATTCCAGCGCTTACTGCCAGATGGCCTACCTGCAGCAGTACCCCGACCGCTGCGCCGAGGTGATGAAGGCTGTGGCCGACAAGGTCAAGGAGATGGACGTGGATGTCATCGTCGGCCCGGCCATGGGCGGCATCGTGTACGCTTACGAGCTGGCCCGCCAGACCGGCAAGCGCGCCATCTTCACCGAGCGCGTGGACAACGTGATGACCCTGAAGCGCTTTGCCATCCATCCGGGTGAAAAGTGCCTCATCGCCGAGGACGTGGTGACCACCGGCATCTCCTCTCTGGAGACCAAGCGGGTCATCGAGGAGAACGGCGGCATCTGCCTGGGCATCACCTGCGTGGTGGACCGCACCAAGCCCGAGGCTCCGTCGCCCATTCCCATCGTGGCCAGCGCCCTCAAGCTGGACCTGCCCAACTACGCCCCGGAAGAGTGCCCCATCTGCAAGGAGGGCAAGCTGCCGCTGGTGCACCTGGGCAGCCGCAAGATGAAGCAGGAAGCAAAGCAGACCCTGTAATGGTTGAAACGAGGAAAACTATGAACGCATATCTTCTTTTGGCAAACGGCATGGTGTTTGCCGGGCAGTCTGTGGGTGCCGAGGGCGTGACCGTGGGCGAGGTGGTGTTCGCCACCGGCATGGTGGGCTTTCAGGAGACCCTGACCGACCCCAGCTACTACGGCCAGATCATCACCCAGACCTACCCCCTCATCGGCAACTACGGCATGAACAAGGA
>ENA-UERX01002072-UERX01002072.1-human-gut-metagenome-genome-assembly--contig:-NODE-2072-length-10562-cov-26.078779_pt1 | contig 10562 bp, 9 predicted proteins | sample MGYA00242992_ERZ507993 | MGnify/ENA primary metagenome ERZ507993 (study PRJEB26167, sample SAMN06115487) | human gut metagenome | host: Homo sapiens | place: China:Chongqing | collected 2015-04-10... | reverse complement strand
AGCATTTTGTCCACGGCTGCACCGAGCCGGGTCACGAATGCCCGGGCTGTGTCGCCAATGGCATCTCCGAGAAAGTTCTTCTCACATTCAACAAACTGACAGTGAAAGACGCAACACTGCTGCGTCGTAAATTCCTGGCTCACGGCGTTGAATACAAAGTTATTAAAAACACACTGACTCGTATTGCAGCTGACGAACTTGGTCTTGAAGGCCTTGACGATCTGCTCCAGGGTCCGAACGGACTTGCAACCTGCAAGGACGATCCCGTAGCACCGGCAGCAGCTCTGAAAGAATTCCTGAAGGAAACCAAGAGCGAAGCAATCACAGTTAAAGCAGGTGTACTCGATGGCAAAGTCATCGACAAGGACGCTGTCAAAGCACTGGCAGATCTGCCAAGCAGAGAACAGCTCCTCGGAATGGTGGCAGCAACCCTGCTGGCTCCTATTTCCGGACTGGCCCGTGCCCTCAACGGCAACATCCAGAACCTCGCATATGCTCTCGAAGCTGTGCGTAAACAGAAAGAATCTGCGTAATCGATACGCATAAAAATCATTCCATGGAGGAAACAAAAATGACAAACGAAGAAATCCTTGAAGCCATTAGCAATATGTCCGTTCTCGAACTCTCTGAACTGGTAAAAGCAATTGAAGACAAATTCGGCGTATCCGCTGCAGCTCCTGTAGCAGTAGCAGCAGCTCCGGCAGCTGGCGCAGCTGCAGCAGCTGAAGAAAAGACTGAATTCGACGTAGTTCTCAAAGAAATCGGCGAAAAGAAGATGCAGGTCATCAAGCTGGTCAAGGAGATCACCGGTCTGGGCCTGAAGGAAGCAAAGGCTATCGTTGACGGCGCTCCCAAGGCTGTCAAGGAGAAGGCTTCCAAGGCTGAGGCTGAGGACATCAAGAAGAAGCTGGAAGAGGCTGGCGCTAAGGTCGAGATCAAGTAATTTGATCCCTTCTGAACGTTCTTTCTTGAATTCTTATTCTTGAAACAAAAGGCACTCTCGCTGAAAGGCGAGGGTGCCTTTTTGGCTGTGCGCCCGCAGCAGGGCAAAAAGCTCCCGGAGCAGTGGCACTGAATGCCGCACCGCTCCGGGAGCTTTGGTTTTGCTTCGTTTATTCGTAGTCGATGGGCAGGGTGGGCAGACCGTTCAGATCAAGGCCTGCCGTGTGGCCCGCCATGTACTGGTAGTAGCCCTGCGCCGCGATCATTGCGCCATTGTCGCCGCAGAATTTCAGCTCAGGCAGATAGACCTTGGCCCCCAACTTCTGGGCACCATCGTTCACCAGCTGACGCAGGCGGCCGTTGGCGGCCACGCCGCCCGCCAGACAGACCTGCTTGGCCCCGGTGTCGGCAGCAGCCAGCAGCAGCTTTTCGGCCAGAATACCCGCAATGCGCTCCTGAAAGCTTGCCGCCAGATCAGGCACGTTGATCTCCTCGTTCTTCATCTGGGCCTTGTTTACCTCGTTCAGCACGGCGGTTTTCAGGCCGGAGAAGCTGACGTTGTACTTGCCGTCCACATGAGGCACCGGCAGGCGATAGGCCTTGGGGTCGCCTGTTTTGGCGGCATTTGCCACGCTGGGGCCGCCGGGATAGGGCAGACCCAGGGTGCGGGCAACCTTGTCAAAGGCTTCGCCGGCGGCATCGTCCACGGTGTGGCCCAGAATGTGGTAGTGGGTGTAGTCCTGCACCTCCACGATATGGCTGTGGCCGCCGGATGCCACCAGACAGAGGAAGGGCGGCTTGAGCTCCGGATGGGTCAGGTAAAGGGCCGCAATGTGGCCCCGCAGATGATGCACCGGAACCAGCGGCTTGTTGGCAGAATAGGCCAGCCCCTTAGCAAAATTCACGCCCACCAGCACCGCGCCGATCAGGCCCGGCGCAAAGGTGACAGCCACCGCGTCCACATCGTCCATGGTCTTGCCTGCGTCCAGCAGAGCCTTTTTGACCGTGGCGCTGATGAACTCGCAGTGGCGGCGGCTGGCGATCTCAGGGACCACGCCGCCATAAAGAGCCTGCTCCTTGACGCTGGTGGAGATGACGTTGCTCAGCAGGCGGCGGCCATCCTCCACAAGGGATGCGGCGGTCTCGTCGCAGGTGGATTCGATTCCTAAAACGATCATAGTTCAGTGGGCCTCCAGCCAGTTTTTGCCAGTATGCACATCGGTGCTCAGGGGCACCGCGTAGTGCACGCAGCCTTCCATTTCCTCCCGCAGGATCTGCGCGGCCTTTTCGGCCTCTGCTTCCGGGGCTTCCACGATCAGTTCATCGTGGACCGTCAGGATCAGGCGGCTTTCCATTTTCTCGTTCCGCAGCCGCCGCCAGACACGCACCATGGCCAGCTTGATGACATCAGCGGCCGTGCCCTGAATGGGGGTGTTGCGGGCCATCCGTTCGCCGCTGGCCCGGATGTTGTGGTTGTTGCTGTTCAGCTCCGGCAGGGCGCGGCGGCGGCCGAACAGGGTGGAAACGTAGCCGCACTGGCGGGCATCCGCAATGGTCTTTTCCATATAACCGTCGATATTGGGGAAGGTGGCCAGATAGGTCTGCAGGAAGGCCTCTGCCTCCTTGACGCTCACGCCGATGTCCTTGGAAAGGCTGTAAGCGCCCTTGCCGTACATGATGCCAAAGTTGATTGCCTTGGCGCTGGAGCGCAGGCGGGGCGTGACATCCTCAGGCCGGATGTTGTAGATCTTGGCTGCGGTGCTGCGGTGGATGTCGGCACCGGAGAGGAACGCCTCCTGCATGTGTGCGTCGCCGGTGACATGGGCCAGGATGCGCAGTTCGATCTGGCTGTAATCGGCATCCACCAGCACGCAGCCGGGCTTTGCCACAAAGTAGGCGCGGAGCTTGCTGCCCATCTCGGTGCGGATGGGGATGTTCTGCAGGTTGGGATTGTCAGAGGAGAGCCGTCCGGTGCGGGCCTCGGTCTGGTTGAAACGGGTGTGGATGCGGCCATCCTCGCCAATGACCTTGAGCAGACCCTCCACATAGGTGGAGTTCAGCTTCTGGCAGGCACGGTACTGGAGAATGTCCTCCACCAGCGGGATGTCCCGCAGCTTTTCCAGTGTCTCGGCATCGGTGGACCAGCCGTTCTTCGTCTTTTTGCCGTGGGGCAGGTCCATGGTATCAAAGAGCAGGGTGCCCAGCTGTTTGGGGCTGTTGGGGTTGAAATCGGAAGTGCCCGCCTCCATCTCGATGCGGGTCAGCACCTGGTCCAGCTCCTGCCGCAGCTGCACGCCGAAGGTTTCAATGCCCTCACGGTCTACAAGGATGCCGGTGCGGGTCATATCGGCCAGCACCTGTGCCAGCGGAAACTCGATGTTGTTGTAGAGGTCGTCCTCGCCGTTTTCAGTGATCTCCGCCTTCATTTTGGCGAACAGGTCTGCCAGGAAACCGGCATCGGGGTATTCCTCACAGGAGAACGCTGACCTTGCATGGTAGCTGGTGGCAAGGGTGGTGAGCAGATAGTGGGAAGCGGAAGCGTCCAGCAGGTAGGCGGCCAGCTTGCCGTCCCAGACGATGCTGCTGCCCCAGCTGCCTGCGGCCATGGCTCTGGCGTAGAGGGGGGCAGAATCGAACACATCCAGCGTCACCTTGGGGTCGTCCAGCAGGGAGACCAGCTCCTCCTCGGAGAGGGGATACACGGTGGTGTCCTGCACGGCGTACCAGGCCTCCGGCTGCACGACCGCGCTCTTTTTGCCCAGAACAGCAGGGCGTGCGGCCACCAGATAGTGGCCGGAGGGCTCTGCGGGCAGGGACGCAATGGCTGCGTCCACCTCCGGCAGGGTATCGGGGTCCTGTTCCGGAACGATGCCGTCCAGCCCGAACCGGGTGATGAGGGTCTGGATCTCCAGCTCCTGCATCAGCCGGACGGCGGCGGGCTTGTTGCCCTCGGTCACCTTGTAGGCCCCTTCCGCTGTGTCGATGGGGGCATCGGTGCGGATGGTGCCCAGCGTGTGGCTGAGGTAGGCATCCTCCTGGCAGGCCAGCAGGTTCTCCCGCTGCCGGGGCTTGATGATCGGGCTGTCCAGATGGTCGTACACGTTATCCAGAGTGCCGAAGTTCTTGACCAGGGTCATGGCGGTCTTTTCACCGATGCCCTTCACGCCCGGAATGTTGTCGGAGGTGTCGCCCATCAGGCTCTTCACCTCGATGAGCTGCTTTGGCTCGATGCCGTACTTTTCGTGGATGGCATCCAGATCCATGGTCTCCGTTTTGCTGCGGCCCATAGCGCTGGTGGCCAGCAGCACGGTGGTGGTCTCGCTCACCAGCTGCAGGCTGTCTCGGTCTCCCGTGGCCAGAAAGCAGTCGTCCCTGCGGGCCTCGCAGGCAGCGGCCAGCGTGCCCAGAATGTCGTCGGCCTCCCAGCCTTTTGCCGATACCTGACGGTAGCCCAGGTCGGTGAGCAGTTCTTTCAGGATGGGCATCTGCTGGGCCAGCTCGTCCGGCATGGCGTGGCGGGTGCCCTTGTAGCCGTCGTACATTTCGTGGCGGAAGGTGGGGTGCTTCAGATCGAAGGCCACGGCCACCTCGTCGGGCTCACACTCCCGGAGCAGGGAATTCATAATATTCAAAAAGCCGAAGATGGCATTGGTATAGCGGCCGTCCTTGGTGGTCAGCAGCTTGATGCCGTAAAAGGCACGGTTGGCAATGCTGTTGCCGTCAATGACCAGTAAACGCATAGTCAGTCTCCTCCATTGCATTATAACTCAATTTATAGTATAACACAAAATGGGGGCCAGCGGGGGATTTTTGCAGAAAAAACAAAAATGCCCTCCCATGTTGGGAAGGCAGGTGAAGGTGTTACTCCGAGATGGTGATGGCACTCACCGGGCAGGCCTGTGCGGCTTCCACGGCGGTGGGTACGGTGTCGGGCGGCAGCTCGCCCGGCACAGCGACGGCCAGGATGCCTGTCATCTGGAACACCTCGGGGCAGATCCCGGTGCACTGGGTGCAGCCGATGCAGAGATCGGGGTCAACGAATGCTTTCATGGGAAGTTCCTCTCTTTCTGAAATGGCTCGCCCTTCGTTCAATCTCAGGGGCGGCTTGTGATAAAGCAAGTATGGACGGAAAGAAGATGAATTATCCCTAGGTTTTTTCCGGCAGATATGATACAATAGAGCACACAGGATCCAGGAGGAAAAACGATGAACATTCAGATCTTTGGCACCAGCAAGTGCTTTGATACCAAAAAGGCCCAGCGCTATTTCAAGGAGCGGGGCATCAAGTTCCAGATGATCGACCTGAAGGAAAAAGAGATGAGCCGGGGCGAGTTTGAGAACGTGGCCCGCGCGCTGGGCGGCTGGGAGCAGCTGGTGAACCCGGCGGCAAAGGATAAGCAGACGCTGGCCCTGCTGGATGCACTGGTGGATTGGCAGAAGGAGGACAAGCTGTTCGAGAATCAGCAGCTCTTCAAAACGCCCATCGTGCGCAACGGCAAAAAGGCCACCGTGGGCTACCAGCCCGAGATCTGGAAAACGTGGGAATAAATCGCGCTTTCACAAAAAATCCACGCCCCGGGTTTTGCACCGGCGGGCAGTTTGTGGTATACTGAAAGCTGGTATTTCCCCAAAAGATGACCTGATTTAGGAGACGATAACGATATGAAGACCTATATGACCCCGGAAGAACACGCCCGGCTCCACCGCCGCCGCGCCCGGCAGGCCCTTGGCCTGCTGATCGCTGTGCTGGCACTGGTGGGCGTTGTAACAGTCGTGCGGGCCGGTGTGAAGGGTGTGGCCACCCTGTTTGACGACACCCAGCAGAAAGCGGAATATGAGGACCGGCTGGAAGGCCTGGTCCTGTTCGATCCGCTGCCCTTTAACGGCATTGAGAACATCGATGACCTGACCCTGCGCGAAGCCGCTGTCTGGGGCTGCGTGTACAGCATCCAGGAGACCCAGGGAGGCTTTGACAACTACAATACGGACCCCGACACCGAACAGCTGCTGCTGCCCTCGGTGGATGTGGATGCCTATCTGGCAAAGCTGGTGGGCCCCAGTTTCAAGCTGACCCACAGGAGCTTTGAGATGGACGATATGACCATCGAGTTTGACGAGACGACCCAGTGCTATAAGATCCCCGTCACCGGCAGCGTGGGCATCTTCCGCGCTACCGTCACCAGACTGTTCAAGAAGGACGGCCTGCTCCACGTTACCGTGGGCTATATCCCCACCCAGAGCAGCGATGACAGCATCCTGAACAACTTGTCCGACACGCCCACCAAGTATATGGACTACCTGTTCAGCCGCCAGAGCGGCAGCTGGTATCTGACCGGCCTGACCGACAGCGAGACCAAGCCTGAATCTGCCGACAGCGCAGCCTCTGCTGCGGAGCCCGCCCCGCTGGCTGAGAGCGAGGTCAACGATGCCATCCTTGCAACCGCAGGCGATTCTGCCGCCGCCAGCGCCGTTGCTGAGGAGGCTGCCCCTGCGGACGAAGCTGCGGAGAGCACCCCGGCTGAGAGCACCGAGGCTTCCTCTGAGAGCCCGGCGGCATAACCGAAAACCGGAATCTGACAGAACACCCCTGCACGGAATGTGTGAAGCATTCCACGCAGGGGTGTTTTTGTTTCCTGATTATTTCAGATCAAACCTGACCACGACCAGACGATACCACAGGTAGGGCACCATGTTCCAGATCATCCACAGCTCCATGAGGATATAGTTGGGCAGGTCCTTCAGGCGGAAGGGGCGCTTGCCGAGCCGCCCCTCTTTGAGCAGGGCAAAGGCTTCGTGCATTCCCTTGTCCCAGGCTTCGCCAAAGCCCTGCTTGTGGAACTTGTAGCACTTGAGCAGATAGCCCAGCGCCAGCGGGAGAAAGTTCAGGATGAGCATGAGCAGCGGCTCGTTCTTGAGGGGGAGCAGGATGCTGTTCCGGCCGCTCTGCTGGCTCTTGAAGGCGTTGTACTTCACCGCGCCGGTGCTGGCACCGCAGATGTGGTAGCATTTTGCGGTGGGGCAGAGGACACACTTGTAGCCTGCATTGTTGGCACGCCAGCTCAGGTCCACATCCTCAAAGTAGGCGAAGAAGTTCTCGTCAAAGGTGCCGATCTCCTCCAGAATGCTCTTGCGGTAGAGCGCCGCGCCGCCGCAGGCCGAGAAGATGCGCTTCTGTTTGGTGTAGCGGCTGGCCCGGCGGCCGTCGCCGGTCTTGCAGGCAAAGCCCATCCAGGTGACGTAATCACCGGCATCGTCGGCCAGTTCCCGTTCAAAGTGGCGGAGCATCAGGCTCTGCACGGCAAAGATTTTGGGATCGGTCTCGGCGGTGCGGATGAGCTCGGCCAGCCACTCGGGCTCGGCAAAGGCATCGTTGTTGAACATGACCACATATTCGCCCCTGGCCCGGGCAATGCCCTGATTCACGGCGTGGGAGAAGCCAGTGTTGGTGCCGTTTTCGATCAGGGTGAAGTTGGGGCGGCCGCAGTAGCTGCGGGCCTGCTCCAGACTTTCATCGGTGGAACCGTTGTCCACGATGATGAGCTCAAAATCCTGCTCTGTCTGGGCATAGACCGACTCGATGGAGTCCTTGAGCCAGCCTTTGCCGTTGATGTTGGGGATGACGATGGTTGCTTTCATATATAGATGCTCCTGAAAATTCAACTTCAGGGCAGATTATACCATAATTGCGTTGAAAAAGAAACCGGCAGTTGGGAAGAAAAGCGGAAAGCACAATGAAAAACTTTTCCGGACTTTTGTAGCAAATAACCAACCACTTCACTGTACGATTGTGCAATCTGCCCTTTAATTGTGACCAAAGCGTGTAAATATTGAGAAAATGGCTGCAAAACTGTTTACAAAAGAGTAACAGAATGATATACTTTACACCAGTGAATGAAACGCTCTTTTGTGAAGAAAGGATACTGACGTGGAAACAGCCAAGCACTTTGGAAGCAAACTTCGGAAAACTCTCGCTGCCCTGCTTGCAACGATGGCCCTGATGGCCGTGCTGCTCCCCGGGGCACTGGCCGTGGACCTGAACGTTGATGTTGGGTTCTACTTCAAACAGAGCCGGGGCGGCACCTGCACCCTGGCCTCTGCCGCAATGATGCTTCGCCGCCGGGCCTATCTGGACGGGATGGACAGCTGGGTGGATGTGACCGAAAACGGCATCAAGAGCACGGCCTGGTCAGGCGGGCTCTCCCACAGCTTTACATACAACGATATGCATGTGGGTTATGCGACTCTGCCCTCGGGCAAGGCGGCCAAGACGGAAGCGCTGGTCTCCATTCTGGCAGAGCATCCGGAGGGCATCGTGCTGTACGACCGCACCAGACCCCATGCCGTGCTCCTGACGGACTACACCGACGGCGTGTTCTACTGTTCCGATCCTTCCAACGGCGTTGCCTCCGGCCGTGTGCCGCTGTCTGCCGCCAGCATCTCCATTGGCGGCGCGTCCTGCTACTGGTACATCACCGAGGATGGCAATGACGATGGTCTGGAGCTTCTGGAAGAGGCTGTGCAGGCGGAGGAAGCCGCCGCGGAAACTGAGACTGCGGCAGAGACAGAAGCCGCTGCTGGCGAGGAAAGCAGCAGTCAGGATTGGTGGACGAGCCTGTTTGGCTGAATATTGATCTTTTGGGCGGTTGGCCGTTGGGTCAGCTGCCTTTTTTTATTAGCATCCTCACCCTCTCAGGCCGCTTCGCGTCCAGCTCTCCCAAAGGGAGAGCTCTTGACAAAACCGCAAACCTTGCATTTACTGCCAAGGCCTCCCACTTTGGGGGAGGTGGCATCGCGTAAGCGATGACGAAGAGGGTGAGCCCGTTCACCTCCGCAGCTCTGTCCCCGGGAAATAGTGCGCCAGAATTTCCTCCGCGCTCTGTCCCTGCTCGGCCAGCGCCTTGGCACCCCACTGGCTCAGACCCACACCGTGGCCATAGCCCTTGGTGGTGAGGAGAAAGCTGCTCTCCTGATACTGCACCGTGAAGCAGGCGCTCCGCAGGCCCAGCGCCTTGCGCAGGGCCGGACCGGTGACGCTTTGCCCACAGACGGGCAGGGAGGCTACATAGCCCGAAGGGGTAAGCGCGGCCTCTCCGAACCAGCTGGCAGGTGCGGCAGGGTCAGGGAGCAGCCCCAGCCCGGTGAGAGCCTGCTGCATCTGCTCGGCGGTGAATTGGACGGTATAAAGGTAGTTGTCCGCATTGAGGTCGGTGGAGCTGTCCACGGCCACAAGATAGGGAAGGGCAGTGCCCCAGACGTTTTCGCTGGCCTCGGTCATGCCGTTGGAGATGGCAAAGTAGCTTGTCCCGGCGGGGGCGCTGCCATAGTAGAGCACATCGGTCAGTACACTGTCCACCAGCGCCGAGAGGCGGGCATAGTTTTCCTCATAGGCGGTGCCCCAGTAGCTGCGGAGGACTGCATCTGTTAAGTATCCCTGCCGCCGGACGGGGTCCACGCTCAGCCAGCCGGAAGCCGGTTCGGCGGCATGGTCGCGGCAGTAGAGGGCATAGCTGTGGGCCGCGATGGCCTGCGCCTTGAGCGCCTCGTCGGGCCAGCTGATGGGCATTTCCGCCGCCACGGCACCGATCAGATAGTCCCGCCGGGGCACCGAGACCACGGCCCCGGCGCTCTGGTCGGCCAGCAGAAAGCTCTCGCTGTCCTGATCGGAGGGCGGCACGGCGGCGCTGTCCGGGGCGGCTTCCGAAGCCGCAGTGCCCGGCAGAGGAGCAGAAGAAGCCCCCTGTGCCGGGCCGAACACCGCCAGTGTCAGCCGGTAACCGGCGATCGGCAGGAGCGTGCCCAGCACCAGCAGCAGGGCGCAAAGGAGAAAGAATGTCTTTTTCATCGTGATTTTCCCTCCCGGACAGGCATTTTTCTGGGCATAGTGTACCAGCCCGGCGGGGTGAAAAAGCGCACATTTCATCCAAGACTTGAATTTACTTCACAAAAGCGCTATCATAAGGGTGTGCCATCATGGTGGATGGCCGGAAAGTATATAAGAGAGAAATAAGAGAAAGGGGAAATTCGCGCATGAACTATACCCATGCAGAAGTAGCGTCGCTGGATCCGCAGACCATGCGGACGCTGTGTGAAGAGTATCTGGCAAACAACTACATCGACCCGGAGACGAGTGAGCGTCTCGGTGTCAAGCGCGGCCTGCGCAACCCGGATGGCACCGGTGTGCTGGCAGGGCTGACCAATGTCTGTGACGTTGTGGGCTACAAAAAGGATCAGGAGGGGCATGTCATTCCCATTCCGGGCCGCCTGATCTACCGCGGCGTGGACATCAACGAGATCGTGAACGAGGCTTACCGCAATGACCGCTTTGTGTTTGAAGAGGTCATCTGGCTGCTGCTGTTCGGCAGCCTGCCCACCCAGGAGCAGCTGGACGATTTCTGTGAGCTGCTGGCAGAGCACCGCGCCCTGCCCGATGGTTTTATGGATACCATGAATGCTCCTTCGCCCAATATTATGAACAAGATGCAGCGGTGTGTGCTGGGCCTGTATTCCTACGACGAGCACGCCGAGGACCTGACGCTGGAGAATATCCTGAACCAGAGCATCAACCTGATCGCCAGCATGCCCACCATGATGGTGAACGCTTACCAGATGAAGCGCCGCTA
>ENA-UERX01002071-UERX01002071.1-human-gut-metagenome-genome-assembly--contig:-NODE-2071-length-10563-cov-3.894335_pt1 | contig 10563 bp, 10 predicted proteins | sample MGYA00242992_ERZ507993 | MGnify/ENA primary metagenome ERZ507993 (study PRJEB26167, sample SAMN06115487) | human gut metagenome | host: Homo sapiens | place: China:Chongqing | collected 2015-04-10... | reverse complement strand
GAACTGTGAGCGTGATATGTCCTCTATGCTTCAGACAAGCAGAAATTCAGTACGTGAAGCTCTGCGTATACTGGAAGACAGGGGGCTGATATATGTAAAGACCGGAAGCGGTGTGTTTATTAATAATCCATATGGAGAGAATAATTCTCTGACGATTCAGCTTACGAACTGTTCGTTGACGGAGATGGAGGAGCTTCAGAGTGCGCTTGATCACGAAGCAGTAAAAAATGCGATGGAGAGAGGCACGATTCAGGAAAAAGACCAGCTGCTAGCTACAGCAACAGAGATGGTTCGCCTGGCTTCTGATAATCTTTACAGCCATGTGCTGGACCGCAGTTTTCATGACAGCCTGTACAAGATCGGTCGAAATAATGCGATTGAGCAGATGATCAACAAGATTCGTTCATATCGTTTTATTCAGCAGGAAGATTCCCAGAATGGAAATGACTCTATCTGGCTGGCTACGATTCCGCAGCATCTGGCGCTGGCGCAGGCCCTTAAAGACTGTAAGCTGGCAGCCGCGATTCAGGCGATCGATGAGATCAATGAGTATGGATTCAAAATTGCAAGAAAGTAAGATACAGTTTTTGAAGTTTATTTGTAACTATTCTAATAAAGTAAAATCAGGGAACGGAAAGAGGCAGGAGAAGCCATGTCGGCAGATGGACAGAGCATCAAAGAACTTCACAGAGGTATCATTGAGGGCAAAACACAGGAAGAGCTTGACGTTCTTTTATGGGATGCAGTTCTGACATATCAGGATCAGATGCTGTATACTTTATCCGGGCTGGAATTTTCCTACACAGTAAAACATAAGAAAAATGGCGAATACAGCGGGGAACTTCTTGTTTCCCGCAAGGAAACCAGCAAGACACTGACAAGAAGCTCTGTATTGCTGGCTTTTCATAAAGTTCTGGAAGCGACAGAAGTAACTTCGGAGGGTGATGAAGCATCCTTTCAGCCACCGGCATACCGTGGTCCGAAGGCAATCGGACAGATTTTCGGGATTTCTTATATTTTCAGTCTGTTTCTGGAATTTGGTCTGATTCGTCTACAGGGGAATGGTCGGGGAAGAAAAGCATGAATAAAAAAGTATTGATTTTTTTCTTGACATTCTCTTTTTTTAGATATATACTTTGATAATCAAAATATTCTAAAACCAAAACAAATAAGAATATGAGGAAACAACTATTATGAATAAAGAACAGACCATAACCGGTGTCATCCGGGGAACGGGAGCCTGTGTACCAAAGCGTATTCTGGATAATAAAGAAATTGCAGGCTTTGTAGACACCAGCGATGAGTGGATCCGGGAAAGGACGGGCGTGAGAAGGCGGCGCATCGCAGAAAAAGAAACGACAGTTTCGATGGCATGCGAGGCGGGACGCCAGGCAGTCGAAGAAGCCGGAATTTCACCGGATGAGATCGACATGATCCTCGTTGCAACAGGTTCGCCGGATCAGATTTTTCCGTGCACTGCCTGTCGGGTGCAGGAAGCACTTGGAGCGGATGGAGCGGTCGGATTTGATCTTAATGCCGCTTGCAGTGGATTTCTTTTTGCTTACAATACTGCACAGGCATACATTGCATCTGGTATTTACCGAACCGTGCTGGTAATCGGAAGTGAGAGCATTTCGAGGTTGGTTGACTGGACAGACCGCGGTACCTGCATTTTGTTTGGAGACGGAGCCGGAGCGGTTCTGCTTCAGGCAGCAGAGGGAAAAACTTACCGTCCGGCGGCACACTCGGATGGAAGTGGCGGTGCAGCACTTACCGGTCCGGGTGTCAGAAACAGGATCCGCAGTATTGATAAAGATGGCAGAGAAGCAAAAACAGAATACATTACCATGAATGGCAAGGATGTCTTTCAGTTTGCAGTCCGCAAAGTTCCACAGGTGATACAGGAAGTTTTAAAAGAAAATGAACTTTCTGTGGAGGATATTGACTGGTTTGTTCTTCATCAGGCGAATGCAAGGATTGTGGATGCAGTTGCAAGACGGCTTCATATAGGAATGGAGAAATTTCCGATGAATCTTCAGGATTACGGAAATACCTCATCTGCCAGCATTCCGATTCTTTTGCATGAACTGAACCGAAATGGTGTCCTGAAAAAGGGACAGAAACTTGTTCTGGCAGGTTTTGGAGCAGGCCTTTCGTGGGGAGCCAGTATTCTGGAGTGGGATATCAAGGGCTGAAAATTTCAAATATAAAAGCAGATATCCTCAATATAAAAGTAGATATTCTAAAATAAAAAATGAATTGTAAAAAAGGAGAAAACGAAAATGTTAGAAAGAATTATTGAACTTACAGCAGAAACTTTAGGAGCAAATGCAGCAGAGATCACAGCAGAGACCTCTTTCATGGATGATCTTCATGCAGACTCTCTTGATCTCTTTGAACTGGCAATGGCACTCGAGGAAGAATTCTCTGTAGAGATTCCGAGTGAAGACCTTGAAAAGATTACAACTGTAGCAGATGCAATGAATTACCTGACAGAGCATCAGGCATAAGAGCTGCAGATTAAGAGGATTTTATTATGAAGACAGAAATCACAGAATTATTGGGAATTGAATATCCGGTGATTCAGGGCGGTATGGCATGGGTGGCAGAATGTCATCTGGCAGCAGCCGTATCCAATGCAGGCGGTCTTGGACTGATCGCAGCAGGCGGAGCACCGGCAGAATGGGTAAGAGAGCAGATCCGGGAAACAAAAAAACTGACCGATAAACCGTTTGGTGTCAATATTATGCTGATGAATCCGGAATCAGAAAAAGTCGCGAAGGTAATTGTGGAAGAAGGCGTGAAAGTCGTGACCACAGGAGCCGGAAGCCCGGAAAAATACATGGCAGACTGGAAAGCAGCCGGAGTTAAAGTGATTCCGGTCGTAGCATCTGTAGCACTTGCAAAACGTATGGAACGCTGCGGCGCAGATGCAGTCGTTGCGGAAGGATGCGAAGCAGGCGGACATATCGGAGAACTTACTACGATGGTGCTGGTTCCGCAGGTCGCAGATGCAGTGAATATTCCAGTGATTGCCGCCGGCGGCATTGCAGACGGCAGAGGAATGGCGGCGGCATTTATGCTTGGCGCAAAAGGAATCCAGATGGGAACTGTTTTTGCTGCATCCAAAGAATCTGTGATTCATGAAAACTATAAAAACAGCATTCTCAAAGCAAAAGATATCGACAGCCGTGTTACAGGAAGAAGTACCGGTCATCCGATCCGTGTTCTGCGTAATGATATGGCGCGTAAATATCTGGAACTGGAAAAATCCGGAGCACCGTTTGAAGAACTGGAACAGCTTACCCTGGGAAGCTTAAGAAAAGCAGTTCAGGAAGGTGATACAAAGAACGGAAGTCTGATGGCAGGACAGATAGCAGGAATGATCAAAGAGGAACGCACCTGTGCAGACATTATCAGCTCGACAGTTTCAGAAGCCGGCAAACTGATGAATGGAGTAAGTGCAAATGAGTAAGATTGCTTTTATTTATCCGGGACAGGGGGCACAGGCTATTGGAATGGGCGCAGATTTTTATGAAAAAAGCCCTTTATCAAAAGCTGTATTTGATCAGGCATCCGAAGTGGTTTCACTGGATCTGAAGAAACTCTGTTTCGAAGAAAATGATCTTCTGAACAAAACAGAATATACACAGGTGGCAATGGTAACTGCCTGTCTTGCGATGACAAGAGCTGTAGAAGCCATGGGACTTCATGCTGATATGACGGCCGGTTTAAGTCTTGGTGAGTACTGCGCAATTGCGGTGGCAGGCGGGATGTGTGATCTGGATGCAATCCGTACGGTGCGTGCAAGAGGAATTTTTATGGAACATGCAGCACCGGAAGGAACAGGAGCAATGTCCGCGGTACTCGGCCTTGACGCAGGCGTGATCGAGGATGTTTTAAGAGACAGAGAGGGCGTATCCATTGCGAATTACAACTGTCCGGGTCAGATTGTGATCACCGGTGAGGCGAAAGCAGTTGACGAAGCAGGAAATGCGCTTAAGGAAGCAGGTGCAAGAAGAGTACTTCCGCTTAAAGTCAGTGGGCCTTTTCATTCACCGATGATGCAGCCGGCAGGAGAAGAACTGGCGAAGGTTTTTGCCGGAGTCAGCATGAACCCATTGAAGTTGCCATATGTGGCAAATATCAATGCGGAAGTTGTCACGGACTGCGGAAAAATTGAAGGACTTCTGGTAGCGCAGGTCAGCGGTTCTGTTCGCTGGCAGCAGAGTGTGGAGACCATGATCCGCGAAGGTGTAGATACTTTTGTGGAGATTGGACCGGGCAAAACACTGACCGGATTCCTTCGAAAAATTGATAAAAATGTAAAAGCTTATCACATCGGAAGCTGGGAAGAAGCTGTTTCGGTGTGCGAGGAACTGAAACAGAAATAGACAGATATAGCAGATGCCGAGAGGAGAGAAATAAGTGGCAGAGCAGAATAAAAAGAAAGTAGCTGTTGTGACCGGCGCATCCAGAGGAATCGGAAGAGCCATTGCCCTGGAACTTGCATCAAGAGGTGCAGCAGTTGTGATCAATTATAATGGTTCGGAAGAACGTGCAAAAGAAGTACAGAAAGAAATTGAGGAAAAAGGTGGCGAGGCAGAAATCAGACAGTGGAATGTGGCTGATTTTGCGGCCTGTGAAAGAGCAGTAAAAGATATCGTAAAAACACATGGAAGTATCGACATTCTGGTAAACAATGCCGGAATCACAAAAGACGGACTTCTGATGGGAATGTCAGAAGCAGATTTTGACAGTGTAATCGATGTCAACCTCAAGGGAGCTTTCAATATGATGCGTTTTGTTTCCAGACAGATGCTCCGCCAGCGCTGTGGTCGTATTATCAGTATGGCATCTGTAGTCGGAATCACCGGAAATGCAGGACAGGCAAACTATGCGGCATCCAAAGCAGGAATCATCGGCATGACAAAAAGTGCGGCAAGAGAACTTGCATCCCGTGGGGTTACAGTCAATGCAGTGGCACCGGGATTTATTGAGACAGAAATGACAGCAGTATTATCCGAAGAAGTAAAAAAAGCATCTGCCGCACAGATTCCGCTCGGTTATTTTGGCAAACCTGAAGACATTGCAAAAACAGTAGCTTTTCTGGCTTCAGATGATGCAGCATACATTACAGGACAGGTAATTCAGGTTGACGGAGGTATGGTCATATGAGCAAGAGACGAGTAGTTGTTACCGGGCTTGGCGCGGTTACTCCTATTGGAAATAATGTAAAAGATTTCTGGGCAGGTATCCGTGCCGGAAAGGTCGGTATCGGACCGATTACAAAGTTTGACACCACAGATTACAAAGTAAAAATTGCCGCAGAAGTAAAGGACTTTAATGCAAAAGACCATATGGATCCGAGATCGGCAAGACGTATGGATCCGTTCTGCCAGTATGCAGTGACGGCGGCAAAAGAAGCACTTGAAGATTCCGGTATTGATATGGAAAAGGAAGATTCTTTCCGTGTCGGCGTGATCGTCGGATCAGGAATCGGAAGCCTTCCGCAGGTTGAAAATAACTATGAAAAAATCATCACGAAGGGACCGGGAAAAGTTAATCCGCTGATGGTGCCGATGATGATCTCAAATATGGCAGCAGGAAATATCTCCATTCAGTTTGGGCTTCGCGGCAAATGTACTGACGTTGTGACAGCCTGCGCTTCGGGAACACACAGTATCGGCGATGCGTTCCGTGCGATTCAGTACGGGGATGCAGAGGTTATGCTGGCAGGAGGAACCGAAAGCTGTATCTGCCCAACCGGTGTAGCCGGGTTTACCGCACTTACCGCACTGACTAAAACAGAAGATACCACAAGAGCGTCCATTCCGTTTGATAAAGACAGAAGCGGCTTTGTACTTGGGGAAGGCGCCGGAATCGTGGTTCTTGAAGAACTGGAACATGCAAAAGCAAGAGGTGCCAGAATTTATGCAGAACTGGTTGGTTATGGTGCAACAGCAGATGCATTCCATATCACATCCCCGGCAGAGGATGGAGCAGGAGCGGCCAGAGCAATGGAACTTGCCATGGAAGAAGCGGGTGTACAGCCATCCGAGGTTGAATATATCAATGCACATGGAACAAGTACCCATCACAATGACCTGTTTGAGACAAGAGCTATCCATAAGGCATTTGGTGATGCGGCAAAAAATCTGGTTGTAAATTCTACAAAATCCATGATCGGACATCTTCTCGGAGCAGCCGGTGGCGTGGAGTTTGTGACATGTGTTAAATCTCTGGAAGATGGTTTTATCCATCAGACAGTCGGAACAACGGAGCCGGATGAAGAGTGTGATCTGAATTATGCGATCGGTGCACCGATTGACAAAGAAATCCGCTATGCAATGAGCAATTCACTCGGATTCGGCGGACACAATGCAACACTTCTTGTAAAGAAATATGAGGGTTGATAAATAATGGAATTTGAAAATCTTCTTACATTAATAAAAACTGTGTCAGACTCTGAGCTGACGGAGTTTTCCTATGAAGAAAACGGAAGCAGCATTCATCTGAAAAAGAAAAAAGAAACTGTAGTGGTTGCAGGAAATACATCTGATGCACCTGTTATGGGACTTGAAAATATGCAGACAGCAGGAAATACAAGACTGAAAGAGTCAGATATTGTACAGCAAAAATCAGATGAGCCGGAAGGTCAGATCGTAAAATCTCCACTGGTCGGAACTTTTTATGCAGCACCATCGGAGGACGCAGAACCGTTTGTTTCTGTCGGTGATCAGGTAAAAAAAGGTCAGACGCTTGCAATTGTAGAAGCGATGAAGCTGATGAATGAGATTGAGAGTGATTTTGACGGAAAAGTTGCAGAAATTTATGCAGAGAACGGACAGGCAGTGGAGTATGGACAGCCATTGTTCCGCATTGTGTAAAGTTACGGAGAAAAGAGTGGACAATTCGGACGTACTAAGAAAGCAATGTGTATAAGTTGTTCATTGCGAACGGGAGTATAGATTATGAATAGATTAGGTGTAAAAGAAATAGAACAGATTCTTCCTCACAGACATCCATTTCTTCTTGTGGATTATATCGAGGATTATGAGCCGGGCAAATTTGCCGTCGGTTATAAATGCGTGACTTTTCGTGAGGATTTTTTTAAGGGACATTTTCCGCAGGAACCGGTCATGCCGGGAGTCCTGATGGTGGAAGCACTTGCACAGACAGGTGCTGTGGCAATCTTGAGTCTCGAAGAAAACAAAGGCAAGATTGCATATTTTGGCGGGATCAAAAACTGCAGATTTCGCGGAAAAGTTGTTCCGGGAGACAAGCTCCGTCTGGAAACAACGATTATCAAATGCAAAGGACCGGTTGGCGTCGGCCATGCGGTTGCAAGCGTTGATGGCAAAGTAGTTGTTGATGCAGAACTGACTTTTATGATTGGATAGGTGACACACAATGATTAAAAAAGTGCTGATTGCAAATCGGGGAGAGATTGCTGTGCGGATCATCCGTGCATGCAGAGAAATGGGAATAGAGACTGTAGCTGTTTATTCAGAGGCGGACAGAGATGCCCTTCATACACAGCTTGCAGATGAAGCAGTCTGCATCGGACCGGCACCGTCCTCCCAGAGTTACCTCAGCATGGAAAACATCATCAGTGCAACAATTGTTACAGGCGCCGATGCAATTCATCCGGGATTTGGATTTCTCTCGGAAAACAGCCGTTTTGCAGAACTTTGTGAGCAGTGCAACATCACATTTATCGGACCTCCGGCAAATGTGATCGCAAGTCTCGGAAACAAACAGGCGGCAAAAAATACCATGGCAAATGCCGGCGTTCCGATCATTCCGGGTGGCAAAAATCCAATCTACACAGTAGAAGAAGGGCAGAAAGAAGCGGAAACGATCGGATATCCGGTTATTATTAAAGCCGCGCTTGGCGGTGGCGGAAAAGGCATGCGTGTGGCTGATACACCGGCGGATTTTGAGGAAAGTTTCCGCACCGCGCAGAAAGAAACGCAGATGGCTTTTGGAGATTCTACCATGTATGTAGAACATTTTGTGCGGCATCCGAGACACATTGAGTTTCAGATCATGGCAGACAAGTTTGGAAATGTGATTCATCTGGGCGAGCGTGACTGTTCTATTCAGAGAAATCATCAGAAGATGATTGAGGAATCTCCGTGCGAAGTGATTTCAGAGGAACTTCGTAAGAAAATGGGTGATGCCGCCGTAAAGGCAGCAAAAGCAGCCGGTTATGAAAATGCCGGAACGATAGAGTTTCTTCTTGATAAAGAAGGAAGATTCTATTTTATGGAGATGAATACCCGTATTCAGGTTGAGCATCCGGTGACAGAGTGGGTACCGGGTGTGGATCTTGTCACAGAGCAGATACGTATTGCATCCGGACTGCCGCTTTCCTTAAGCCAGGAGGATATTCATCTGACCGGTCATGCAATTGAGTGTAGGATCAATGCAGAAAATCCGGCGAAAGGTTTCCGACCTTCACCGGGCACGATTACGGATATGTATTTTCCGGGAGGAAAAGGAATTCGTATAGATTCCGCAGTTTACAGTGGTTATACAATCCCGCCGTATTATGATTCTATGATCGCGAAGGTGATCGTGTGGGCAAAGAACCGTACAGAAGCAATACGCAAGATGCAGAGTGCGCTTGGTGAGGTGATCATCGAGGGAATCGACACCAATGTAGACTATCAGTATGAGATTCTGGAGAACCCGGATTTTCAATCAGGAAACACCGATGTGGAATTTATTGAGCGGATGGAGGCGAACTGACGATTATGAAATTGGATAACATGTTCAAAAAGACAAGAATTGTTTCCAGAATACAGAGCCATAATGCAGCACGCGCTTCCAGACCGGAAGTGCCGGAAGGACTTCTTCGTAAGTGCAACAAATGCGGTGCGGCGATCATCACAGAAGATGTCAAACAGAATCATTATACCTGTCCGAAATGTGGCGGATATTTTCGTGTTCATGCATATCGCAGAATCCAGATGGTGCTGGATGAGGGAACCTTTGAGGAATGGGATCATGACCTGATCGGTGAAAATCCGATGAATTATAAGGGATATCCGGAAAAGGTGAATGCTCTTCAGGCAAAGAGTGGGCTGAAAGAGGCAGTTGTCACGGGAAAAGGAAAAATTAACGGAAGGGAAACCGTAATTGCTGTCTGTGATGGAAGATTCCTGATGGCGAGCATGGGCTGGGCTGTCGGAGAAAAAATCACGAGAGCGGTAGAACGCGCGACTAAGGAGAAACTTCCGGTCATTATTTTTGCCTGTTCCGGTGGAGCCAGAATGCAGGAGGGAATCACATCTCTGATGCAGATGGCAAAAACGTCCGCGGCACTTGAACGCCACAGTAAAGCAGGGCTTCTTTATGTCAGTATTCTGACTGAGCCGACGACCGGTGGAGTGACGGCAAGTTTTGCGATGCTGGGAGACATTATTCTTGCGGAACCTGGGGCATTGATCGGTTTTGCGGGACCTCGTGTGATCGAGCAGACGATTCGCCAGAAACTGCCAAAGGGTTTCCAGAGAGCAGAATTTCTTGTAGAGCACGGATTTGTTGATGATATTGTAAGACGTGAGAATATGAAAGAGACGCTTGGGAAGATTCTGGAGATGCATGAGATTTCCGGTTCCTCAGACGATTTAATAGATGAAATGCACTCAGCAAAATCTTCATCGGAGTCAAATTTTGAGTCTGCCGACATCAACCCTTACCTTACAGCATGGGATCGTGTGCAGCTTTCACGTAAGATTGACCGACCGTCCGGCAGTGATTATATAGAAACTCTTTTTACAGATTTTATGGAATTCCATGGTGACCGCAATTACGGTGATGATAAGGCAATCATCGGTGGAATCGCGAAATTTCACGGCAGACCGGTCACAGTCATTGTACAGGAAAAAGGAACAAACACGAAAGAAAACATTGCACATAACTTCGGTATGCCGATGCCGGAAGGCTACCGCAAAGCGCTGCGTCTGATGAAACAGGCGGAGAAATTTCACCGTCCGGTTATCTGTTTTGTTGATACGCCGGGGGCATTTTGCGGAATCGAAGCGGAAGAACGCGGACAGGGTGAGGCGATTGCCCGTAATTTATGGGAACTTGCCGGATTGAAAACACCGGTTCTTTCGGTTGTGACCGGAGAAGGCGGAAGTGGCGGTGCGCTTGCACTTGCAGCAGGAGATCAGGTATGGATGCTGGAAAATTCCGTGTATTCCATTCTTTCTCCGGAAGGTTTTGCGAGTATTCTCTGGAAAGACAGTACGAAGGCAAAAGAGGCGGCAGAGGTTATGAAGCTGACGGCTGCTGATCTTTATGAGAAGGGAATCATTGAGCAGGTGATCCCGGAACCGGAGAATCTGACACCGGAAAGTATGTGGCAGGTAACGGAAGAACTGGATAACCGGATTGACGATTTTCTGAAAAAATATGACAGCTTATCAGAAGAGGAACTTCTGGAGCACAGGTACACGCGCTTCCGTTCCGCCTGCGCCGGCGTGGAAGGTAAGAATTGCATTTTTGGCATCATATTCACCGCTCAAAAGAGTTGTAAGGGTCATGGTG
>ENA-UERX01002068-UERX01002068.1-human-gut-metagenome-genome-assembly--contig:-NODE-2068-length-10572-cov-2.360838_pt1 | contig 10572 bp, 6 predicted proteins | sample MGYA00242992_ERZ507993 | MGnify/ENA primary metagenome ERZ507993 (study PRJEB26167, sample SAMN06115487) | human gut metagenome | host: Homo sapiens | place: China:Chongqing | collected 2015-04-10... | reverse complement strand
ACGAATATTGACTTCCGAAGTTTTGAGAATAATTTCGAAGCGAATGCGTTCTTCTTTGATGAGGGGATGGCACAGCGTGAAGCCGCCCTCAAAGAGGCGGAGGCCGAAGGCGAAATGATAAAGAAGGAGCGGATTCTCCAGGCCAAGGAGAAATTCATTCAGCTCAAAAGCGACTACGACCGTCAGGTCAACGAGCGCAACCAGAAGCTCGCGCAGAGCGAGCAGCGCGCCAAGCAGATCGAGGCCAACCTGCTGAATCAGCAGCGCGAATTGGAGAACCGCCTGCGCGAGAACGAACGGCTCAAAGAGCAGATGGAAGCGCAGCGGCAGTTGCTGGAACATAAGACCGAGGAGATCGACCGCCTGATGAAGGAGCAGAACGCGCGTCTGGAACAGATTTCGGGCATGAGTTCGGAGGACGCCAAGAACATCCTGATCGAGAACATGAAGGCCGAAGCCAAGAGCGATGCGGCCGCCTACATCAACGAGACGATCGAGGAGGCCAAGCTGACGGCCACGAAGGAGGCCAAGCGGATCATCGTCACCTCGATTCAGCGCGTGGCCACCGAGACGGCCATCGAGAACGCCGTGACGGTCTTCAATATCGAGAGCGACGAGGTCAAGGGCCGCATCATCGGCCGCGAGGGCCGCAACATCCGCGCTCTGGAGGCCGCGACGGGCATCGAGATCATCGTCGACGACACCCCCGAGGCCATCATCCTCTCGGGCTTCGATCCCGTACGCCGCGAAATCGCGCGTCTGGCCCTGCACCAGCTCGTCACCGACGGCCGCATCCACCCCGCACGCATCGAGGAGGTGGTCGCCAAGGTTCAGAAGCAGATCGAGGAGGAGATCGTCGAGGTCGGCAAGCGCACGACGATCGACCTGGGAATCCACGGACTGCACCCCGAACTGATCCGCATGATCGGCAAGATGAAATACCGTTCGTCCTACGGACAGAACCTGTTGCAGCATGCCCGTGAAACGGCGAACCTCGCAGGCATCATGGCCTCGGAGCTGGGTCTCAACCCCAAGATCGCCCGCCGGGCAGGCCTGCTGCACGACATCGGCAAGGTGCCCGACGACGAACCGGAACTGCCGCACGCAATCATCGGCATGAAACTCGCCGAGAAGTTCAAGGAGAAGCCCGAGGTCTGCAACGCCATCGGCGCCCACCACGACGAGGTGGAGATGACCTCGCTCATCGCCCCGATCATCCAGGTCTGCGACGCCATTTCGGGCGCACGCCCCGGAGCGCGCCGCGAAGTGGTGGAGAGCTACATCAAGCGTCTGAAGGAGATGGAGGACATCGCCCTTTCGTATCCCGGCGTGATGAAGACCTACGCCATTCAGGCCGGCCGCGAACTGCGCGTGATCGTCGGCGCCGACAAACTCTCGGACCAGGAGTCGGAGGGACTCTCGCACGACATAGCCAAAAAGATCCAGGACGAAATGACGTACCCGGGTCAGGTGAAGATCACCGTCATCCGCGAGACACGGGCTGTCTCCTATGCAAAATAACCGTCATGACCCGGGTACGCCATCCGGCAGCGTCCGGCAATCCCAAGTCCCTCCCCTGATAAGGAGGGACTTTTCATGCGCACACGTCCCGCCGACGCTGCGGATGAAAATGAAACCGCAGGGCAGGAGGGTTATTCAGAGACTTTTCATACCTTTACATCCATGAACAAGGAACTCGAACGATATATCGAACGGGAAATCATTCCCAGATACGAAGATTTCGACGCCGCGCACCGCACGGACCACGTCCGGACGGTCATTGCGCAGAGCCTTGAGCTGGCTGCACATTACGACGCGGACGCCGACATGGTTTACACCGTCGCCGCCTATCACGACACGGGTCTCGCAAACGGCCGCGAACGGCACCACATCGACGCCGGACGCATTCTTGCGGCCGACACCGAACTGCGCCGCTGGTTCTCCGAAGAACAGATCGCGGTGATGCGCGACGCCGTGGAGGACCACCGCGCCTCGTCGGACGGCGAACCCCGCACCATTTACGGCCGGATCGTGGCCGAGGCCGACCGGGTGATCGACCCCGAAACGATCATCCGCCGCACCGTGCAGTACGGGCTGGCGCACTGTCCGGAACTGGACCGCGAGGAGCAGTATGCCCGTTGTCTCGCACATTTGCAGCAGAAATACGCCGAAGGCGGTTACCTGCGGCTCTGGATCGCAGAGTCGGAAAACGCCCGGCGGCTCGAAGAACTGCGCGGCGTGATCCGCGACCCGCAACGGCTGCGGAAGATGTTCGACGCGGCGTTCGACACGGAGACCGCGGAGTAAATCCCGGGCGCCCCGCGCAACACCGGGCAAGAAAACCTTTTGCAGAGACCGCGCCGCACAGCGCCCTGCAAAACGACCCGTTCCCGAACCAGCCCGCCTCCGGACCGGCCCGCAAAAAAATCCCGGACGCCTTTTGCCGGCATCCGGGATTTGCGTTCGAAACGACGCGGAGTCTACTCGGTATCGTGCGGGAAATATTTCATGTACTGCACGCGCTGGTAGAAATCGCCCTCCGAGGAGCCGTAATCCATGCGTCCGCGGCATTCGTCGAGCGACTCGAAACCCTGGCGGGCGGCCCACGCGTCGATGAACCGGTTCATCTCCCCGATCACCTCGTAGCCGTATTTGTGGATCGCCGTGCAGACCTGCACCGCCGCCGCTCCGCAAAGCAGCGACTTGACCGCGGCGGCCCCGTCGTGGACGCCGGTCGAAACGGCGATGTCCAGCTGCGGGAGCGCATGGGCGCACAACGCCGTGCTGCGCAGGACGTTGCGCAGTTCGCCCGGCTCGCTGAACGGATCGCCGTTCACCAGGCACATCTTCTCGATGTCGATGTCCGGCTCGAAAAAGCGGTTGTAGAGCACCAGTCCGCCGGCCCCGCGGCCCAGCAGCGCGTCGCCGACCGACAGTACGTTCGTAAGGCGCATCGGCAGCTTCACCGACACGGGAATCGTCACCTCGGCGACAACCTTGCGCACGATGCCGGCATAGTGGCTCTCTATCTCCTGCGCCGAGGCCCGACGATCTGTCGGAAGCAGGAAGATATTCAGCTCCAATGCCGAAGCGCCGGCCTGCTGCATGGCCGCGGCATATTCGATCCACGCGATGACGGGAATGCCCGTCTTGGCGGCATCGGAAACCAACTCCAGCAACTCCGCCTTATAGGCTTCACCCAGATAGCGTTCGAGGTATTCCCCGGCGTCGCCGTAACCTTCCATACGGTCGAGCGAGGCGGCCTGACGGTAAATCTGCTCCTCGAAAATTGATTTCAGCACCACGGCGCCCGCACCGTTGCGCACGCACTGTTCGATGTTGGACACCGTGGCCGTATAGGGCGAACTGCTGACCACGACGGGACTCGAAAGGTCGAGTCCGAGGTATTTTGCTTTCATAAAAAGAGCTTTTTATAGTTACTAATCGCTTTCACGGCCGGGACTGGCCCGGCTCAGGCGGCTGTTCGGCACAGCCCCGCCGCAGCGGATTAAACGAACGGAATCTTCACCACTTCGGCGCGGAGGGGTTTCTCGCGCACGACGACGGCGATTTCCGTTCCCGCCTTGGCGTATTCGGGCGTCACGTAGCCCAATCCGAAACCGACCTTCATGCAGGGCGACATCGTACCCGAAGTGACATGGCCGATCCGCGTGCCGTCGGGTGCGGCGATCTCGTAGCCGTGGCGCGGAATGCCGCGGTCGATCATCTTGAATCCCACCAGCCTGCGGGTCACGCCCTCGGCCTTCTGCTTCTCCAGCAGGGGGCGGTCGATGAACTCCTTGCCCTCGGCGAATTTGGTGATCCAGCCCAGTCCGCCTTCGAGCGGCGAGGTGGTGTCGTCGATGTCGTTGCCGTAGAGGCAGAAGCCCTTCTCCAGACGCAGCGTATCGCGCGCGCCCAGACCGATATTCTTGAGTCCGAACTCTTCGCCGGCCTCCCAGAGCGCTTTCCAGAGTTTGTCGCCGTCTTCGTTGGCCGCGTAAATCTCGCAGCCGCCCGATCCGGTATAGCCCGTGATCGAAAGGATGGCGTCGCAGCCTGCGACCTTCATCTTTTTGAAGGTGTAGTACTCCATCTCCTCGACCGGCTCGTCGCACATCTTCTGCACGATCTTCATGGCCAGAGGTCCCTGCACGGCGAGCTGGCAGATTTCGTCCGAAGCGTTGTAAAGCTCCTTGCCGTGGCCTGCCTCCATGCCGAACGCCCGGCCCTGTTCGCAGATGTGGTTCCAGTCCTTGTCGATATTGGCGGCGTTGACGCAGAGCATGTAGGTTTCGGCGTCGACGCGGTAAACCAGGATGTCGTCGACGATACCCCCGCGGCCGTTGGGCATGCAGGTGTACTGCACCTTGCCGTCGAAGAGCTTCGAAACGTCGTTGGTCGTGATGCGTTGCAGCAGATCGAGCGCCCGGGGACCCTTGACCCAGATTTCGCCCATGTGGCTCACGTCGAAGACCCCGGCGCCGTTGCGCACGGCCATGTGCTCGTCGTTGATGCCCGTGAATTCGATGGGCATGTTGTATCCCGCGAATTCGGCTATCTTGGCGCCCGCGGCGATGTGGTACTTGGTGAATACGGTGGTTTTCATATGTAACGAGTGTTTGATGCAGGCTTCATGTATTCAAAATTCCTCCGAAATCTCCCGTTGGAAAGAGAGACTTGCAGCACAACAAATCATTCCGAACGGCGCTTCACGCCCAGGCGCGGACAGCGGTGGAACTCCTTCGTGCGGTCGAACAGGTAGCGGTAGGTGGTGTGCACCTTGTGGCGCGTAGCGCAGACGTAGGTCTCGATCATGCGGTTCATCACGGGGTTGAAATCGCCGATCCACGCCAGCTCCATCGACTTGTAGGGATTCTTCGTCCGCTCGAGGAACTGCCAGTACTTGACCATGATGGCCGACTCGACGCCCTTGCCGTGGAACTCCGGCGTGATGCCGAAGATGATGCCGAAAATGCGGTCGCACGACTTGCGCACCTTCAGGTCCCACATCAGCCGCAGCTTCTGCCGCAAGCCGAATTTGCCGTTGAATTTGCCGATCAGGCGGTTCAGGTCGGGAACGGTGATGAAAAATCCGATCGGCTCTTCGTTGAAATAGGCGAAGAAAATGATGTTGGGGTCGATGATCGGTTTCATCTCCCGGACCATCTCCAGCGCCTCCTCCTGCGTCATCGGCTTGACGCCCGAGAACAAGGCCCACGCCTTGTTGTAAATGACGCGGAAACTCTCGGCGGCCTCCTCCAGATTGTTCATGTCGATGTTCTCGACCCGGTAACCCGGCACGGTGTAGAGACGCTCGGCGCGGGCGAAAATCTGCTTGTTGGCCTCCGAATCGTTCACCCGCCAGATAAAACTGTGCTGATTGAAGTAATTCTTAAAACCGTAGTTTTCGAACAACTCCTTGTAATAGGGCGGATTGTAGGGATTCTTGTAGAGAGGCTGGAATTCGTAGCCCTCGACCAGCAGCCCCCACCAGTCGCGCCGCTGTCCGAAGTTGATCGGGCCGTCCATGGCCTCCATGCCGCGGCTGGCCAGCCACATGCGCGAGGCTTCGAACAGCATGTCGGCGACCTGCTGGTCGTCGATCGACTCGAAGAACCCGCAGCCGCCCGTGGGCTGCTCCTCGATCGAAGCCTTCTCGCGGTTGTAGAACGCCGCGATGCGGCCGACAAGCTCGCCCCGGGCGTCGCGCGCCACCCAGCGGATGGCCTCGCCGTCGGCGAAAAGTTCGTTTTTCGATGGGTTGAAAACCTCGAGGACATCCACGTCCAGCGGGCAGACCCAGTTGCGGTTTCCCTTATAGATTCGTTTCGGAAAGTCCAGCCACTCGCGCTCCAGGGCGGGAGTGGTGACCTCCTGCAGGGTATATTTCTCCTTGTTCATCTTGTCTTGCGGTTATTTTCAGCGTTTCCGATTTCAAAGGTAACAATTTTTTCCTTATTTTTGTTGGTAGAACAAATTTAGCATCCGAATGAACAAAAGCCTGGAACAATACATGCCCGACGGGAGCAAACTCCCCTACCGCTTCATGAAATACCGCATCCACAAAATCCTGCTCGTATGTTGCAGCTACGACGGGTACATCCTGGAGGAGGACGGGCACATCGAGTCGCAGATCAACCAAGAGTACATCGACCTCAACATGTCGAACCCGCCGTCGCTGACGCGCGTCAGCTCGACCGCCGAGGCGCTGGAGGCGCTGGACCGGGACGATTCGTTCGATTTCATCCTCACGATGTACAACGTCGGCGAACCCGACGTTTTTTCGTTCGCCAAGATCGTCAAGGAGCGGCACCCCAACACCCCCGTGGCGCTGCTGACCTCCTTTTCGAAGGATATTTACCGCCGCATCGAGGAGCAGGACCGCTCGGGACTGGACTACATCTTCTCGTGGCACGGCAACACGGAACTGATCATCGCCATCATCAAGCTGATCGAGGACAAGATGAACGCCGACGAGGACATCCGCGAAGGGGGCGTGCAGGCCATCCTTCTGGTCGAGGACTCGATCCGCTTTTATTCCACCTATTTACCGGAGATCTACAAACTGCTGCTGCTGCAAAACACCGAATTCCTGAAGGACGCCTTCAACGAGCAGCAGCAGGTGCTGCGCAAACGCGCGCGCCCGAAAATCCTGCTGTCGCGCTGCTACGAGGAGGCCGTGGAACTGTACGAGCGTTACAAGAAAAACCTGCTGGGCGTGATCTCCGACGTGGGGTTCGTGCTCCGCCGCAACGACCCGCCCGAGAGCGAGAAACTCGACGCCGGCATCGACCTCTGCCGCCGCATCCGGGAGGATAACCCGCTGATGCCCGTACTGTTGCAGTCGTCGCAGGTGGCTTTCGGCAAACAGGCCGCGGAGCTGGGTGCGGGATTCATCGCCAAGAACTCCAAGACGCTGCTCTCGCAGCTGCACGACTACATCGCCAAAGAGTTCGCCTTCGGCGACTTCGTTTTCAAGGACCCAGACACGGGCGCCGAGATCGGCCGCGCGAAGGACCTGACGCAGATGCAGCAGATGATCGCCACGATCCCCGACCGGGCGTTCGAATACCACACCTCGCAGAATCACCTCTCGAAATGGCTCTACTCGCGGGGACTGTTCCCGCTGGCGTCGTCGATCCGCCAGTATAACAAGAGCCACTTCTCGTCGGTCGAAGAACACCGCCGCGTGCTGGTAGGACTCATCCGCGACTACCGCACGCTGCTCGGGCAGGGCGTCGTGGCGCGTTTCGACACCGAGACCTACTCCGACGCCGTGGCCTTCGCGCGCATCGGCGAGGGTTCGCTCGGCGGCAAGGCCCGCGGTCTGGCGTTTATGAACTCGATGCTTATGAAACACCGCCAGTACGACAAGCACGAAAACGTGCGCATCATGATCCCGCGGTCGGTGGTCATCGCCACGGAGTTCTTCGACGACTTCATCCGCCACAACGGACTGAAATACATCATCTCGCAGGATTTTTCCGACGAGGAGATCCTCTCGGAATTCGTCAGCTCGGTACTCCCGTTCCGGTTGCGCGAGGCGCTGAAAAGCTACATCCGCACCGTGCGCACGCCGCTGGCCATCCGCTCGTCGTCGAAGCTCGAAGACTCGCACTACCAGCCCTTCGCCGGCATCTACTCGACCTACATGATCCCCTACGTCGACAACGAGGACCAGATGCTGCGCCTGCTGCTCAAGGCGGTCAAAAGCGTCTACGCCTCGGTCTATTTCGCGGCGTCGAGGGCCTACATCCAGTCGTCGCAGAACCTCATCTCGGAGGAGAAGATGGCCGTGATCATCCAGGAAGTGTGCGGCACGGAGCAGGACGGGCTGTACTTCCCCACCTGTTCGGGCGTGGCCCGCTCGATCAACTACTACCCCATCGGCGACGAACGCCCGGAGGACGGCGTCTGCAACATCGCCATGGGCCTGGGCAAACTGGTCGTGGACGGCGGGCGCACGCTGCGCTTCTCGCCCCGCTACCCGCAGAAGGTGCTCCAGACCTCGACGCCCGAACTGGCGCTGCGCGACACGCAGAACGAGGTGCTCGCCCTGAGCCTGCGGCCCGAGGAGTTCCGCACGTCGATCGACGACGCGGTGAACCTGCGCCGGCTGGGACTCACCCAGATCGGCGGCTTCCGCAACTCGAAATTCGTCTGCTCGGTCTGGGACCGCGAGAACGAACGCATCTCCGACAGCCCGTTCGACCAGGGACGCAAGGTCATCACGTTCAACAACATCCTCAAGTACAACACCTTCCCGCTGGCCGAAATCATCTCGGACATCCTCACGATGGGCGCCGAGGAGATGCGCTGTCCCGTGGAGATGGAATTCGCCGTCAACATGGACGTGGCGCCCGGACAGCGGCAGGTTTTCAACCTGTTGCAGATCCGTCCGATCATCGACAACCAGGACAACCGGTCCATCGACTGGAACGAGGTCGACGCCTCCCGCGCGCTGATCTACGGCGAGCAGGCCCTCGGCATCGGGCAGATGACCGACATCGCCGACATCATCTATGTGAAATCCGAGGCCTTCGACTCGCTCTCGACCGAGAAGATCGCCGAAGAGCTGCTGACGCTCAACAACCGCATGCGCGACCAGGGGCGGCCGTACATCCTCGTGGGACCCGGGCGCTGGGGCTCCTCGGACCCGTTCCTCGGGGTTCCGGTCAAGTGGAACCACATCTCCGAGGCCAGGGTGATCGTCGAATGCGGCATCGAAAAGTTCGACGTGGAGCCTTCGCAGGGCACGCACTTCTTCCAGAACGTCACCTCGCTGGGCGTGGGTTACCTGACGATCAACCCCTTCCGCGGCGACGGACTCTTCCGCGAAAAGGAACTCGACGCCCGGCAGGCGCTGTACGACGGAACGTACCTGCGGCAGGTGCGCTTCGACAGCCCGCTGTGGGTCTGCATCGACGGGCGTTCGAACAAAGGCATGGTACGCGAGGGGAAAAACGATTAGGATTTTAAATAAATTTCCCCGAAAAGATTACAATCTGTCGGAAATATTTTTATATTTGTGAAAAGATAGAATCCGAACAGGAGATGCAAACCAACCAAAAACCGATAGAGCTATGAACGTTAACAAAATTATGGCGGAACTCGAGCGCAAGCACCCCGGCGAAAGCGAATACCTGCAAGCCGTGCGCGAAGTTCTGATGACCGTGGAGGATGCTTACAACCAGCACCCGGAATTCGAGGCAAACCGCATCGCCGAACGCATCGTGGAACCCGACCGAACCTTCACGTTCAAGGTCGTATGGGTCGACGACAAGGGCGACGTGCAGGTGAACACGGGCTACCGCGTGCAGTTCAACAACGCCATCGGCCCCTACAAGGGCGGACTGCGCTTCCACCCCTCGGTGAACCCCTCGATCCTGAAGTTCCTCGGTTTCGAGCAGATCTTCAAGAATGCGCTGACGACCCTCCCGATGGGCGGCGCGAAGGGCGGTTCGGATTTCAACCCCAAAGGCAAGTCGGACCGTGAGGTGATGCGCTTCTGCCAGGCCTTTATGACCGAACTGTGGCGTCACATCGGTCCGCAGACCGACGTTCCGGCAGGCGACATCGGCGTCGGCGGACGCGAAATCGGCTATCTCTACGGCATGTACCGCAAGCTGGCCCAGGAGAACACCGGCGTGCTGACGGGCAAGGGCATGACCTACGGCGGTTCGCTGATCCGTCCCGAGGCGACGGGCTTCGGAGCCGTCTATTTCCTGCGTCAGATGCTCGAAAAGGCCGGCATGGACATCAAGGGCCAGACCATCGCCATCTCGGGCTTCGGCAACGTGGCCTGGGGCGCGGCGACGAAGGCCACGGAACTGGGCGCCAAGGTGGTGACGATCTCGGGTCCCGACGGATACATCTACGATCCTGCGGGTCTCGACGCCGAGAAGATCGCCTACATGCTCGAACTGCGCGCGTCGAACAACGACGTGGTGGAACCCTATGCCGCGAAATTCCCCGGCTCGCAGTTCTTCGCGGGCAAGAAACCGTGGGAGGTCAAGGTGGACATCGCCATGCCGTGCGCCACGCAGAACGAGCTGGACGGCGAGGACGCCAAACGGCTGCTGGCCAACGGCGTGAAAGTCGTGGCCGAGGTTTCGAACATGGGCTGCCGCCCGGAGGCCATCGACGCCTTCATCGCGGCGAAGATTCCCTACGGGCCGGGCAAGGCGGTCAACGCCGGCGGCGTCGCCACGTCGGGATTGGAGATGAGCCAGAACTCGATGAAATACAACTGGACGGCCGAGGAGGTCGACGCCAAGCTGCACCAGATCATGTCGTCGATCCACCACGCCTGCGTGGAGTACGGCACCGAGAAGGACGGCTACCTCAACTACATGAAGGGCGCGAACATCGCGGGCTTTATGAAAGTCGCCAAGTCGATGGTCGAGCAGGGTATCCTGTAATCCGGCCGGAAGGACCGAAGAAGGAGACTTGTCTCCACGGACGAAAATCACCCCTGCCAGAGTTTATTCTGACAGGGGTGATTTTCGATTTTCGGGACTGGTTAGACAGCCCATTCTTTCCGAAACCCTCAGAACGGCAAGTCGTCGG